>Ga0126339_10002456_pt1 | contig 13261 bp, 7 predicted proteins | sample OrbTmetagenome_2_FD_92532 | JGI IMG/M metagenome (GOLD analysis project Ga0126339, IMG submission 92532) | Coral microbial communities from Petempiche,Puerto Morelos, Mexico - Orbicella T R C metagenome | ecosystem: Host-associated > Invertebrates > Cnidaria > Coral | place: Petempiche,Puerto... | reverse complement strand
TAATAATAATAATAATAATAATAATAAATATATCTTATTAGATGTTTTAGTGTGTAGTATCGCTGTATATTTTTACGAGTTGTGCCGTATTTTGACGAGCCCATTGGGCGAGTCAAAATACAAACGATGAGTGTGATAGTGCCACATTAGAGTGCATGTACTGCATGTGTCTTGATAACTTTCCTGGTTACATATAGAACTTCATTCAAATTATGGAGTCATTGATTTATTTATTTTTTGCCATGACATTTTTCGGATTTTCATTGTTGTGGGAATTTCCCACTGGAATTTCAGATGACACTGGGAATGTTCTTGAAATAGCTATCAAAGTGAAAGTCGTTTTCAGTCGTAGTTTCATAAAAGTCTTCTTGTCAGATCAAAGGTGAACAGGAGAAAGCCATAATTACCAGTAAATCACTGTAAAATCTATTATAATTCTCTAATTGTCTTGCACGTACTTCCTTGAAAAGGTTTGTTTGCATTAGTATTATATTTGAACAACGGTGGGAATTTTAAAGCAACTTTGTTGTTATGTGCTTGTGTAAAATATTTCAATTTATGTAAACTTCTATTTGGTCATAAGCATCCAGCAAATTACATTACTTTTATTTTAATACTGTAAAAATGGGAAGTTACCTTAAAGATTTTTATTTTTGAAAGCTTTCAAGCATTTCACAATTTATTTAAAAAATTGCGACTAACAATCACGCGTGGAAATACATCCCATTTTGTCGCGAACATTTTTGCCGTGCAATTTTGCCATTGAGCTTTTCGCCTGCATACATTGCAAATGAAGGTTAATTTTAGAGTGCTATATTTTAGGCGGTGCTATTTATTTCATGTTGCTGCTTGTCCACATTTTAAGTTGTTTTTGATATCATTATGTAAACTCCGTGTATTTCTGTGATGATGATATACATGTAACCAATTCCTGAGGGGGGAATTAACTTGTAAACTTTAGTCGAGTATACACTGTATGTACACACTGTATATTTTGTACTTTGGGTTTGAGTATACCCATTGTTAATTGGACGTTTTGTTTATCTTTCTTTCAGGCTGCCATCTCAAGTGTACATGCAGCCACATTAACATGGAGAAAGAAGCAAAGGAAAGCAATGAACTTCATTTAGATGGTTCTTTAGTGAATCATGTTTTAAAAGTAAGGTAGTTTTTCAAGACAACTTTTACCTCAATTGAGTTTCTTGCAAAATATTTTTATTAGGGCGAAGCTCATATTAGAGATTTCACAACACAAAGCTCAAGAGTCAAAAGAGAACATTGGAAATTACTGTTCAATTGTCCAGTATCTGTCAAATTGTCTTGTATCTTGCAAGTTTTCGAGGAAGCCATGAATTTTTAAGTTTGTAGCTTTAAAATTAAGCTAGAGCACTGGCATTACATGGATTTGTTTTTGTAATCCGAATTTTCAGCCTAGAAATCTCATTATTAAACTCGTTGAAATTACTGTCTAATTTTCTAGTATCTATTTCTAGTTTTCAAGGAGGCATTGAATTGATGAATAAGTTGCGCTTTTAAAAGGGCCAAGAAAAAAAAATCAAAAAGTGGAAAAATCGTTCTTAGAAAAAAAAGTCTGCAATTTTAAATGGTGTCTGGTTTTGAGTCAAACATTATACTGAATCTTTTGGTGGAAAAAATCTTGCACTCTGTAGGATTTTTCCCATCGAAAGTCAAACTATATGTTTGTTTTCTGGCTAGACTCTGTTCAAAAGCGCAGAAGTTTTTTTCTTTTTGGCAACCCTACATAGTCAAAAAATAGTAAAAGAGATAGCCTACATTTTGACTAGTTACCAGGCCCTTTTAAAAGCGCAATTTTTTTTATTTTAGTTACTTATATTCAAATTGTTTGTAATGAATTTCAATTGAATTATTAAAAAGCCAATAAAAGTTATATTGAAGACACGTGTGTAATTGACTTGTATTTGCTGTAGTATTTTTGTTGTCTTTACTGTTTTTTTTAATATTTTTTCAACAATACTAAGATAATGTACACAACAAAAACCACCACTTGCTGTTTTCATTTCATTTTATTGTTTTGCAATAAGTAATTAATTAATTGGAAATCAGTTAAAATAATTACAACGCGTGAAGAAAAAAGTTCGCGTTTAAAAACTAAGACTTTTGGCGGGAAAATTTTAAAAATTTGCACAGCGTTTCCCCTTACAACTTTTTTGAGAAAAATTTAATGAGGTTACCCTTCAGAAGTTTTTGATCACAAAAAATTCTTAAAGGCAACAGTCAACAGAAAATCCCGTCAAAAACTGTTGCATCACCTCGCATTGAAAAAGCAATTTTGATGTTTCAAGAATGTTTTTTTCCCGTCACGAGTTAAAGTTTTGCCAAACAGTCTTCAATTTTCATTTTTCAACGAACTTCGCGATGGTTTTCGTGCGAGGCGATGCAAGAGTTCCTTGAGACATGAAAAATATGAAATGGCAAATGGATCGAATAAGCCACAAAATAAATTTAATTCCGAAATGTAATTTTAATTCTCGCAGTGATTGTTGAAAACCGTTTCAACAAGCCGAGCTAGTTTAATTTTATATTCAATCGAGTTTGATCTGCACTGAAATGTTTGTAACTTGCCATTTCATATCTTCCTCTGTCAGATGATAATATAGATGGTACACTTCGGATCAGTTGCACAGGAGCAAGAACACTCTTATCGATCAAAATCCAATCATAGTCTCCCCGCAACATTTTCCAATTTCGATGGTTTATAACCCATTTAAGTTTCGCCAATAAGTTAATTTTCTCTTCCGATGCGACCGTTCGCTCCGTTCTCTTTTCCCGTGCAACAACCCAAATGTAAACACCACAAAATAATCAATATCTGGTAGCACAAAGATGTTTATTCCAAAAATAGCGCTAAATTTCTTCGGCCGGTTCAGTATATTTTATAACTCGTGAAGTCAAAACAATCTCGGAATAATCCACAGCAAAAATATAAATCGCTTGCTGAAAAGTTTTGCAAAATATCTTACACTGGTTTGAACAAGGCTTATCAAAGACCATACTTATGTGCTTCTTTTTGAGGTTCAGAAATTTAATCGTTAGAAATGCAAAGGAAGACAAACATGTTATGCAAAAGCACCACGAGAACTTTGCACAACATGCACAAGGCACGTTTTTAAGACCAATTAGGAGATTATCTCTTGTACCAATTCATATGCAAATATTATCATCCTTGGTAACAAATTTGTTGCTGGCCTAATTTGTTTATGATTGTTAATTAGAAAATTGTTGGTAGCCTATTTAGTCTTGATCAGTGTAATAGCTAATTTCAAGTGTTTATATTGTATAGTCGGCAGAATCGAATTTGATTTGCAAATGTTCAAGCAGCATTTCAAGAAACAGGTTCTGTATTTCCAGTACAGCTCAACTCTTGCATTACTTTGTCTTAACTGTAGTTCTGAGAATTTGGTAGCACATCAAGACAATATCGTCTAGTCGATGATTTTGTTTATCACCTCTCGCTATCCTTCTTTACTTTCTACAACACCTTTTATGAACCAGATATTGATCTTAAAAGCCTAAACGTTCAATATCTAGAGGATAAACAAACGTTGATCTGTTGTTAAGGTGGCACTTTCTAAACTAGAGAGTTGTGTAGTTTGTCCAATAACCTGAAGATATTTTCAATTTATTTTCAAGTACCTGTGGTACAACTACATGCAAGAAAATCTTCGATAACTATCTCGGTGATCACATGATTCTGAATGCACTTTATAATCTCTAGAAATTTCCCTTTAGCCTTCATTTTTTGCAGTTAGTTATCGTTGGGAAATCTTCGGAAGTCTTCGGAAATCTTCGAATGATCTCCGGAATACTATCGGATTCTCGGATGGCTGTCGGCAGCCGTTCGGAATCTTGGTAGGTTAGATTTGCAATCGACGTTTTTCGACAGATTCTACAAATATTTGATTTTAAGTGTGTTTCAGATTGTTAAACGTGTTTGCAGATAATTTCATAATACAATTGTGTTTTCACGTGATTAATTCAGATGACTTTCCGTACTCTTTCATGATCGAGTGTACTTTTCACTGTCCTGGCATTTTTCTGCTTTATTACATTCAAATTTGAGGCTTTATAGTCGATGAAAATTTAATGCTTCAAGATAATTTTAATAGAAGCAAGACAATTTAAATTTGTTACAGAATAATTTTGTTTCTTCCAATATAGTTTTTTTTTTTGGCATGTTTCACGCTACACTTCTTTACCCGATCTGAAGAGAGTAAAATTCTAATTCTAGAAAGACAAATTGTTTTTGGTAGCATGAATTTTCATTTCGTTGTCGTACAGGCCATTTAAATCTCGTTTTTCCATAAAAAGCACCCCATAAAAATCACGCGTCTTCACAAATATTTACATAGTTGTGCCAAATATAGTGCCGCCGTAAAAACTCAACGTTGTTTATCCACTTAAAATAATTCTTGAAATCATATCGACCAAAATGGTAGCCTACCAGAATCGAGATCCGTCAAATTAATTTCGGCCAAAGATTACTTATCGTCAGTCGTTCGAAACAAATAAATACCACGACTTTTGCTACTAGAAAAAAAAAAACAAAAAACAAAAACACCTCGACAAGTAATCCTTACAACGTAAGCTTCAAATGTATTGCCACCATTTTAATCGAAAGTTATGAAATTAAAATTCTTATCTCGTTGTCATCTCCAATGTTGAATAAGCATTAATTCCTCGTGAATTTCAATTTCTTCTTTTGTTCGTCGGGTCATGCCCATGAATTCTATCTTCGCCGTTAGGCCATTTCCTCTCCTTAGAAGGAAGAAAATAAAGAGAAACATAAGCCTTTTTCTCGGGACAAATGTATTTCCAAGATACACTATATTACTACTAGAGCAAGCAGCGACCAAAGCTCGTAGAAACCGGCTGCACGTGGTAACGGTTTTCAACTTTCAGGGAGCAACACGTAACGAGAGTAAGAACAAGAATATCAAACAAAATTAGCGCAAGTATCTTACAAACTTTCGCAAAATTTATTTCTTAACCCTTCGCTGAACCGTGTAATCTCAGTGTTTGCAAAACTACGACTATCTGGTTTATGAACGAAGCTGTGTGAAGCTCGGCAAAGAAAATTGCGAGCGAAGGGTGGAACTTAACTTAACGAAGGTAGAAATTGTTCCGTTTGGCGAAGAGCAAAAATATTAAAACGTACACTCACCATTAATATTTAAATACTTCACTCTCATCCTGCTTTATCTTCTTGGAAGGAAGAACATGGGCAGATTCGACATCACCAGGAGCACATAAATTCACGTCTTCACTCTATGACCAAATTCCACTAGTAGTCATGAATATTGATTAATAACTAGAAACAATCGCTGACAAAAACGTCGCCGCATATTTTCACGACTTGGATGTTAATTCTTATGTAAAACTATATATTGTCAGTCACTTCAAAAATATCAATTTCACTCGAGATCTTTGCATTTTTAGGCTTTATCAAGACGGCAATACGTGAAATTAAATGGATTTGTGAAAACTGATTCAAGCAGCCGTCATATCTGGTAAAATAACCCTTTTCTGATGATCTTATTGGTCAATTTTTGCAAGGTTTTAAATATCTCCGATTTAAGACCTGTTGGCCTACGCCGAATCAAAGCTTATCAGTTGGGTAAAACTAGAAACCATTAGAAAAGAAAAGAACTATCTTGATTAAACCGTTTCCCACTTACTGACTTTTCCCTTGCATCCGTAACCCTGTGGGCTTGTAATCGTTCTTTTCAACGTGCACTCCCTTGTACATTTCCTCTTATCTTTCTCTTTCCATTTCTCCTACTAATTCCTGCGCTTTCAGCCGCGAAAATCGTTCATTCCTCTGTGGGACTCCCACACCGCTCTGTGCGTTACCCAAAGTCTTCCCGGCGAGTTCCCTGCTATGTCACCCATACTTTTGCTGTGAATTTCCGGATGCCTTTGCCTAGTTAAGCATGCACCGCAGGTTTCCTCTTGAATTTGGCCATCACTTCCCCTCGCATGCCTTGCGTGCATTCAGTTTGCGCCCCAGCTTCTATTTCCCGTGCGTTTAATTATACGTTGTTCCGTACATTTTTCCATACGCAACCGCTTTCGTTTCCCCCTCGGTTTTCTGATGGGATCTCCTTTGCATACCGTTCCCCAGGCCTGTGTATTCACCGTGGGTCCCCGCAAGTGTTTTCCCGTTCATCACACCATGCGTTCCAAGTGAGTTCCCCGCTATTTGGGCGGCCGTTACCGCCAAAAATACAAACAATGTAAACGCAACAGTTTAGAATAAGTAGAAATGGTTTACCATTGTCCTTTGTAAGTTGGTACAGATAATTTCGAAAAGATGCAGTTAAAATACAGTTGGACAGGTTCTCGCTTACATTTCCCTGCAAATGACATTCCTTTTTAAGGATATTCACCTTGCATGAGCCTCCATTGGAAGTTAGCTAGTTCAAGTCTAATTCTGAGAATGTGAAAATGACCCATACCTGTGTATTTACCTCGCTCCCTTTTGAATTTCCCGAATCTAGCTGAACGTTTTACAAGGCCTTAGTGCCACTGTAGCAAGGACTGTAAGATCAACCTCTGGAGGACGAGGACTGGCACACAAGCTCTCCCCACTCCTTGCACACCTTCAAGCAAATTTGCACGGGTGCAGTTCAGCCGTGCACCAGTGTGGTAGGGTGAGAACACTTAAATAATCAGCTAGAAGAAACGCTCAATCCAGTTTTGTCCCTGGTTAATGTTGTCACGCAACACTTTGCTCTTATGTGACAAAGGGCCACAACTGGACAAGAATCCCTCTGTTAGTAGCCTGAATTTCAGCCACCTCCTCTGCTCGCTAAGTCACTGAGATTCAGGCTACTCTGTTAGAAGTGTCTCAGTCACAGTTGTATCGCCAATTCTCTGGTTGACCTTGTGTAACCCCTCACCCCCCCCCCCCCAAAATAATAATCAAAAACAGGAACCTGAACCTTCAAATACTCCTTGACTTTATTAAAAAAAAAAAGAGCTATGGCGGACAAATTTGAGCACTGCTTTGATGTTATAGAAAATCCCAACCTAACTAAAGGTGACTTGTTACACAAGCCGTTTTTTTTTTCTTTTAATGCAACGCGATTATCAAGGCGATTATATAGTCTGCTGTCTACACTAATGAGAGCCTCCCGAGGGGGTGGGGGGTAGCATGTTTCCTTCATCCTTTGACAATTTCACTTTTTCTCCCTTTAATATTCCCTGTTTTAATAAATTCCATTGTTCTCTAATTTTTTCTTCTTGTTCCCAAGAAATAAATGATCATGTTCCCTGGATACCTAAAGCCCCTGGGAGTCCGTTGCTAACAGACATCCTATGCAGAATCACAGGGAATACTGTTAAAATCTACTTGGATACCACAAGATCTTGCATTAAAGATCAGGGCAGTAGAATCCTGTAAGATCTTGGACAGGATCAAATGATATCGTGGTTTAAAATACAATTGTAACACCTACAGTGTAGCGCTTCATCTACATGCACAACAGATTCACTCCAAGCTATAAGTCTAAATTACAGGGAATTACTACAATTATTCTAAAATCAGCTGAGAATAAAGCAGCAGATCAAGAATGCCATACATCATCAAGCATAATAACAGACAATTTTCTTAATATCAATCTGTGGTCTGCTTGACACAGCTTGGTCAAATTAGATATCAATCTTAGTAATTAAAAAAAAGGTAAGCAACTAACTGTCACTACATTTTAAGTCAGATAGACACAATCTCTTTATCTCAATAGAAGGAAACGTCAACTGAAAAAAAAAAGGTTTTCTTTTAAAGTACATACATTTATATATAAAAAAGACTAATAATATTAAAAAAAAAAAACAGAAAAAAAATAAACATGGATCCACAGTTACAACTGGGAAAGATACAAGTAGCTAATGCATGACATATTTTAAACAATTCCTTATTTTTCTTAGGGCAAATGTACTACGAACATATTTTTAAGTTACAACAGGATGAAAATTATTGTTTTTGAACACATCAATTCAACTTGAACATGAGGTGAAGTATCAATTACATTTAAATTAGCTTCCTTTTTCATCTTGGTTGATTACCCTTTTTACCATTTCCAAAGCCATTTCACCATTGTCTGAGGGGACCATGTGGCCTGCTTTCATAATGTAGTAAAGCTCTAAATTCTTGTAAGCCTTGTAGAATGCTGCTGTGTTTCTGTTCTTAAACCCTGAAGGCGTATAAAGGGGTACGCGGCTGGTGGCTTTAAATGCTGGTAATCCATCCCAATCAAGTTTAGCGATCCAATCCTCTGCTCCAAGGGTATCGCAAATCATGTCCAATTGGCCCTGATAAACGACAACTTTCAAGCCGTAATTCAAAAGTTTGCTGACATCATCTATCACTGGTTTCATGAAATCCACTGCCTGGTATGTAAACACCTCTCCCGACTGCTCACCCCATGTGACATTTGGCGGTATAATGCCCAACTTCTTTCTGATTACACCATTCATGAGTTCTGTCAGAGGGTCAGTATACAGACGACCAACGTGACGAGCGTAAAGGCGATCCAGAATGTCACTGCTTAGTGATCGGAACTTAGTAGGGAAGGGTGGAGCATTGTGTAAGAGAATGTTATAAACATCAACATTATCTGTTGTTTCTGCGATGACCGTCTCAGTTTTATCCCAGAGTTCAGTAGCTTTAACGTATTGACCCTTAGAAACAGCGTCGGCGGTAGCTTGAGCTGCGTTGTTGACCAGCTCAAGGTCTTTTCCATCCAGCTGTGACACAGCATAAAGATATGGGCCCCAGGTCAACACTGAATCTACTGGTGAAATCCACGAATCTCCCAGGGCCACCCCTCTGAAGTTGCACTTGATGCCTCCAGATTGAATGGCTTGATATAGAGCAACGCCAAAGGCAGATGTCATCTTGCCACCATACGACTCGCAGAAGATGTAAAAAGGAATCTCTTGAAAAACTGGTTGTTTGTCCAGAAAGGCAATGAAGAGAGTAACAAGGTCGTCTGCTATGCCTGGAACAAAATTTTGAAAATCAAAATAAATTCAACATTGCTACTCAACAAGATGTATGCATGTATGGATGGATGTGACTTATTGATGAAAACCAAAGCTATGAAAGGTAACAGATATGAAGCTTTCTATCAGAATGGTGAGCTTAATTGCTTTAATGTTACTTCAAAATAACTGATTTTCGGATCATTAGTAAGGACAACAACAGTGTTTGTTAGTGTCAGCCCTGGGGGTAGTGATATTCTAAAAGACCTAAAAACAGCTGCTTGATATTCCCAAAATTAGAACACTACAGGACAGAAATGCTCTAGATAACAGATAAAGCTACAGAAATTTGTTTAAATCTATAGTGTCCCACCAAAATATCATTTTGCCCATATCACTTCAACTTGTAAAAGCATTGTACAACCCATCTATGTGTCCCTCACCTTCATTCTCCTTCCAACCCCATCCCCAAAAGAAAAAATCCAACAGCAACAACTACAATAATATCGGGACTAATCATTTTGCCGATCATGTTACAAGATTAAAATCATTTTGGATGCGGAATTAATCCTAAATTTCCGTGTCTCACTATTTTTTCATCGTGTACTATTAATTATAGTGTTCTAAGTCTGTTCAAGTTTGCACTGAATACCAGTCAGCGGTCTACACCTACACGCGGTTCGAGAGTGAGTTCCTGTGTTTTGACAGACAAGTCCCGTGAAAGTCACGCGATTTATAATTAAAAAGAAAACAAAACTTTTCTCTCCAGCCCCAGCGCTGCGATCAGCGCGAAACCCATTCATTAAACCCAGATATAGTCCAGATAAAACATGGTTTCACAAAAAGAATCGATCAAACCAAATAAAAAGACCATAATTCTATACGTAATTATGTAATGTGATTGCAAGGTAACTCGCCTGTTACGTTTGTGGTGAAGGCTTTGTTGTCGGTGACATAACTATAACCGGAACCCACAGGGTTATCAACGAATAGAACATTAGCAACTTGCAGCCAGGTCGTGTTACGAGGCTTAAGCTCCACTGTGAGCGGACCAAGCTCTTCGAAATTTCCGAAACCCGTGGAAGAACCGCCTGGACCTCCTTGTAGCCACATGATCAGAGGTTTGTCGACGCGCTCTGAAGGATCGCTTGTGCTCGCTCCATAAAGCCACCAGAACATGAATGCATTTTCCCGCACTTGAACATAGTTCCAGTCTTCGTCTGGTATTTGAGACGACGTCGACTTAGAGGAAGAAAGCGCAATTAAAGCAGAAAATAGCGAAACCAGAACCACTACTGAGACGCTGCAACCTTCCGCCATGTCTGCAATTGACATTCGGTACCAAGCCCCACGCTTCCGTCTTGTTTAGCAGACCCAGGCCACCCAGCCAACCTTCATTTGGAACAAAGCTAATAAAGCTGAGATTAAAGATACAAATTAGTCAAATTATCTGAAGAAATGCATGTTGTAATCGAAAAACACATATGGTTCTGGTATAATTTTTTCGATGCTCCCAAAGGGCTGGATGGAAAACTCAGGCTGGGGTCCCGGGTCCCGGGGTTCCGGGCTGTCGAAAACAGGGTGTTATGGTGGAAAACACAGGGTCTGGTGGAAAACACGGGGTGTGGTGGAAAACACGGGGCGTGGTGGAAAACACGGGGTGTGGTGGAAAGCACGGGATGTGGTGGAAAACACGGGGTGCGGTGGAAAACCCGGGGTCCAAGTGCAAAACAGGGGGTCTATGTGGAAAACACGGGATCTGGTGGAAAACACGGGCTCTAAGTGCAAAACACGAGGTCTGAGTGGAAAACAAAAGGTGTGGTGGAAAACACGGGGTCTAAGTGCAAAACAGGGAGTCTAAGTGGAAAACACGAGGTGTGGTGGAAAACACGGGGTGTGGTGGAAAATACGGGGTGTGCGTGGAAAACACGGGGTCTGGTGCAAAACATGGGGTCTAAGTGGAAAACACGGGGGTATAATAAAAATGAGAAGTCGAAATTTTGTTAGTTTCAATTGCAATGAAAATCAATTCAAAATGTTGGCGTGAAACGCGTTTTTCAAGTATTTCGTAGGAAATAAAAAACTTCCGGAGGCGGAGGATTTTGGGGGGGATCACTGCATTTTTAGGATGACAGAAGGGGGATCAGTCATATATGACAGCCCAAAAGGGGGGATCACTAGATGCCACATGCCCATACAGACTTGGTGGATGGCTATTTGGCACTCTAAAAAGTAACTTTGCAATTTTCAAACACTTGGGTTGGTTAGTAGCTGGTATGTCAACTGACAAATGATCAGTCACAGGGTTCTTAGCAGAACGGCGGAATTTTAGCGGCCGTAAAATCGGCGGAATGTAGCACCTGTTCCGGTCATCAAAATTTGTACACATATAACAATAAATTAAGACTTGCAGACTGAGACGTTTCAAGAAGAAAATAGTATTTAAATTAAAAAAATTGAAACAGCGCTACTTGCTACATCTAATGTTATGATCATAAACAACTCATTTGCCGTAACACTTTGCCCCCCAAAATACATGAAATCGCATCTTTGGCGACCTGCAATTTCAAAATTTACCGGGGGAGCATACCCCGGACCCTCTACGCTGGCTTGCCCCTTCGGGCGAATCGGGCCTCACTTTAATTTATTCCAACTGTTATGCTTTACTGGACGCCTGTGAAAACTTCTGCTAAGAACCCTGATCAGACATCGAGAATCGAAGACACGGATCAAGAGACTTCACCATGGCGGTTTCATTAATCTGTAAGTCAGCATCATAGTTAGAAATATAACAGTCATATGACCGTTAAAAGCACTACCGCATATACTCGTCGAAAGGTGAATGTGTGCGAAGACAATGAGGGGGGATCACGAAATTTATTTATAGCAGTGAGGGGGATAATTCAATAAAATAACATTTAAAGGTGGGATCAGCTAAATGTTACTGTCTTTAGCCGAAAATCCTCCGGCGCCACCCCCAGGCGATAAATGAGTCAGAAATAATGACTGGACCGGTCCCTTAGTCGCGCTCAACGCTCAGGTCTAAAGTCGAAAGTGATTATTTGTGTAGAAAGGCTCTATCGTGGTTAAAGATACTAAGCAAAACAATCTTTATCATTTCAGTTTTTCTTTCTCAAAGATATAAAAAAAATCCACGCAAGTTACTGCAAAAAATAAAATAGACGCTCCATGCAAATGAAAACCCTGAACGGCACGTTGGTCCTCACGAAATGTTTAATTTGCCTTTTTGATCGGAAAACGCGTTCCACGCCGAGATGCTGAATTGATTTTCATTGCAATTTAAGATAACAAACCTTCGACTTCTCATTTTAGTGAGGAAAATTCATATTTTGGCGAGAAAAAAAACTGGTTCAACGTGTTTTTCACTTAGACGCCGTGTTTTCTACTTAGATCCCGTGTTTTGCACCAGACCCCCTGTTTTCCACCGTACCAAGTGTTTTCCACACCTCGGGACCCCGGCCCCGCGTTTTCCATCTACCCATCTACAGTCGAACCTCCGGTTGCGACCACCTCTCGTAAGCGTCCACCCCTCCGATCCTCAACGACCAGTTTTCCAAAATACAAAAAGTTTCCAAGTCAAATCACTATATTTGGAACCTCTTGTAAAGCGACCACCTCTCGTAAGCGACCGCGGCCACTTTTAGAGCTAAAACTTTGAAAGTTTCTTTTGTTTTTAACCACCAGTTAGCGACCACTTGACAGAAATTGGATAATAATGTGCTGTAAATTATCGAATTCCTCATTACTCAGGGGAAAAATTCACGAGGTTTCCTGTAGTCTAACTTTGAGCTAATGAGAACCCCCCCCCCCAAAAAAAAAATATCGTACGGGTTAAGAAAGTTCAAACTTGCACATTACTAGTAAGAAAGTAACCAACATTTATTTCATATATGCAACACAAAACTGGAGCGTTACATCGAGTAAAATAGTTTATTTCAGAGACTACACGATTAATCAGAAGCTTGCTGGTATAAAGTACAATGTTTCAAAAGATTCTTTAGAACATTCTTTGTCAGCTTTTAACAATGTCAGCCACTTCTTTACCATTGTGCAATTTTCAGCCAGTATAATCAAGTGTTTCAGACCTCAGCGTCTACGGTGTTTGGTTAGTTTGGGAGCAGTGCAAGAATTGGGGGGAGTAAAAATTATGGGAACAGCAGGGTGTGAGAAAAATAGAGTTCTTCAGCTCTTCAATATCCCTACTGCAGCAGCCCTC
>Ga0126339_10002455_pt1 | contig 13261 bp, 6 predicted proteins | sample OrbTmetagenome_2_FD_92532 | JGI IMG/M metagenome (GOLD analysis project Ga0126339, IMG submission 92532) | Coral microbial communities from Petempiche,Puerto Morelos, Mexico - Orbicella T R C metagenome | ecosystem: Host-associated > Invertebrates > Cnidaria > Coral | place: Petempiche,Puerto... | reverse complement strand
TACAAATTCTTAAATAGCCTACTAGCCCCTTAGGGATTCACGCCTAAAATACTTCTACAGTTAACATGAACCATACATAGTGAACATACTCCAGTGTAATTAGCGAAACGTTACAAAATATATAATCTTTGTTATATATGAAAGTCTGTCTCAGTGAGTCAGTTTCAGTAAAAAAAGGTGAAAGCCCAGTTCTAACTCACGAGCACCAGTGGTAGGTATAGTGTGATCGTCTGGGCAAGGGTAGCTCTGAAAAGAACTGTTGTCGGTGACTTTATATAATTTAGGAGGGATAAACAAACTTGCTAATCCTATGGCTAACACTGTAACGTATGACCTCAGGTCAGTGTCTTATTCAACAACAGTTCTTTTCAGAACTACCCACACCCAGACAATCGCAAGTCTCTGGAAACGTTAAATTGTTTTCTTATAGCGCCAAAGGAGCTATGCTGTGATCATAATTAACACGTCCTTTTGAGTTATCCCTTCATTCAAAGGTTTAATTCCCAAGAGCAACAGAAACAAAACAAACCACTAAGGAAACTTAAGGCATGTTTATTTCCTCCCATTCAAAGTTACATATTAAATGTAGCCCGTATTTTAAGTTATATTAGTACACAACAAATATTAAACGCTATCAGCTGAGCTATACTTCCTTCCTATCTACTAGAGTGTCAGACTCTCAGTACATCTTGCATTTTTCAAGTGAACTTTTAGCAACAAGGACCTTCATAGTCAGTCCTCGCACGCTTCGGACAACCATTTTCCTGCTCAACAGGTTTGGCACGGCAACTTTCCTGTTTAGCCGGCTCGGCGCAACATGCCGCAGGAGCGACATTGTTTGACTCGCAATAAGCAAATGGGTCCGCCTCACTGTCAACGCCATCAGCAGGGGCAGCGGTCCCAGGCTCCAACGGATGGAATTCAAGATGCTTCGAGAAACGAGATGCACAAAGGACGCTTGCCACTCCAGCAGAAACAATCTTCGGTGTTTTCTGCAAAATAAACATTAAAAGCCCCGATATTTAAACACCAGCTTTCAGTTTTGGTAACTGATCGACAAACTCCACTGAGTGTGATAAACATACCGTGAATATATTGTGAACGTTAAACTTGAATTCACTTGGATTGTCTTCCATGGAACCTAGCACAAAGGAACGATTACTAATAAAAAACTAGAACTACGTTCTCTTAAAATTAACTACTTCGGTTCATAATTTTTTATAGATTTCTACTTTTTACGTTTTTCAAAGTTCGACCTTCTCCCATGCAAAATGTTGACCTCTTACTAAACAAACGCGAGGCCGTACTGGGGAATATTGGCCAGAGGTTGTTACAGTACGGACCGAACGCAGCGAGGTCTGTACACACGACCGAGGTCAAGATCCTCCCATACAGACCGACTAAGCTCGGTTAAGATGTTTATTATATGGCAAACAAGAACAATTTACGTGGTTCGTTTAATGTTACTGGTTTGAACGTAACTGACATTTTCCTTGCGAACGGCGATGAGCTGAAGTTATTTCCGCCAAAGTTTGCTCGTCCTCTTTACTTTTTTTCTCATCAGGCTTTTTGGCACTTCGATAAATAAATATTGTAAGAAGAAAATGGTCAAAATTTTTGCATTTTACTTTGCAACTTTTTCACCGCAAAACATTACCGGTCTACAGGCCGGTCTAGATGGGAAAATCTAGACCGCTTCAAATATCGATTTCAGCCAATCAAATTAGCGAATTGGGTAGTTCCCAGTCCTTGTGAGACACAGCCTCTTACTAACCGAGCGCGAGGCCGTACTGGGGAATATTGGCCCGAGATTGTTACAGTACAGACCGAGCGCAGCGAGGTCCGTGCTATTCCCAAGTACTGCTTGAGCAAGCTAGATTAGTGCGTGCTAGTAGTTTATTATATGGCACTCGGGCCATGTTTGATTATTGAACTTGCCGGCTTTCGAAAGCAAAAAGCACACGGCTTATGACCATTTCCATGGAAACGGTCCGTGTGGCAAAATCCAGAGAAAGAAACAATCAAAACGCTAGGATCTACCACAAGACTACCTTGCCATATAATAAGTTACAAAAAGTAACCAGTATAAATAAACCTCACACGACAAGCGGGTGGTGAGATCGCTCATTTGGATACCGTGTAACAGTCGCAAAGTAACGAGGGGAATCATGGAAAGTCAAAGGGTAGACCAGGGAGGGAGGGAGAGAGGTCACAATGATTTACAAATGAAGAGGGGTACGGTGAGGGTATGGTGAAATATTTCATTCTTCCTCTCCTTCCCCTTTTTTTTTCTCATTTCTTGACTCGCTTATTTAGATTGTATCCGATACCTTTGTATGTTACTCTCGATCCATCTGTCTTGCTGCCTTGTGGAACTTTGAACAGACGATACGTCGCAGAAACAAACTGTGCATCGCCTGAAGTGCAAAGAATGCATTTAAACACTTAAATCATAAATAAATTACTATTCGGATGCATATGTAAACTTCAAACTGTAGAATCAAGCGGTAACTGCAGTATTGTAATAACGGAGTGAAGCCATATATTCCCGGGGGGGGGGGGGATTCCCATATGTAAAGGTCGGGATGCTCGTCGGAAAATTTGAATTAAACACCCAAATGAGATCAATCTGGGCGTGGTTCAAGCTTTATTTGATCCCTGAAAGATACCACTTAAAACGGAATAGGCTTGATTACCAGCTGCTGTTTAGGAAAGGAGCCCGTGCTGGTAGGCCGGGCTCTCGAGACAGGTAGACATCGACCCGTGAAACGGAAATAAAAGCATTTCTTTTATTATTTCATCGAGTACACCCTAAAAGATACTTTGACCGCTAAAAATAGTGGTGTTTCGTTATGAACACCCTAAGGGAGACCAGAATCCTTGATTATACCCCTAAGTGAGATGAATATGCCCTCCACCCCCAGGATATAGTCCTCCCCTGTACTCACAATGAGCTCACAGAATAAAACCAAGCTCATTTTTGATATGTAGACTTGTAGAAATCTGGAAAGATCAAGTGAATCGAGGAGATAACTGTGTTCCTATCAAGGTTAAGACCCGGGGAGGACTTCCAGAAAAATTGAGTGAGGGTGTGCAGCCCGCTTCCCAAAACCCTTACCGTATTTATGACCAAAATCTGCGATATTCCCTACCTTATTTATAACCTGACCAAAAATTCGAAACCTTATTTATTACCTGACCCTTAAATCAAAACCCTGTTTCAGACCTGCGTTATGATTGGTTCCCTAGTATTAAGTTACCATAAACATAATTTGTGAAGGGCTTTTGTTGTTTTTCTTTTCGATAATGATGAAAAAGTGGCTTCTTCTTCAAAACTTATCCATACGAAGGCTAGAGTGCAAAAACCATACCTTATTTATGACCAAAATCAGCTAAAATCCTCACCCTATTTATGACCAAAACGGCTGAAAAACAATACCCTTTGGGACCGCACATACCTATATAGCCCATATAAGGGAGTACCCCCCCCCCCCCGGGGGTTAAGAGAAAAGAACATGGACTGTCCTCCAATCACCGTTGGTCTAAATTGGAGCATGACCATTTTGCTCTGAATTAGAGGATGGTTTGAGCACTCTGTTCAACAGTTGGGTATAATTATCAGGGGAACCTTTTTTTATGATCTCTTGAGAGGTACAAATTTGATTAAAATCAAAAATTTGAAGCCCCTCTCAAATGTGTACAAAAATGTATGTATGTATGCAGTATGCAGTCGCTTTTTACCCAGGAATTCGCGTTTAGATCTATATTTTAAAGTCATTTTACCCTCAGTTACATATGCGCTACCAATTTGGGGGTGTTGTACAAATAAAAACGAATTTAATTCTTTGGAATCCATACATTGTGGGGCCACTAGAGTCATATATAATCTCCCGCGCGACATGCCCTCTGAGGATGTAAGGAAAATAGCTAACTGGGACTCTTTATTCGACACTTATAAGGTCAAAATAGTCACCTTAATTTACAATATCTACAACCGCATAACTCCATTGTGCTTGGAGCATATAATCCAAAGGAAAGAGTCTAAGTATGACCTCCGTCATCAACATCGTGTCAGCGTACAACGTTTTGAAACTTATTATATGAAAAACTCTATTTCTCACAGAGGATCCATTGTTTGGAATATTTTAGAACCATCTGCTGCCAGCGCTAGGGACTATGCCAAAAGGGCAAAAGTCTCACGCCCTCAGAAACTTGAACTTTAATGAAGAGTCACCGCAAATGGGCCGTCCCCAAATTGACAGGGATTTTGTCTTTTATTAAATCTATTCATATCTTTTATTGTACATATCTTACTTTTTATTGTCTACATTCAGTTTTAATAATTTTTTAATAATTTTTAATTTTTTTTATTATTTTATTAACATTTTTTACATGGTCCCATAAGCTATATTAGCTTTGAAACCCACCGTGTTTAAATAAAAGATGTTGTTGTTGTTGTTGTTGTTGTTGTATAGTCTTGTCTGACATACGGTACTACAAAAAATTGCAAGTTTGGGTCTGAAACCCAGGGGGGGGGGGTACTCCCATATATATAACCTATATGGGTATGTGCTACTGTGAAGGGTATGGTTTTCAGGCAGTTTATTCTGGGACAGGGTATAGAAATCAGACAGTTTTGGTGTAGAATGGGGTATTATGTACCGAAAAGGTGACAAGTGCATAAATAATTTTGTCTAGACCAGGGTTCTTTACCCAGAGTCCTATAATAGAAACTGAAACTCAGAAGTGACTTTGTAAGAATTGGTTTAGTTAACAGATGTTGGACTATGATGGTGGTAGAGTTCCTGAATGGAAGATAGCTATATGTAGTCTTGGATAGGGTAGGGTTTTTAGTGTCTAGGCTAGAATAGGGTTGCAAAATCAAGCTGATCATGGTCTAGTATAGGGTAAGGGCTTCAGTGTCCTAGTGAAACACCCCTACCCAAAGATTTTGACCTCTCCCAAACCCGGGTCTGAAATAGTGAAAGGGCTCAAAAAGCATGCATCCCTGCACAGATATTCACTGAGTTCCACCCTGGGTTCCTTCTGTATACTGCAATCACCTGCTCTTGTGTTATAGCTCCTTGAGAAATGAAATGCTAGTTCAAACAAAATGAAATATATTGTTATCCTTACCCAGGGGTCTTCTTAGCTTTGGTTCAACTACAAATGGTGTGGCAGTCACCAAGTAAGGTCCATAAAATCCCACTTCTTTAGAGAGCTCAACCAGTTCCTTCCAGTGTAAGGCTCCTGAAACACACTCACCTACATATACAAGCACAGATATATGGAAAAGCAATAAGGTTTCAATTGTGAAGTAGCTCACATTTAAAAAAGAAAATGAAACTAATGCTTTAGTAAAACTCATGGCCACTGTTATTTACCAGTATTTCAAAGGAAACAAACCAGAGGAAACTTAAAAAAAATAAAAAAAATAAAAAATAATAAAAAAAAAAATAATAATAATAGTAATAATAATAATAATAATAATAATAATAATAATAATAATAATAATAACAATAATAATAAAAGCACTTGCTTACAAGTCTCTTACCCTTCTACCAACCCATGTCTGTGGTTTATTATTGCAGTGAATGCACAGAATCATCTCATACACAGTGCTTGGCATGGACAAGTATTGGTGCATTTGCCATAGTCTATGTTTGTTCTCAGTCACTCTTTGATTGCAACTGTATGTGGTTTGTTTTGTAGTTACTTTTTTTCACTTCATCCCTAGTCAATGATAGTAATTTTTGACTACGATAAAAAAAGTTAACTGACTAGCAGAAAACACACTACACATAGCTGCAACTTAGATCAAAAATTAACTACAACATATTCATCAACAAGAAATAGTACTTAGCCAGATCTAAAAAGAATAAATAGATTAGAGAGATAATGGTGTGACCAGTAAAGACAATTACAAAGTGCATTATTTTACCCCAGAGCACTTCATCATTTCTGGCTTCCTCAGTTAGGTTTGTGTCTGAGTAAACGTCACTGAAGTATACCTCGCCTCCATCCTAAATCAAATGCAAGAAATTTACAAAGTAAGATACATGTACTTACAATGTACATGTAGGTCACAACATCGATTTAGAGTTACATGCTCCTCAGTGCTATGTTTCAGTCTGTATGTAAGTCTATTGAGCTATTAGGCAGCATTTATCACCAGTTTCAGTAACGTGACCTCACTAAAAGAATTTCTACTCCCCCCTGGATGGGATACTGTTCATCCCAGGGTAACCTGCCCAGCAATAAATTCACCAAGTACCCATTTTCACTCTTCCAGCTGGAGGCACACTGTGAGAGTAAACTGCCATGACCAATAACAGTGCAAAATGAACCCAACTAGGGTTCCAATCTGACAGCTTCATCTGGAGTCCTATACATTAAATATTAGATTACCACACCACACACATCATGACCCATCATCATAAAGGTTGTTTCTCACCTTGAGAACTCGATAGGCTTCTTTAAGGACAACTTTTTTGTCAGCAGTCAAGTTAACAACACAGTTTGAACTTAATTAAGCATACAAACATAGGAAAGAAAAATTTCTGTTAGCTGTATAAAGAATGTACATATGGAATATGAGAGGTGGAAAAATACAAAGGATTATTTGAGTATGAAGCTAACCTTGTAATTTAAGAAGTCATGCATAAAGTAATGTTCAGCACTCTTTACTTGTAATGTTTGATATGGAAAATTTCTTCAATTCAAAGTTGATCTTAATATTATTGGAAGGAGAATGTGTTTCCATTTCCTGATGCAAACATAATGAAAGGTTTGTGAGAAATAAACAATGTTTGAATAAACAAGAGCTCGAAACTGAAATGCAATTGGTCAAGTGATGTCACTATTGAATTTTTGTTGTTATGTTATAGTCATGTAACCAGCATGATTTTTATTTGCATTAAAATTTTGCATAATTATCCATTAAATATATAGCTTTTTGGTTTTATTTCTCTTTTTTTTGTGTGACTAGGTCTGCTATTACCCAGTACATTAGGAAGATTATTAAAAGGACTTTATAGACATACAGTATCAAGCTATTGCAGACACTAGGAAGACTTACAAAGACAAAACTTTTTGTTTCTTTCAGAGTGAATCAGATTGTGGACAATCAAGTGATGATACACATGTACATCTATCAAAATAATTATAACTCATTTATCTCTGGTGAACAAAGTTTACTACATAATTTTAGTAGCCACTCTGCTGTGCTCTATTGGCAATCTGCGAATCTGATTGATTCTCTTATTATTTTCTATTCGCTGATAGCCAACGATCTTGTGTGTGCTGCTATTAAAATTGAAAATTATTCTTAAGTTTAGGATTAAAAATACACAAAATTGTAGGTTTTGAGCAGCTGCAATCCTTTAGAGTGTCCTTTAAAGAATTAGAATACTTGCCTTCATTTTCTATGAGTGATAATCAACTTGGTTACACCTCATTGACTATTAGCTCAAAGAAAACTCATGCTCATCATCTAATTGTTAAATATTATAATTAAACACTGTATATTACACCAGTCTACCACTTACATTATTATGTCCACAGAATTGTCCTGTATGCCTACATCAGACAGTCGTTCCATTTCACCAAGTTTAAACTCAGTATTGGGCTTGAAATATCCAAATTGCTTGGCATGATAATCGACATACTTGTTAGCAATATCCACCTATGGTAAAGGCAAAGACAAAAGAAAATTAGGGTTATTACAGCAATGCAAGATTGCAGTATATTACAACATGACTTTGTTGTATGAGTAACAAAGCAGGTCTAAAGATGTCAAGGTATTTGTATGTCCAGGCAAGGAGCTTCCTGTCCTAAGCAAGGAAGCACAATGTAGAGCTTTCCTTTCAGAGGTTCACATCCGAGTTTAAATCCTTGAGAAGGGCTTGCTTGTATATGTACAAAGTTTCAACAGATGTTTTGACATGAATGTAAGTTTCATGACTTGCACTTCACAGCAGAACTCAAGTCCAGGGGTTTCATTAAGGCCAGACTGAGACACAGGGCAAATTACCAAGCTGTGAGGATAATTTTGCCCATCTGGTTTGACTATCTGAGGAAATTTTTCTTACAAAGAAGTTCGGTTCAAAAAGTTTTGCCTGCCTGTGAAAACTGGTTGTCCTCCTGCTAAAAATGTTAATGAAACCCCTGCAAGTCAAGTCAATAAGGAATCATGTTATAGATCATACATGTAAATCAAAATACACCTGGGCTATAAGAGAGGGCTGATACAAAATGTAAATCAAAGAGGAAACATATCTTAACTTTCTGATTTCTCCAGGGTTAAAGAATTGCTGATGTCTTAAACAATGACAACAAACACCCTTTATATCGACAAAGTTAAGGACAAAAAGAAGTCCTCACAAACCGATGTTACTTGCTTAAAATTGCAATTCAAATCACAAGGGGGGTGTTACATGGAGAATCACTTGCAACTTTTTTTGAGGAAAACTTTAATTTATTGTTCAGCCAAAAGGTGAGCAAAAAGATGAACAAAGTCAGGTTATATGGGCTTGTTTTGTTAACAGGGCAATTTAATGACAAACCCAGCTTAACGTACCTGTTCTTTAGTCATATCCACTCCAGTCACATGACCATTTTCACCCACAAGTTTACTAAGAACAAAACAGTCCTGTCCTGATCCACTCCCAAGGTCCAGGATGTGCATACCCTCAAGGGCTTCTGGGGCCACTAAACCACACCCATAAAACCTGAAATAATTTTATATTATCAAGAATCCAATCAGCCTAAATACGGTTAAACTGATTACCTAGTGAGGCAGTACAAAGCACAACATTTACATTACATTTATCAAAATTCTCAACACACATTAATACAGATGCATCAGTTTGCTTGTTTAGAAGTTATCAGAAAATGATAAAATGACCAAAATAATAATAATTGTTATAATAACAATGTATTGTAATATATAATAATAATGTGTTGGGGTTCTTGTATGATCACAAGACAAGCTAATCAGGAACACAAAACACCAAGAATGGATTGGAATTTGGAGTCTTGGTTTTTGAAAAGGCAGGAAAACCAGAGAACCTACAGAATAAACTTCAAAGCATAGATGAGGACCAACAAGAAACTCAACCCACATGGCACACCAGTTCCAGGATATGAAACCAGGCACGCACTGTTACCAAAGCATAACCCCTGCTTCCCAGAGAAGTTTTCATACATAAATTCAAGGCTCATTATCTCCAGGAGGCAAACTGCCGATGAAGAGTATGACAGAAAAGCCAGAGATCTTGTTGAATATATTATCAAGCACAAGGGGTAAGTAATAATCAAGTAATCTAAGTGTCCACCAATAACAGTCAGCCTATTCCAAATTTTATGACATCAACATGACCATAAAGAGCAAAACTGACAGTGAACTTTCTTACTTGCACTACCTTTGACTAGTAATTAATATTGTTAGAGCATGTTTTTCAGGGAAATCTATCTGACTTGTAATCCCAACTTCTTTTTTTGGCAAAAAAATCAAAACAGGAATACTGCTAGTACAAACCCTACTTTCTTCATGTTTGAAATTTGTGTCTTGCCAGATTCGATGCACTGTGAAAATTTTAGAACATCTCTCCGAGGGAAATTCAAGAAAATCACAACTAAGCCAAATACACAATCAAAAAACATTAAATGTTTGAACATTAAATTTTGTTTGGGCATTTTTACTGTAATTCAAGATAACACACCATGATTTTAAAAGAGATGATGGTAAAACACTATTTCATCACTGCTTGTTACATTTGATAAGTTTGAGAGAACTAGGTTTAAAAGCAGATGCAAAACCAGGTTTCAAAATAGAAGTGTGCAAAGTGATAATTACAGTAACTACCCTATGAAATCACCTAAAAATATCTACCAATCAGAGTCTAATGATCATATAGATTGTTCATCAAGCGTGGGAATGAGAATCATACCCACTGACTTTTAACAAGAGTTTAATCGCAGCATGAGTCAACTTCAAGCACAATTCATGTTTGAGCCAAAGTTAAGCTCAAGTCAAATAATTATATATTTATAATTTCATTTTTTTCTTTTTTTACATTGTACATGTATATAGTGTCTTTTGATCATAATTATAACAAATATCAAAACAACTGTCAGTTAGGTTTGACGCAGAACACATTTCCACTGATGCAGTCACAAGCTAAGCTTTCATTTTGCATTTTGAAACAATACATGCACAAGCTTAAAACTTTGGGTATTCCTCACTGAACCTTGCCATCTATTAATTTTGTGGAGAAACTTTCTCCATAACACCCATACACAAAAAAGAGGGTCTCCAATAAGTTTTTCGGGATCCAGGAATTGGTTTATTTGAAGGCCAGAATTAGCGATTCTTAAGGAAAAGGAGGATGAGATTCGGTATTGTAATTATGACCAAGACGTCAGATTTGGCGATTTTACTAGGTGGGAATCAGGAAATGTCACTTTAAAGAAATTGAGATTTGGGAATTCTGGAGACGAATTGTACAAAGAAAATCAAGCTGCCAAACAATGACCCAGTCGACTTACACACTTAATTACATCCATGTTTTCTACAAATTATACAATAAACTCTGACGCACACTCCTTGGTACGCCAAAATCACTCAAATGGCTGACAGTCCTTACGGAAGCGCTAGGACGGCATAAAAAGGTCATTACTTAGAGAGGTTTCAAAACTGTACAGTAGCTTTTCAAAGCAAAATAGAAACAGTTTTCGTTCTAATTTTATATCGATACAGACTCTTATTTTGTAGAACTCTATACAACCTCCTATAGTTCACCTTGGTCACCGGTCATTTAAGTAATGTTTTGAACCGAAATATGCAGCACAGGTTAGAGACCATTAGACCAGAGTTGAAAATAGTATAAAATTCAGTAGTCTGTTAAGCAGAAACATACTCGATTTTATGCAATTTCCAGATGATTGTTACAATGGCTGAAAAATTGTGATTGAGAAACAGTCAAGTCTGAGTTGCAACTGACAGTGACTTGCCAAAGTTATGTGTAATGAACTGTGAGTTTACCGTGGCACATTGTGATATACATCTATAACGCTCTTCTTTGATTGCTCTCATCCCCGATGGACAAGTTTTTCAGGCATTGAAGTGATCCAGAAAGCAGGCGTTGCCAGACAAAGGGAGCAAAACAGAAAAATAAAAAAATGAAAAGAAAGGAGCTCTGAAGGCCATAAAACTGACTGATTCACTGACACAACTCATTTAAAACTTCGCATGAAAAACAAATGAACAATATCATTGTTTTAGTGCAGAGAGATACACCTAATTGAACCTAATAGTCAGTGCTTGGGTCTGGTGTGAGGGAATCTGGACCTGGACTTCAAGGATATTTTCTGTTGAGGTAAGGACTTCAGAAAATATGACCAGGATCAGGATTAGCCAGTTTCACTCATTCACATTTCACTCATTCTAGTTGCTGAAGCAACACAAATGACTAGGACTGGTCTGAAGTCCGACCACAGAACCATGTAAACATGAACTGATTTGAGACCAGTCTCGGACCGCTTGAGTTCATTGTTTTGATCATGCGCACGAGTATTGTTGCACCATTTCAAGATGGCGGATAGCAACAGAGTCCAAAGGGGCCCCAAAAGAAAATCAATCTTACCAGTCTGAGTCATGCTGGCCTGAGTTTGTACTGGTCTCATGTAATCGGGGCTTTAGACTGGTTATTTTTCACTGCTTTTCTTTACTGCTAAAAAAGACGACACTGCGTATCGTGTACTGCGTAGCGAGCATAAAACACAGCTACAGTCGAAGCTCGATTATCCGGACTTTTTCTCTAGTCCCAATTTTTCATGAATATTTATTGTCATGATCAAGATCCGTGGCAACATCCTTTTTAAAACTATAACATTGAAAAGTGCAGTCAAAAGCGAGTTTGTTTTGCTTTTACAGAGCAAAAGCAGCGCTCGCACACGTCGTAACTAATTTATTTATTTTATTATTTATTTAACTTTATTTATACACAGGTAAAATATCAGGACTTAAAGTAAATCCTAAAATTGCATTAATTACATCGATAATGTACAATGAAGAACACTCGAATGATTTCTGATTGGCTCAGAGTTGAGTGGTTCAAGATGTACAGTAGACCATATTGTTTTCCAAAGGATTTGTAAAAGTGTTGTTTCACGATTAAATGTTGCTTTATTTAAACAGTTTTTGTTCATCATTAATATTCATATTTTCGATTATTCAGACCCTTGATTATCTGGACTATTTCGTCTAGTCCCAATGAGTCCGGATAATTGAGGTTCGACTGTATACCACTTTGAATTTATTTGCCAATTGAATAAATTACAAATACTTGAATTAACTAGTTTCTGCATACCACACAGCCAGCTATGGCAGGGTATTCTGTAGTTGAGCCAAACACACATTGGATATGATTGCTCTGTTGAAACAAGTAAGTGTTTTACACACACACACACAAAGAAAACAATAGACTACGAGTAGTCCCTCTTTCGCTTAGTCCGTCGTGCGTGACACAAAAGAAAACCGTGAGAAAAAAATGGCCGCGCAAAATCCTGGAGGCGAGGAGCACGTGAAAGGAGGGACTACCGCCTAAGCCCAAGAGTTTGAATTATGCGTTGCTCTCACAACGCAAAAATATGATTGGCTTATGTTAGGAGCGTTGACAACATGTTGTCAACATTTGAGATACCTGTGACGTCTTGCAGGAATGTTTTGGAACCAGAGCAAATCGAAGCAGTACCAGAGCAAATCGAAGTGTTGGAATCGTGTTTCGCAAGCCGTGATGTTCTTGCGAATCTGCCAACAGGCGCCTTGGAAAGATTTAAATTTATCCAGTGTTTTGTTTGGCAAAGCTCTCTGCCTCCACCCTGACTGCGAGCGTGTTAGTGATTTCGCCACTCAACAGCATCGTCTAAGTCAGTGAATATAAATTCACTGAGCTTGGCCTTTCTGCTGTCCATTTGAAAGATTGAACCGGACTCTCACTTGATGCCGGACATTCACTTGAAATTTTCCGCTGCTATCGGCAAACATTTCACCGCAGTTGGATGATCTTCTATGTATAATGAATGTATAACGTAAATTCTCGGTTGAAACTGTGTTGAAATTTTCACAATAACTTTTAGACGCAGCGAAAATCGTTACAAGAGGCCTCATTCGCCGTCTTCATTTTAAAACTTCTTTGACAGTTTCGCTGAACGAACACTGAACGAAGATATACTTCTCACGGCATATGTTTTTGCCTGG
>Ga0126339_10002454_pt1 | contig 13262 bp, 10 predicted proteins | sample OrbTmetagenome_2_FD_92532 | JGI IMG/M metagenome (GOLD analysis project Ga0126339, IMG submission 92532) | Coral microbial communities from Petempiche,Puerto Morelos, Mexico - Orbicella T R C metagenome | ecosystem: Host-associated > Invertebrates > Cnidaria > Coral | place: Petempiche,Puerto... | reverse complement strand
TAAAAAATATATTGTGGTAGGTAGAGGTAGTGAATTTTTCGTTGTGTTTGTGTGGGTGGGGGGGTAGGGGAGAAGATGGAAGAAGGTGTAGGGGGGGGGGGGGGGGGGGGGGGGGGGGGGGGGGGGGGGGGGGGGGGACCTCCATATGAAAAGAACAGGGGTGATCGTCAGAAATTTTGAAAAGAAGCCCAGGTAGAGATCCTATTTTGAGGGCTTGGCTTCAAATATTTTTCATCTTTAAGAGGTGACCAGTTCTAAAACAACAAATTAACCGACACATTCATAGTTTTTAAGTGTTAAAGACAATAATTGTCTTCTTTACAAGTAGAGGGAAATAGAAGCAATTATTGCTTCAAATACCTTCTACTCGCAAAGTTAATAATCAGATATCTCCTGTCATATATTTCTTGGCTCAATATATGAAAAGTATCACAAAAGCTTCCACTGTGGACGTGTTGAGGCTGAGCACCCTAAGAGGTACCAAAACCATTTTTTTGACCCCAAAAGGTACGACGAGCACCCAGTCCTTTTATATGGGAGTCCCCCACCCCCGGGGCCGAAGATGCATGAAAAGTTGTAAACAAAGTATAGGAAAGGGGTTTTACAATATTTAAACTGTTGTAACGTATTTGTATTTGTTGGAAATATACATTTTTTGGCAAGTTTTCCTCTACTTCCAGCTTTCCCACAACAACATTTTCACTTTCGGTTATTTTTTTTTCTTTGTGCCTTTTTCCAAGAGGTGACTTAAGTTGAAGTGTTTCAAACCAATTTTTAGCAATTTTGCATTTCTTGACATGTTTGTAGGGAAGGTTGCATTTATTTGCACTTGGCACATTATTTCAATCCGTTTTGGTGATGAGTTGTTTTCTGGCAAGTTGCCAATGTTGGTTAGTAACTTACCTAATTGTTCAGTACAGGAAAGGCTTAAGGGAAGGAGATCCACCTTCACCCCATAACATAAACTATGTATTGTTCACTTGGAAATTTTATCTGATATACAAATTCTGGAAAAAGTTTATCTGATATACAAATTCTAGAAACATCCTGTCATGGCAACAAAATGTTTTAATTTGTTTCCTGTGAGTGTTAAATCCATGATTCAAAAAAGTATCTCAATACATCATGGTTGCAATGTTGATTTCTGGTACAATGTAAAATGTATCTTATGCAACTATTGTACAAGGTATCATATGATGCATCACAAGTTAATTAGAAAAAAATGATATATTCACTCAGCTTTCAAGGAAATGAGTCATTTCCTTGAAAGCTGTGTCACAGACTTCAAATGAAGATAGGCTTCTGATCACTGCTAATAGCAAGACTCCAGTGTGCCTGCAGATTGGACAAGTTGGGGTTCATTGGTATAAATGTGATCAATCTGTGTATGGTAGTCAGTGGTATATTGGGGAACCCACTGTGTGTATCCGAGGTCTGTAATCAGACAATTTTTCATAAGTTTTATTGGACACCGCAGACCTCATGGTTCTGGCATTACATACCCCATCCTATTGCAGTCAAGCAGTCAATCTTCTCAACAAACAACACAATCATCAGCACAACCACCATCTCACAATCCACCAATAGCTTTGACATCACAAGCCTCCATACCTCATGTCCCTCCTTCCACTACAGACATTGTTACTTCCTTGGAGTGACCTGTTTTCTTGTCACAGTCAACAACAGGAGGACACCTCGGGAATGCATGCACAGTTATTTCCCTTTTAAGACAAATAAACAGCTGCTCCAAATTAATAAGAGTCAACCTCTAAGCCGCAACTGGATTGTGGCCTTTATTTCTTGTATATTGGGGGGAAATCATTCATTTCCTCCTATAATCCAATTTTCCTTGGAGTAGACTGTGGAGGCCATTCCTCTTAGGAGAAACAGTCTGGACAGTTTAAATTATGAAAAAAAATTGACATTGTGTTTCATAAAAGAGGCTTGTGCTGCTGATGAGTCTGCCTTAAGCTATCACCTTAGTAGAACACTTGGAAATACAAATGCTGCATTAATCATAAATGGAATGTCAAAAACATTTGAAGCCGACTCAAATGGTAGTCGGCTAAAACACAATCAGGGTGGCAAAGTTCACAGTGTCTATGTTATGGGCTAAAAAATCTGTAATAGACTTGCTCCATTTGACTTCTCTGACTTTTATCTTAAGAGGTGTCCAGGAACAAACATTTTAAATACAAGAGAGCATCTTTAATACAGATTGTCACACAAGTATAAAAGGCCAAAGGGTCAAAAATAGACAGAATTTTAGCATTATGGAAGACCACATAAAATTTTCAAATTTTGGCTCCTTTATTGTAATTTGATGGTGCATTGTTTGAAAATGATGGTAAATTATTTGGATACTTTGATATATGTAAATGTGAAATTGAAACATTTTTTGGTGATGGATGCAATATACATTTGAACCTGATGCCCAATTGCTTAATTTGACCATACCATGTTATGCAAAATGGTATTTTGGAACCTTTAACAACTAGCCTTATATACAACTTTTGACAGTTGGGAACGATTGATCCTATCTTTGTAGGGAAAAAAAATACTTGATGCCATGAGCGCTTTGGAAAAGAACCCTAAGATTAATACAGCCATAAAATTTATTACTGTAGGTCTTCAGCTGTTTAGTAATAATAATTTTGCCTAAATAAGGTAGAACTAAGATAATTTCCTTTTTGGGGACTGTGGTGATTGGATTGCTCAGTCTGTTTTGTTGCCTGTTCAGAATGTCATTTATGTTGTAACACCAGTAGGGTAACCGTTTTGCAACAACAACTTGCTCATTTCATTCAAACAAGAGCCCAAAAGAGAAGGTGACAAGTTCACAGATGCAAAAACAACAAAAAGTGAGCACAAGGATGAAGTTTATTTTGTATTTCCTAGGTGTGAGTCCCATTTTGTGTACAGGCCGGTAAAGGTCTTCTTTCGGTAAATGAATTTGATTATATTAGTGTGACAGTTATTGAGGTAGTGTAGAAACTGAGATGCTGTGCTTTTACTGTTGAACAAGGTGAAGGTATCGTCAATGTATCGAAACCAAATAGAAGGGCGAGCGCTATTGTTAAAAGCCCATTTCTCTTCAACATGGCACATAAAGATATTAGCCAAAACAGGATCCAAAGGAGAGCACATAACCACATCATCAATTTGGTCGTGATATTGGCCGTCAAATAGTAGTGTTCTTGTGTTGTATAGCCATCTTTACTTCCCAAACGGTTCCATGCTCGCTAAATGCAAACCAGATGACGTTGAGGGCCTCTTAGGACGACAGAACACAAAGAACCCAGTAATTCTCAGATTTTTCTCCCAAATGTTACCAAAAGAACCCAGTAAATGTAGCGCATGCACCATAAGTCAAAAAATTGCGATTGAATATGGAATAGCTTTCACGGAAATATGCATATTTCCCAAGAACCACTCGTTATCTAGGATTTCACGAAAATTTGGCACTAAAATACTTTAGGAAATAAGTAACTGGAGTATTGAGAAAAATTGAAATTTAGCAGAGGATATTTTAATGCTGGAAATTAAAAAATATCCAAGTTGTCCTTATTCCAAATGCAGGACAACCTGACCCCTGGCTCTTGTTGCCCTGATGACTGCTTGGTGGCCCTTAAAATACTGAAATAAAGACCAGGTTGACTTATTAAGAGTGAAGAGTTTCAGCGGATTTCCAAAGGATTTGAAGCTCTCTAAAAAATTGTAGTCAGAGCGTTTCTTTTATTTGACGTAAATGACGCAAAGTGGCACAAAACGGCTTCCTTGAAACATCGTTCAAGCAGGATGTTCGCACTTTTACATAAACAACTTAACCCTTAGTAAAAGTACTTCTATGAAACAGAAAGTATAGCATTTGCATATTCACGTAAGAGACATACAGAAACAGCAGCAAAAAGCCTGTGAGCTCATGTTGTTTCAATGAAAAGCCTATCAAAGACCTGCAGTCAAACATTCAGTAAGGAATGGCAACCAAAATAAAGTCCACTGTTTTTTGAAAGATACGCTATTTGAGTACTCTAAATAACAGCCTACATGTAGTTCACAAACCTATAATTAAGCATTGGCGATTTTTGCTGCAGCTGGCTAGCTACTCTTCAACAGCCCTGATTAATTAACAGAATTTTCTTATCTTTTGAAAACTTGGTGGTACATTCCCACAATGCCTCAGAAAAGAATGATTACCTGCACGCCATAATATTTTGGGGAGGCCTGGGTTTGAAAACATGATGAACAAAAACACCAGATTTAAATCTTTTATACACCTCTATTTTGTTATTCGGTTGGACTTCACAGTAATGTTAATACTTCAATTTCTCCTGGGTTGTCCGATGTTAATTTCCTCAGACAACCAGGTCTTTAATTTTACGGAAAACATGGCTGTCCAGACTGTTTTTTAGTCATCTTGGACCACTGGACGACTGCCAGTTTCAAGTACTGGTTATTATTACCTTAGATATTCCAGTTAACCTTCAACAACGGATAATTAAAAATCTCTTGTCTCATCAAAAAAGGGCATGGAAAAGGTCATATAAGTCATCATTAATATCTCAGCAAATATTTATAGGAGAATAATCTACTATACATGTATTTCATTTAAAAGAGCATAAAAAAATACTTTCTAGAAAATAAACGTTTTCCTTGACGGAGCTAATAGAATTTTTTAAACAATTTAAATGAATTAAATTCCACAAAAAGGAAAAAATGAAAAATTTATCTCATGGCTTCTTAAAAATCTTACAGTCAAGTTCCTATTTTTAATTAAAAATAAGAAATCCTCAGATAAAATTTTGTTTCAAAATGGTATTGTAAAGTAGGCTTCTATATCATGAAGTATGCAAACTTTCGCAAAATTTCATGGAAGGAAACAGAAGAAACGTGAGCACAGTTTTTCTTTGTTTGCTTGTTTGTGACGTCATAAGAACTCGAGACGACCACGCCCATGTGCGTATCAATGGCCCACTGCCGTCAGTGGTGTGTTCGAAAATTCTAACAGCAAGGTAAATTGTTTTGAGCTCCTATGTCCTACCTAAAAGCTGATGAGATGAAAATTTAAAACAAGGAAATCTTACCCTATGGACAGCTAGCACATTGGAAATGAGCAATGACGACTGCTAAAGTTCGACCAGTGCAAGTTACTCGTGGTGATCGTGATGTTGCACATGATGCTGGTCTCAACAAAATTGCCCCGTAATGGCTATACACGTTCTTCAAATTTTCATATGCCAAACCACTCCCGGCAATTTTTTCTGCTATGCTTTTCTCTATGACACCATCGTTTCTTTCTGGATTGTATAGCTTAGCTTGGAAGGATTGCAATATTTTGTGGCGACCATCGAGATACACCAAGTCCTCGAATGTATGATTTGTGTTGGTGAGTGCTAAGTTTTCTATGATGGTTTTATTTGACAATTTCAATTTTAAAGAAAAGAGAATCTCTCTTAGGGCAAGAACATCTTCCAAGGCATCGTGTGCATCGAAGGTTTGATTAAAGGGGGTCTCGTAGATAGAGGACTGATTAGTCTTCGGAAATGTGCCATCGGCGTTCCATAAAGCAGGTAGTTGACTTTCAATAAGTTCTTTGAACAGAGAAAGAGAATCAGCAAACCAGACATCCACAGATTGCTGCTCAGAGGAGAATTCCTTTCCAGCATTTCTTAAAAGAATCGGAGCGCCGAACATGGAGGCATTGTCTCCAATGAGAACCATACGGACTTGTTTGTTGGTGGTGTTCTTGGCTATGTTTATGGATTGTGAGAGATAGCTCTTGAATTGAGCAATCGCAGTATCAAAAGGTAAGTTACTTAAGGTAGCTCTTACTTTGTCGTCCTTGTACAGTTTACGCTCTCCGTTGAAGTTTACTATTTTTAGTTTATTAACTTTTGAAGCACACAAATCGATGTTCTGTGTGAGCATAATGTAGACTGAGAACTTGTGTGAAGCTGATTTGTCAATTACTGATAGTTGGCAGATCGGCAGATTTACCAGTTGCATTTGTTTCGGTGTCAAAAATTAAGAAGTTGTAGCATATGTTATCGTCATATTTCACGTGTTTTGCTACAGGCCTAAGGGTAACCTTCGGGGCAAAGTTTTCAATTTCTTTAAACTGGTTAGGTGGCATTGCCATTACATGTGCTTGACAATCGGTAGTAGAAGAGGACATGATTGATGTCAACTCAAGATTTAGGCCAATACCTGTTTCATAAGGTTTGACCTCTCGAGCTCCTTTCCTGGCTGTCTATGAACACTTTTGAGAATTAAGTTGAGACCTTCTGAGTTTAAAATCCACAGTTTATTTTCTGATTTTATCTTGAAGGGCTTTGGTTGTCACTCTGTCATTATACTCTGTACAGTATCTTCCAGGCTCAATATTGAGTGCTTCAAGGGTTTGGCTAACATATCCATACCTCAAGTTAGTTTGCGCAACTCCGCATGCTACACGAAAGTCATTGCTTTCACTTTCCCCATAAAACCTGATTTTTGGTTTTCTCGACCCAACCACACTATTTAGAGCTTTGTTCCTTTGTGAATTTGTCACGGGGGCTAATTTGTCAGCCACTACATCAGTACAGTAATCACTGAATATGTTTTCAAGGGCAGATCTCAATTTGTCTCCAAACAAGTCTTTCCCATAAGGAAGGTCATGATGTTTATACGAAGCTGGATCTTGCTTGAATTTACACCACTTATTGCCACAGCTTTTATGGTCACCAAATGCGTGGGGAACACTGCAGTTAATGGTTGCCTTGATTTCTTTTGCATTTCCTTTGTTCTGTACAACACCATATGAAAAACATTTTACTGGGTAACTGATTAACTTTTGCGACAAGATGGAGCTGTCGGCAAATTTTGCATTCTGGCTTAAATTACATAATTGTGTAGTTCAGGATCTCTTCATACTGTATGTATTATATCACTAAAGTTTTCAACTCCGTAGGAGACTTTATGTCGAATGTGAACCTCAGTTGTGGAGTCTTCATCTCCAGTATAAAATACATACTTCACCTTTTGTTTTGGGGCATTGTTAAACATCTCCACAGCTGAGGCAGACTCCATTGCCTTTGATGAAGCATGGTGATTTTTGCGACAATCATGTACTTTAACTTTTTTGTTGCTATTTTTGCTACGGTCACAGAATCTGCAAGTCTTGGTTCTTGTAGTGTAATCCAAAACATAACCAGTTGTTAGGCTCATTACTGCTGCATGACCAGTATGTGAATTATGGCCTTTGCCCCTCTCTTGCCAGCCCATGTCAAATGAGCAAGGAACTGAAACCAAATTATCCTCATCTGGCTGGAAGCCATCTTTAAGGATTTGTGCCTTCTCATTGCTTAGTGAATCTTGACAGCTTGCTCTGGCCACAGTTTCAATGGTTTTACCTACTTCCCTTTCTCTGCGTTTAAGCGTTTCCGTTTATTTTGACAAAAGACGTCTAGATCAATAAGGCGGCTTCCATGTGGAACAGACTCTTCTTGTAACATGGCAGCCTATGAAGAAGTTCATCACATGCAATCTAGACTGGATTTATACTTTTTGCGTAAACAAGAGCAATGCTTGAAGAATTGTACTTTACCTTTGCACCTCTTGTCTGACATTTGGGAGGTAGCTCGTTTTCATCCAATGCGCTTTCAAAGGCAAGTTTCCTTTTAGCGCTCCAAGATTTTAACCCCTCTCTCATGGGGCCAATGTTCTTTGGTTGTTTCATTTTTCCAAAGTGGCCATTCGCCCACCGCAACCTGCTGTTCAAACTGGGGGAGTTACATCCTGGCTTATTCCAGATTTAGCGGAATTTTCATTTTCATTTGAGTTTGCTCCACAAACAACACCAAACTGCGTTGTTTTGCCCCATGGGAGTAATTCGTGTGACGATCAGACAAATCAATTGAAGCTCCAGCAAACCTCATACTTTTCTCTTTTATGTCAAGCACAGAAGAGCAGTGTCTTCTGTTCATTCGATAAATGTTTTGAAACTGGAAGAAACTTCCGCAACTGTTCCGAAATTTTTTTTTTTTTAAATTTGCACGCCATGTTTGTTTACATATTATTGCATGCATGTGAGACATTCGCATAGGTTTTTTAAAGCTTACGCCATCGCATGATTTCAAAACCAGTTCGCGCATGGTCAAATACTATAGGGAGCCACCTTAACTTATGCGTCCTTAGGAAAAGTTTGTTTACTCAACGAAACAAAGCTTTTTTCCAAAGTTCCTGAGCTTTATGTTCCCAACAACAATTCAAAACACATAATTCAAGAATCAATCAAGATTCCAAACGAAAAAACGGTGGTCCAAAACGAAATTAGTCACATTTGAACGGCTTACGGTATTCAGCGAAACAAAACGAAAAGTCATTTATTACACATTTGTGCAAAAGTACACTATGGCACTAAGAACAAGCAGTAATCAAAGATCATGATTGTGTTCTACGCCTGTGATATAACTTATCTGTGTATTGCTGAAATCATTATCTTTATGTGAACAGCTGAAGTTTTACTGACAGATATAACATTGACAAAGTCCACTATTTTTCTGTGGATTATCTGATTTCCTTGTTTAATGGCATGGTGCCAGTTCAGGCGTGGTTTATCGTAAACAAACTCCGTGCAACTGGCAACTGATTTGAATATAACCGCTGATGAACAAAAATAGTCAGCATTCATCGCTTCTCCTTAATTCTGGCTTACCCTTATAGATCTTGGCTTCAGTGTACTCTTCTGTCAATTCAATTTTGATCTTCTCTGGTACAGACTGAACTATTTGTGGCCACTGGAACTATTTAAGTCCACAAATGTAATCAAAATATAACCAATGAGATATCGCTGTTCCCACAGTTATTTCATCCCAAGGCCAAGGCGATTCAAAGTCATGTACGTGAACAGAATAAATGACTGTTGTCCCAGTTATGTGACAAAAGCACGTCATCTTGCAGTCAGTAGGAATGAGCCAAAAAACTCAGCAGGTATATTTTGCAGGTTGCAGGTTGCAAGTTGCAGGTTGAAATTTAATTATAACTGAAAAACTGCTGGCACTAAAAATAATTAATAACATCTATATTCGTCAGGGGTTCTTAGTTCGCCTCTTTCACCTAGTGGAAACACGATCGATCTGCTATAAATACTTATCGATCAACACGCTGATCACATGAGACCAGTGAAATCTCTTCAAAGCCATCTGGATGGCCACTCCACAGATGTTTTCATCGATTCCAGGTTTGGCTCGGGTCTTCCCTCAACAACAGAAGATTGCCATCACAACTGAAGCAAATAAATAAAGAAATGAAATAATATAAGATTTTAAATGATGGAATATACTAGCACAAGCTCAGTGTGCATTCATTTTTGTACTCACAGGGAAGAAACTAAATTCAGCAGATATTTCAGACGATATTTCAGATGTTTCTTCAAAAACAATAATTCATTGCAGGCTTAAAATCATAGGAATATACTCTCCTCCCATCGCTTCAGCTGGTTTAGCACTTAGGTGGAAGCCACCTTTCTGAGTGATTGTAAACAGTGTCATGTAACAGTCACGGTAAGTCTACCAACTGTACGTTTCTTTTAAGTGCCAGTGGTTTTCCAGTTATAATTAAATTTCAACCTGCAACCTGCAACCTGCAACCTGCAAAATATACCTGCCACAAAAAACTTGCATCCTGACCAAACAGGCCATGTACGGTCCAGAACAAAAACCACTAGAAACGAGCAATCGCAAACGATTGAAAAAGAAATTGTCTTGTATACATGTGCTTTGCAATAATGTAATTTGTTTTCGCCCGGCCAAAAAGTCTCACTCCATTCTTCACTGGAACTGCATTCTCCTTTTTGTCAAATGCAATCACAATAAAAAAGCAGTCAAAAGAAAACCTCAACACATCGAAGACAATGAAAGAAGTCACAAGAGAGAACGGAATGATGAAGCTGATGGACATGAAAACGAGGCTCAAAGCCCCTGAAATAACCTCGAGGGGCAGCCAATTTGCAGTCTTCACAAAAAATCTCGATTTTCCCCAGCTGCATTCAGGAAGAGATGAAATTAAGATAGGATGCGTTCTCAAAATACCAATACCAATTATTTGAATTTAATGGAGATCATTCACTATGTATTTCGCGTTAAGTGTCAATGTTCTGGATTCTCTTAATGGTTTAAGTATGGTATGTTAACCAACAAACTGCCTCAATTGTCAAGACAAAAGAGGACATGATCAACCAACATTGCAGAATAAAATGGGATTGTTTTGTTGTATATGGTGTTTGTAATACTGCAAATGGTGGGAAATAGTACAAGTAAATCGGCACCTAACAAAATAAGGGAGCAAATTTCTCCTGTCATCTTTAAGCCAGTATTTCTTTTATCAAACAAGACTATTTTCAAAGGGAGAGTGCTCAAAGAAATAGTTGGCGAGCCTTGTTTCGCTGATTACCAATCGCCCGCTATTGGTATTTTGCGAAACAAGGCACCTAGCAAGGACAGTTTTCAAGGAGAGGGCAAATTTCTCCTGTCATCCGAAAGCCAGCATTAGCTTTATCAAACAAAATAATTTTGGAAGGCAGAGCGCTAACAAAAATAGTTTGCTACCCTTCTTTCATCAATTACCAGTCGACCGGTATTGGTATTTTGCCACACAAGGCATCTAGCGAAGACAGTTTGTGAGGAGAGGGCAAGTTTGTCATTTCATTTGTAAGTCGGCATTTACTTTATCGAACAAAGTTATTTTCAAAGGCAGAGCACAAACAAAGATAGTTGGAAAGCCTTGCTTCGTCAATTACCAATTCACCGGTATTGGTATTTTGTGAAACAAGGCATCTAGCGAGGACAGTTTTCCAGGAGAGCGGAAATTTCTCGTGTGTCATCTGAAAGCCAGCATTTGCTTTCTCGAACAAAATAATTTTCGAAGGCAGTGCGCTAACAAAAATAGTTGGAAAGCCTTCTTTCGTCGATTACCAGTCGACCTGTATTAGTATTTTGCAACACAAGGCATCTAGCGAGGACAGTTTGCGAGGAGAGGGCAAATTTCTCATTTCATCCGTAAGCCGGCATTTGCTTTATTGAACAAAGTTATTTTCAAAGGCAGAGTGCAAACAAAGATAGTTGGAAAGCCTTGCTTCGTCGATTACCAATTGACCGGTATTGGTATTTTGCAAAACAAGGCATCTAGCGAGGACAGTTTTCCAGGAGAGGGGAAATTTCTCGTGTGTCATCTGAAAGCCAGCATTTGCTTTCTTGAACAAAATAAATTTCGAAGGCACTGCACTAACAAAAATAGTTGGAAAGCCTTCTTTCGTCGATTACCAATTGACCGGTATTGGTATTTTGTGACACAAGGCATCTAGCGAGGACAGTTTGCGAGGAGAGGGCACATTTTTCATTTCATCCGTAAGCCGGCATTTGCTTTATCGAACAAAGTTATTTTCAAAGGCAGAACGCAAACAAAAATAGTTCGCCAGCTTTGTTTTGTTGATTACCAATCAATTGACCAGCATTGAGAGGGCAAATTTCTCATGTCATCTGAAAGCCAGCATTTGCTTTATCGAACTAAATAATTTTCGAAGGCAGAGCGCTGACAAAAATAGTTGGCCAGCATTGTTTCATCAATTACCAATCAATTGGTATTGGTATTGGTATTTTGCAAAACAAGGCATCTAGCAAGAACAGTTTTCGAGGAGAGGGCAAATTTCCCGTGTCATCTGAAAGCCAGCATTTGCTTTATCTATCAAAATAATTTTCGAAGGCAGAGCACTAGCAAAAATGGTTGGCGAGCCTTGTTTCATCTATTACCAATCGACCGGTATTGGTATTTTGCGAAACATGGCGTCTAACGTGGACAGTTTTCGAGGAGAGAGCAAATTTCTCCTGTGTCATCTGAAAGCCAACATTTGCTTCATCGCACGAAACAATTTTCAAAGGCAGAGTGCTAACAAGAATAGTTGGTGAGCCTTGTTTTGTTGATTTCCAATCGACCAGTATTGGCATTTCTTGAAACAAGGCATCTAGCAAGAACAGTTTTCGAGGAGAGGGCAAATTTCACGCATCATCTGTAAGCCAGCATTTGCTTTATCGAACAAAGTTATTTTCGAAGGCACAGCGCTAACAAAAATAGTTGGCAAGCCTTGTTTCGTCGATTACCAATCGATCAACCAGTTTTGCTATTGGTATTTTGTGAAACAAGGCATCAAGTGAGGGCAAATTTCTTGTGTCATCTGAAAGCCAGCATTTACTATATCAAACAATATAATTCGAAGGCAGAGGGCTAACAAATATAGTTGGCGAGCCTCGTTTCATCTATTACTAATCGACCGGTATTGGTATTTTGCCGCGAAACAATGCATCTAACAAGAACAGTTTTCGAGGAGAGGGCAAATTTCTCGTGTCATCTATCATTAAGTCAGCATCTGCTATATTGAACAAAATAATTTTCGAAGGTAGAGTGCTAACAAAAATAGCTGGCGAGCGTTGTTTCGTTGATTACCAATCGACCGGGATTAGTAGTTGGTAGGGTTTTTTAAGGGAGGGAATAATTCTTAGTGCCATAGTGCCATAGTGACCATAGTGCACTCTTGCATAAATGTGTAACCCATTTGAAAAACATGCCTGCAACTTGCAAACACATGACGCAAGTCAAGTAGGTTCATCTACCGAACATTTTCGCTTCCAATTTCGAGCTAACCGTAAAATCACATTCGAATTTTCTTTAAATACCTTTAGGATTATTGTCCGCCTCCAAAAACATCTTCGGGATCTTTGCAAATCGTTGAAATCATGGACATCGACCGTTCAACAAAAGGCGGCCATTTTGACTTGAAATTGTGTGATTACGCAATGTTGTCATGTAGGCCACATTGAAGTATCCCACGTGAAACTGGCAATGTGCTTAGGTGATTTTCTCAAGTTTTAAGTCCAAAAATTTCAGGGGAAACGAAAATAATCCGATGTTTTTAGAATTCTTCTAGCCATAACTCTTCAAGTGTTGAAATTTATAGAGCGTGACAGGAATGGGTTGCTCGATCGGATATTTCAGGAACCTTTAAGCGGCCAGAGCACCGCCATTATCAACAGAAGATGTATGGGTTATTGACCAAGTGTGAGGTCAAGATGGCTTGATATTAGCCAAGTTCTTTTTTTTTTGCGTGTTTATGGACCGACAGGGAGTCGAGGTCCATACACCCGCAAAATAAGAACGAGGCCAATATCCGGCCATCTTGACCGAACAAGCTTGGTCAATAAAGGGTTTATTATATGGCTTTCGGGGAAATT
>Ga0126339_10002451_pt1 | contig 13267 bp, 7 predicted proteins | sample OrbTmetagenome_2_FD_92532 | JGI IMG/M metagenome (GOLD analysis project Ga0126339, IMG submission 92532) | Coral microbial communities from Petempiche,Puerto Morelos, Mexico - Orbicella T R C metagenome | ecosystem: Host-associated > Invertebrates > Cnidaria > Coral | place: Petempiche,Puerto... | reverse complement strand
TGTAAATTTATTTTACAAAACCCTAACATGTAAATTGTAATTTACAAAGAATGTAAATCAATATTTACATGCTGTAAATTAAAATTGACATGTCCATGTAAATTTTCAACTTTTCCAGTGCTATGGTAACCTATTAATTGTTCGTCAATGATTGGGAATTTCTTTGATACTACTATAATGGTAATAAATTAAAACGTTTGATGGCAATGATCCATCAAAACAAAAGTGCTGGAAAGTGCGGGACCTTCATTTGTTGTTCTAAAAACTTGTCTAAATTATTCCGTTTACAGTCTGGCTTGCCTCGATTAGCTCTTCGCTATTTGCAAGCTAGCCTAGTAATAACTTAGGTGTCTGCTATAAATAAATAAATAAAAAATCGTAGACTCGATTTTTTAACGTTTTACTGGGGTAAAAGTAGCAATCTCGATTTCGATAAAAGCGATGACGTTTAAATTGCATTTATCGATTGTTATCGATTTATCGAACGGCGTTTCCGATTTCGCTTCTTATCGATTGTTCACCCCGGTAGTACGTTAGAAGCTTACTGGCCAAAATTGTCTTGATAATAATAAAAAAAGTTTTATTTACCTATCTTAAAATGATGTAGTATTTCTCGACTAAATAACCCTGGGGATTGACTAATGTTGAGTGAAAGTTTGAATGACTTTACGCTTTGATCTGAGTACGCTCTTAATGCCCAGTATATCAAAAGGAAGCAAGTATAATGACACGACATACACTTACTATGATAGATGGAGTGCTCCACGGGAGTGAGATATCAGTAGGTTGTTGGTTCTGCAATTCATTCCAGGAGTACACCTTGTTAAATATACGTTCGTTGTGGCTTCCAATTGAAAGAACGGCACTTATTCCCATTATTACGCCTTGTTGCACCCAATGCCTTACCACTACCTTTACGGTTATACCGATTACTTTCTTCTCAAACAGTGTGGCAGAGTAATCGACCTCTAAGTTCGACGATCGCCGGGACCGTTGCAGCGGAGTGCTCGAAGAGTTGGTTGAATTGTGCGTTAGGGTTGAATTAGAAACTGTTGAAACGTTGTGTGGGTTTTCCTTCACCGAGACAGTGGCCTTAGACTTAGGGAGAGAGAGCCTCACGAAAAGATGAACTCTTACTCTTTCGAATTCCCCCTCTTCGAAGTAGTTTGTCAGTTCAATGAGAGAAACCTGGCTTACCATAGTTACTTTCATCATTTTGTCTTGATGACTGTTATTAAAATGAATCGGTTCCCCGAAATTCAACTGTTTTGAGAAAGAGGCATTGCTCTGGGTGACCATTCCATTGCTTTTGTCAATGAACGCCGAATCAGAATATTTGAAATCGAAATCAATTTCGGAAGAAAAATCCACAAAATCTGCGCGATTGAAATTACTCCTGATGAAGACTGCGTTTTCATGGTCTAATGTGTTCGCTTGTCGATGCATTTTCACGGAGCCCGGAAGCAAAGCAGATTCTTCAGGATCGGGTGAATTCGAGCCTGTCGCCTTCTCTCCATCCACATCTTCGTAAAGGTCTCGTTGCACCTCTGGGAGTAGTTGCTTTAAGATACTATAGACATGGCGGAGGAGCTCTGGATGAATATGACGAGGTCCAAAGACTTCAAATGACTCGCTGGTGCGGTTTGATGGGCTAAAATCAAAATTCGATAACTTGTCACATTAGAACTACTAGAGCTGATTTAAAATTCAAGATTTGATTTGGAATGACAATTGTTATGGTCTCAGGTGTCTGCTGAGCGATTCAACCCATTAGAAAATTCTTAAGGGTTATTCTCATGAATCAAGGAAAAACACTACGAACATTGCATCCTTGGAGACTAGGGAGTCATAAGAGGCAAAAAATAGGGCCGGTAAAATAGACCTTATTCGTATCCACCGTAATGAGCTGGAACTAGCTTGCACACGAGGCTTGAACGGGGGAACCTTTTTATATGTAAATGTATTCCCCCGTAAGAGTCTCCACTTCATGCTAGATCCAGTTCAATGCCAAGAATACGAATATGTTCTATTGGTCAGAGTACAAGTAAGCGAAAACGTCAGAAAGAAAATCTTGGTATGCTTAACCTGGAGCCATTTACAGGGCTTAGCCCTTATTGCGCTTGTTTGTACTTCGAACTCTGTATTGGCGGCGCTTTGAAAATGCAATATGGATACAAACGAAAGATCAATGCTACCTCACTGCGTGTGTAGCACGCCTTCTACTTTGAGTGGAAGTAAACTTTAATTAGTGGAAATGTTGGGGTGTTTCCCTGTGGCTCATACAGTCCTTTTGTTACTAACAGTCTGTCGATGAGTTAACAGGATTTGCGGACTCGTAAAAAAAAAAAAATGGGTTCCAGTCAAAAATCAATGAGATTCCATCTTACAAGTATAGCAAGAATCCATCTCGACGGCCAACGAAAAGTGTCAGCCACGTACTTTTGGAAAACATGGTCGCCCGCTTTTCTTTCCCTAGATCGCATACCATAGCAAATAATGAACGTTCGATTCTAGACTATTTATGGTCACTCTCCAACTGTACCAGCTAACGAAGAATAAAGCGATTACTGGCGATCCTTCTCGCGTAAGGACAAAACTCATTCAACAAAACAAGGCTAAAGCAATAAAAACAGGAGTAAAACCAACCTGAGAAGCACATTAGCAAAACAAAACGGGAAGAAGACAAAGAAACCGCCAACAAAACGCATTAACGTAGAAAGGAATGTCGACAAGACGCGTTAACTTATTGACATACAGAGAAAGTCAAGAACACGGGGCCGAAACCCGCGCAAACACTCTGGCCCAAAGTTGTTGGTTAACATCATCCAAAATTGTTGCGCCCAACATGTTGAGTGCGCTTGAAAACCGTGTTGGGTTGCTGTTGGCAGTTGAAACAACAACATCCAACAAGTATTAGCAAATACTAACAACTTGTAACACGATGGTCAAACGCACCCAACATGTTAGAGACTGTTAAAAACGGCTCCAACATCTAAGAACCAGGTTTACCTGTGCGCATGCTTCTGTTCAACAAATGTTGAACGCGCTGTTCAAAAGGCTTCAAGACGATCCAACTTTTTCAAAAACAAAGGAAATGTCGAACGATGATGAATCAAACCAATTAAAACTTGTTTCAACACGCTTTCAACGTGCTTTCAACAATTTTCAACGCATTAAACAACATTGGGCGATCTCAGTTCAAACGGTTCTGAAATTTGTTTCAACAAACGTTAAACTAATTTTGAAGCAGATGCACATGTTGAAACCGTGATGTTGGAAGCGTTTGCGCGTGCCTTTAAACCCAGCCAACGTCAAACGTGCAGGCAAACCTTCGAATACAAATATCATGCCACTGAACCTAAGTATTGAGAAATTTCAAGTAAGACAAAACTGCAACCGGCCTTAGGGGGATGACAGAGAAGTGTTGATAGGACGCGAGGATTTTACCACACAGAGGAAAGTAGACAAAACACCAGAACGTACGAAAGGACTAATATAATTACCATATTGTTGCTATGGCAAATTCCTAACCCTCACATCTTCAAAAACCGTCGACTATATTTCTCCAGGCTATCGGAAACACGACCAGGATAGATACAAAAAGCTCAAAACTCAAACTGTGTAAACTTTAATGTCGAATTAATAAACAATAGCCAAGATGCAAAAGATGACCTATTGATCATGACGTCACGAGCACAAATACCATACTTTTACTTCGATGGCATTCCCATAATTTATGTAAACAGTAACTGCTTGAGTCAGTTTGTAGAGAACGCTGAAAAATTTGCGACTCACGAGAAAAAATCGGAACTCTACATCTACAATGGAGTGGCTATTCAAATTGAAGATGCTGAGTCAGAGTTTTCACTTTGTGGCGTGTTCAGTTCTGAGTTGTGGAAAATTTGAGTCTGTGGATGAAAATTAGTGCTGAATAACGAAGATTTTGCTTTACATCACTGAATTTCAACTAATATTACTTGTACCTTGAGGCAATATGGAGTTGAACAAGGAAGTAGTCCGACAGGTCTTTCATGGTAGCATTTTGACCCAATTGGGACAAATTGGATTTCATCAGGAACCAGTACTCCTCAGACGTCTTGTTAAGAACCCGGATACCGACTATTGCCCGGATGGTCACTGCAATTGCATGAAGTACAAGTGGAAAGGTAAGGTTGAGTAGGAAATGGCTTGTTTCATGCAGTTTTTCGAAAATGAAAATGGTCCCTAAACCGAGTAAATGTACTAAGCGTAGCCCTTTTTACAGCTTGTAAAGCGATGATTTCGTAGTTCCCTATCCAATCTTTTGAAAATTTAAAGCTATGATACTAGTTTCTTCCAAGAGTGGTCTACCTAAGCCGACTTAACCAATCAAAACACGTCTTTACATCAGGGGATCACGTCAGATAAACAAGGGAAAAGTTTTTCGTTTGATGAGCAGTTGAAATTCTTACACTACGGTATGTCATCAAAGACGAAGAAACACTTGACATTCACTAAATGTACTTATTTTGATTTTAGAATAAATTGGTTAAATCTTCAGCGTGCCCTGTAAAAAAAAAAAAAAAAACAGCCGTGACTCACCCTTTTGTCCATCGCTGCCGTGCAGCTCTATATGTTGGTCCACTCGATAAGTCAGAATTTCACCCTCTTTCAGATCGATTTCTACCAAACGAGCTGGCTTCTGTTTTGAAAGCGAAAAATAGACGGCCAAGAAAACCACTGAACCTAGCAACAAAACCGCTGTAATGACACCGCCAATAACGACCTTACGTCTCTTCGTACGTCTGGACGTGAACTTCACTTCTTTATTATCATCCATGACACAGCTTGACTGGGAAGCGTATGATGTTCACTGTAACAAAATACGGCAATGGATTGTTAAGGCACCAGGATCACAAAGGTTCTTTCAGTTTTCTGAGCTTTCGGCCAAAATGCGTAGTTTATGACCATATGTAGACTTCCACTGCATTTTATTTTATCAATCTGCAGCTCACCCAAATATAATAGCGTAATGGGTGCGTGTAAGTTTGGGCGAGTTGTAATGTCTCATACTTTGGTATAGTGAATAAACAATTTATCACAATCTTTGCGCAAACTGTCCCGATTTGTTTCTTGGTGTTTTGCTTTAGGTTCCTGGCAGCTTGTCAGCAGCATAATTACCGTAAATGCTCTGTTAAGCCCTCACCTCCCTATTAACTCCCCCCCTCCCCCCCCCCCCCCCTCCCCCCCTCTTCTACCCCCCCCCCCCCCCTTTCTCCCCCCCCCCCCCCCCCCCCCCCCCTCTCTCTCTCTCTCTTTTTCTCTCTCTTTAATGGGCTCCCCGTTTGGAAGTCGGTTTTTGTAATAAGCCCCCCTCTCCTTTATAATAGCCCCCCACCCCCCTTTGGAACATGGCAAGAGAAAATGAAGGGCGTGCGATCTGTTATTAGTCCCTCCTATTCTGTCTTGCAAAACCCACTTCATGAGGCCCAGCTGGTTTGTTTGTTTTGTTTTTATTCAAACAAATGTAGACTGAAATACATAATAATGTTGGCTGCTCTTTATTAAATAATCTGTTCCACTTCACAGTTCACTGCATTTGCTTGAGTTGGACCTTTCTATTAAGTCCTTGGGGGGTAATAGAGCTTTTACGGTATGCAAATGAGACAGGACAAAATGGTCTCACTGGTGTGTGTTATCACTGGTTCTGTTTCCGATGATTATAATATTAATTAATCAGGAGATCTGAAATTTTGTGTTGGTTGAAAGTTCTAGTAACTTTCAAGGCCATTGATTTTATATTTGACTCTCCTTTTAAGACTGAACGTAACGAAAGTATACTGCGCCAAAACAAACAACATTGCCGTTTATAAGAACAATGTTGAGCGCCGCAAACGTGCTAAGGCTGCCAGTTCTCTGTTTTTGACTATGTAGCGAAAAATCTGTCGACACCACTAGAAAGAGCACCTGCAAATTAGTAAAGTGATCACGTTTGAGAGTCACATCTTGCAAAATAGCGAAAATAGGGTTCTACAAATTCGGGAAATTTCACCAGACGTTTGTATGCTAGGGGGCACAAAAGTTGACCCACGCATTACAAACATCTGTAAAATTTATCGACTTTGCGAAGCTACAACTTTGCGACTTTTAAAGATACGACTTCTGAACTTGGCTTGAATACTAACTTTAGGGTGCTCTTTCTAGCAGTGTCGACGTATTTTCGTTACATGGCCGTTATCAAAAGTTGAAAAAAAAAAAACAATGGAAAGGTATATCATCTTGCAACGCACCCAGAGGTAAATGTGTCCTTGCAAATACTCGGATTCCATTGAAGCTGTCTGCTCTTTTCCTGTCGGCTTTTGATGGAATACCGCGGCAGTTTTAATATCAGGAGTCCTTGCTGCACACTAAGAACAATCTTGAACTTTGCGATCGTATCATAACGGAGTTAGCTATTTTTCAACGCTTTATACATCAAAGATCACGGCGCAAGGATCGCATTATTAACCGTATTTTCGAAGCAAAGATGAAAGAAAGATAAGATTCTTCCCATAAATCGTTTCTTTTCACTCGTTGACTCAAAAAAGATACCTCTTTCACAAGACGAAAGTGAAGAGTTAATGCAGCGCTATTTGAGTATGTTTGCTGAATGCTATGGAGTGAATGGCAAACTGATTATCTTGATAGACAATTTACATACGTGCTCGACATGATAAACTTGTCTCACTAGAATGTTTCTTTACCAGGTTCGAATGCCACGAATGCGTTTAGGCACTTGTGGCGAAGAGTAAGTCTTGTTTGCGCTTTTCGAGTTCTTTTTCAAAATTTGTCTATTATTTCATTCAGTGTAATTTGCTGTCAAATGGGATCATTTCGCAAGTAATGAAGAGGTACTAAAGCGTGCAGACGTCGGAGATATAAAACTAAAGACGGTTCACTAAACGCTGACTAGGTCACGTTTGTCGAATGGACGGTATGCCAGGCAGAAATGGAGAAGTCTGAGTGACACAGTCTCCACCAAGTTAAACACGCAGAGGGTTGAGGAGTTCGAAAGGAAAAGGGAGAGGCGTAAGGAGAAGGGGAGCTGAACGTAACTGTGCTCACTCGTTTCCGGGTTATAGGCGTCAATATGTGACATCCATACAGGTCTAATCGCGTCTCTAACAACTGGGTGAGCTGCCCAAACACGTTTGCATTCGCGAAAATCAATTTTCAGTATGCCTGTCAAAGAACAAACTTACCAGACGTAGTACACGACGTTCCTTTTGGCTGGTAGCTTTTGAAGTGTGTTCTGGTAGGTTTTCAACGCTCAGTAACATCCGTCGAAGGGCCCTGTGCTCCTCGTTAGTTCTCGTATTCCAGTGACGTCATGTCTCGGACTTGTGGCTTTTTGAACAAATCATTCAACCGGAATGAAATGGTTTCTTCTATCACGTCTGATTTCGTTTTTCTTCTATTTACTCTCCCTTTGGCTTGATTAAGATATATTGAACTTAAACATTACATTTATCCTGCCCCTCTTCAAAATATACAGCGCAACAATAAAGACTATTGTTTGGGCTTGCTCTGTTTGCCGAGAAGAGTGTTTGACAAGGAATCAACAAACTCTCTATTTTTTGAATAAACTTTGGCTATGTGGCTGGCCACATAGCCACTTTAATAATCATTTCAATTTAATGTCAATTACAAAAGAAAAAAGGAAGCCCTATCCAGCAAAGGTAGGGGCAAAAATTCGACAAAGCTCATTTGGGTAAAGTGAAGCAGCCCAAATTTAGCGGACGTAAGTGCTAGCGAGTAAGCGGATGTATGTTATATAAGTGGAAGGACAAGAGAACCCTACACACTCTCCTGACATAATCTCAGTAGTGGCCCTTTCACTGCACACTATTAGAACGTAATACAAGAAGTGGCATGCACAATTGGACGAACTGTATGCTAGTAGTAACCAATGAAAACTATTCATACTAAAACGAAAATGGCGGCCTAACCTGACAATGGTGACCCCTGTACACTATTTATACAGTCAGGCAGTGCCAATAAACCGTACAATGGTTATGAAGGCGATAGAAGTCAATAACTAACATGGGTGTGGCTCATGTTTATGTTAACAGTGGCCCCTGCACGCTATTGGGAAAAATTAAAACAGTCATGTTAGGAATGCAATAGAATGAATGAGATAATAAAGTATCGCCAAGGCCAAGGACAGTTACCATTGCAAACCAAATCCTATGCCACACCAGCCTACAGCCGAACTAGTCTGACAAAAACAAGAATTTGTGCAATGTTGATGTCTACGAAAGGCTGGTAAGGCGAATATACCTTTTAAAAGCATCCGATTTCCATCTTCCGAGAACGCGAATTTGGGAATCAGATCAATAACCACATGCAGCTGCATGGGAGGCTGCACCTATCCCAAAACTATGACCTTTTTATTTAGTGGAATCAAGCCCGTAATGTCTTATTACATTGAGCTTGAGCCAACCACTCATCGAATTCCGTTCGGGTGACGGGGACCCCATTTAGGTGTTGAAATAGGAGCCCTAGCACTGAGCCACGAACTGAAAAAGAGATTTTCCTCAGGGCAAACAACTTGGCGGGAAATAATTATGGAAATTGGGGGCTGGTTATAATGGTGCTTAAATTGATGAAAGGTGAGCTTCACCGAAGCTGTAAAGCCAGACGTATGAAAGAGCTTGGTAACCTGACCAAGCTGTATGACGTCAGGTGCCTACTTAGTGGCAGTTATCTTGCCAATACGCATAAAGGCATAAAAAGAAGTGGTACACATTGCTTTGAACAAACAGGCAATAGACTAACTATCCAGAACAGGTGCACAATTAGTACACATCCGTTCTAAGATGGAAACTGTGATTGGAGTGCGTGTATCAAGCCTTGCACAAACTTTCCCATACCCCTTCAGCAACACCAGCCAGCCGGTGCATGTACCCACTGGGCAAAAACATAACTACATTCACAGTGGATGAGGCATAATTATGATGGTACAAATAAACAATAAAAATGGCGAAATTGGAGGGTGGCAAAGATAAAAGACAGGCAGACCGACCAAAAGCATCTGTCGAGAAAGTATTGTATAACCTTCATGCATGCCTTTAAGTAGGAAAAGAAGATGGCTCTAGGCTGTAAGAATGCATTGATTAAACCCTGAGGGCTAAGGAATGTAGAAAATATCGCAAAATTGTTCGAGAATCTGCCCAAACGCTGGGGGCAAACCTTGTGGGGGTGTGAGGGGGATTGTATGTTAAAGGAACGAAGATGTACTTATCTGAAATTTGAATTAAACCCCGCTGGGTGTCGGGCCAGCTTTGTTAGACCCTGCAAAAACGCCAGTCTGTATCAGACAGACATATTACAGTTGTTATAGCTTAACTGCAAGATAAATAGACGTTGCAATTGAAAGCTCTCCGATATCCGGAAGGGCGATTAAATTAAACCACAGCACAGCATGACTGTGTTCTTTATTACTTCACGCGCAAGGCTAAACTGAGGATGCCTTGAGGAGTTTAAACATCCTAAATGACACTTGAATCCGCCTTCTGTATATGGGAATCCTGCGGTGGAGGGGGGTAATCTGCAAGAATCTAAATCCCATCCAGGGGGATTAACAATACTCCTGAACCAGCTTTACTATACTCTACAGAAACCTTAATTAAACACCAGCTTCTTAAATCACCGGCTAGAGCTGTTAAAGACCTTTCTGAGGTCGTTACGGAACTTAAAACTGTATGTTGCTCTCGACGTAAATCATTTAAGCTATGCAATGTAACTTTCAACAATCGTGATATAATCTGCTCTCAAAATTATGCAGTGTCATTTCAGTATTTTCATATTAAAAGTTAGGTCAAGAGTCATTAATGAAATGAAACACAAAACAAGTCGTGGATTGAACTCCAAATAACGGAATGACATACTGAAAATACTAATATAACTTTGAGTAATTACGATTTAGTAGTGTCTTAAAACATTGCAGTGTCATGTCTTACGTCACTTTTTGCTATGACTCCCTGGGGGAATGGGCCATAACCCCCTGGGGATAAAAAGCACTGTCCTGAACTTTCCTAATATTGTCATGCAATAATTTGTCTAAGTTGGTTTTTCCGCTGAATTTTGACTCAAGAATTTTCGTTACAACAAGATGAAACTGTACTTGGAAAGTTTTTTTTCTTTACAATGTGCAGTTACGAATTCTTCGTGAAAAAGTCTCGAACACAGTATTTTCAATCCTCCTGTCTTATAAGGTCAAATTATACATTCCACCATGTCCAACGCTCCATATAAACTCAGGAATTACTTCCTGGAGGTATTGTTAACGACCATTTACGTGCGAGGACATGAAGTACTTGCTTGATTTAGTTCTTTATACTTGAGAAATATCTTAAAGTGGAAAGCTCTCAAGCCAATATTTTATAATGCCCCACATTATCCTAAAGTCAACTGAGCTACAAATTAATATTGAATCATGTCTCATGTGAGATATTCTAATAAAAATCAGAAGACATTGCATCATTTTCAAATTATTTATAAAAATATAAGCCTCGGGAGCAAAACCTACACGTCAGCGGTGAAACGAGAATTTATTTTCCGCAATCTTAAATATGTAAGACCGTCTTCGGCGTTTTCTAGTCATTTGTTCCGGCTACGTTGCTAACAGCGCACAAGATCCAAAAATTGTACTTTTGCTAAGAATTCGATGTCTTCATTCCTTAAGCTTCGAAAAATGTGGACCGCCAAATTCTTCGCTGTTACGTTAGTAACAACGGTTTTTATTCGGGACGCCGAATCTTGGAAGCCGCGTAGAAGAGGAGGCTCTCTACTGCCTTGCAGTCCGCGTGTTTGTCAAGTCAGCTCTTGGTCAGCATGGAGTCCCTGCACCCATCTATGTGGGACAACTGGAACACAAACGAGGGCAAGAACAGTCGCCGTCACTGCGACCTGTGGAGGATCATGTCCACATTTGTCAGAGATTCGCTCGTGCAACAGAGACAACTGTCAGAATTCAGGAACTCCCTCAAGAAACGGTTGCTCTTGTCCTCCGGGATATGTTGGAACGTGTTGTGAAATTGGTAAGTTGAAAAAAAAAAAATCCGCAAGCAAAACACACACAAAATCTCTTCACACATGTACACAGGTGTCTGTATTACGGTGTCTGCAAGGGGAGGTTCAAATGTATTGTTGTTGGCTTGTGTCTATGCCACGTTTTACTGCTGAATTTCAACTCTAGATTTTCCTGTTTCACAAACGCCGTTTTGTATATAAGCTTATATTCCAAAGCCGTCTTGGCACGAAAGGAATTTTTGGTTTCTGTATAATTAACATAATTAAAAACTGGACATTAGATAATCCATTTCAAGAGTTTTCATTGACTTAGCCTTCGTGGTATATGAACCATTATACCGAATTGCAGTGTAGACAAACATAAAGATATGAAACACAAAGCAAATTCTATGTAGCCTAAATGAGCCCTACAAGTCTTCGAAAATACTGCAACGAAAGACCACAAATTTAGAAGGGCTTACTTATTTACAAAATTATATAACCGGAAGAAATTGCGTAATTTTCACCAAGGAATTTTCCATTTAAATATATATAAGCTTAAATTTATATTTGGCATAGTGAGACTATGCACATGGCAAATCAACGTTGAAACGATATCAAAACGCACCCCATGGGTATAAAAGGGAAATCCATCACTCTTTAGAAAATCTTCAGAAATCTTCGAAAAAGGATCACAAGTCATCGGAATAATTATGTTAAACTATCATCATCTAAAGTAACTTCTTATGCTGTATTTCTTGTTTGTTTTTTTTGTTGTTGTTTTGTTTTGTTTTGTTTTTTTTATTATTATTTTTGTAAATAGACCATTTTACAGTTGTCTGCTCAGTGACCTGGCCTTTGTATGGCAGCGAGGCTAGAGTTGACCTTGTTTTGATGCAGACCTCACTGCTTTTGTTGTGTAAAACAAGTTGTTCTGATGCTAACTAGGTGCATTTACATGACAAAAGCAGTGAGGTCTGCATCAAAACAACGTCAACTCTAGCCTCGCTGCCATACAAAGATCAGGTCACTGAGCAGACAACTGTAAAATGGTCTATTTGGCAAAAAAAAAAGGTTGGTTGTCGTTGCTTGTTGTTCAATTAGTTGTAGCGAGATCAACTCTCGAACCCAGGCCAACGCTCACGACACCACTTTCTACACACCACCTTAGTCTAGTTTTCTTGCGCTGCGTGGCTTTGCACTGCACTGTAGTTCTACTCTCCATATCACCTTGGATTGCCTTCAATAACCACCTTAAAAACCCAGGCTTTTGCCTTCTTATAGCCAGGGAAGAGGATATGCAACAACCGCAATACTAATTTTATTTAAAGCAAAAAGGGGAATATCGATTTCAAAACAAATAGCGAAAATGCCGGTTAATAGCAATATACTCGGAGTTTATGCTATCGCATCGAAGATACAACGTTTACATGGTGAGCACGAAATGTTATTATCTCTTTCCTGTGTTCACTTCCAGCACCCTCTCTACAACGCCCCCCCCCCCTCCCCTCACCCGCACAGAGAACCAAAATAAATAGCGAAACTAGAAATTTATAGCAATATACCTAAGTACGTATATGCTGTCGTATCGAAGATACAACGTTTATAAGAAGAGTACAGAGCTCTTGTTGTCTCCGTCTTGTGTTCACTTCTAGTACCCTCTCCGGTTGATGGCGGATGGTCAAACTGGTCGGATTGGAGCCCATGCCCTCCGTGTGTACATGCCCTCAGGAATCGCTCCAGGACATGTACAGATCCTGCGCCTGCGTTTGGTGGCCAGCAATGCAGCGGACCATCAGGCCAGATTACCTTTTGTCCTAAAATCTGTTCCGGTAAGTGTTTTATTTGAAAAACATTTATATGTAGGGAGTGGCTCAGTGATCAAGTTAAATTTGGCAAAGTGGGACTATGCCGGCATGGGAAATCAATGTTGAGATGACATCAACAATCTGGAGTCGTTGCATTTACTGTACACCTCACGGGTATAAAAACACAGTTCCAGAAAATACTCTGAAACGTTTACTTTACCCATGGTCAATCACTATAAAATGTTCAGAAATCTTCGAAAAGAGATCAAATTAAAACTCACCTAAATTCGTTGAAATATCTCTATTATTTCCAAAAGGTCTAGATAGCAGCAGACATGTAAATATTTTAAGGAAAACGACCAATTTTTTAAGTTTGCAAGACATGTTTCGACAGAGCTTCTGTCATCTTCAGTTGAATGAATGATTAC
>Ga0126339_10002450_pt1 | contig 13273 bp, 9 predicted proteins | sample OrbTmetagenome_2_FD_92532 | JGI IMG/M metagenome (GOLD analysis project Ga0126339, IMG submission 92532) | Coral microbial communities from Petempiche,Puerto Morelos, Mexico - Orbicella T R C metagenome | ecosystem: Host-associated > Invertebrates > Cnidaria > Coral | place: Petempiche,Puerto... | reverse complement strand
TAAGTAGGGCCCCGGGAGAAAATAAATTAAGGATGTTGGAAAAAAAAAAAAAAAAAAAATATGTAAGTATAAAAAAAAAGTAAAGAAAAAAAAGAGAAGAGAAATAAAAAAAAAAAAAAAAAAAAAAGACACGAGTTGGTAAAAATGAGCGCGCACTTTTCATCAAGTAGGCGATGACGTTTTATTCAGTAAGCGTGCACATAGGTGACGGGTAACTGATTTCATTGGTTAAAGCCCACAATGAAGATTGACCTATCGCCGTCGCAACGCTGTTGTGGTATTTGGCGAAACGCTGCTAACGGAAAATACGTCAAAGCCGAACAGAGTTGGGAGTAATTTTCAGCATAATTAATAATCATATCGGTCATTTGAGGGCTGATTTGACAGGGTATTGTTATGCAAAGGAGTTTTATTGCTTTCCTGAGTTTGATGTATCCATGACAACCAAAAGTTACACCCCTTTAAACACTTGAGGAATGACATCACTAACCTCGTTTCCCTGTTGACCGAGTAAGAAGACGGGATCAAAGAAACGTAATCAAAGAAATCAGGCAATTTTAAAGTTCACCAACTTTAATGTCACGTTTTTGTGCTAACATTACATAACGTACAGGACGGGTGTACAGATCCCAGCAGATCACCAAATGCTCATTAAGGTCCAGTAATACGGGCAACATTTTTTTTCGAATTGTCTCGCAACATTGTTGTATTGCAAGTTGAAACACATTGTTGCGCGTATTACCACGTTTGTGACCAACTTGTCTCGCAGCAAATACAGTGTTGTAAGTTGAGGCAACAGATTGCGCAAAGAAGACTCGAGTTCTACTTTTTGCAAAAAAAATTAGTTTTGCTGCCCGTATTACCACTGAAGCTACAACTTGTCTCACAACAAAGTTGAATTCAATGCTTGTGATTGGCTGTCGCGAAGCGCAGCAATGCGGCAAATAAAAAAAAAAAAAACACATGACAGACGGTGAAGACAAGCCTGAATTCGAAGTAGACCAGTAACTCTCGGAAAGTCATAAATTTGCACTTTACAAAGACCTCGAGGGCTATCATAGTCTTTGGGGCACTTCGTTTGTCCCTTCAAAACAAGCAGCAAAAGAAGCGAAAGGGTTGGAAGAAATGTATTAAAATTACAGCTTTGCGCCTAGCTATCCGAAACGAAACTGAGCCTTCATACTGAGATAACTTCGCTGGTACGGAAAATTAAGAAGGAAATGACGGCCAGAAGTCGAAGTGGAAGTTCGTCGAATCGCTAAATTATATGAAAGAAGGAGCGATCTTTATTTACATATGATTGACCAATTATACGTGTAGAATTCGGTAGACTTGCAACACTGTATCTTGCGGCGAGAAAAGTTGGTGACAAACTTGGTAATACACGCGCAACAGAGGGTTTCTACTTGCAATACAGAAATGTTGCGAGACAAGTTGAAGAAAAATGTTGTCCGCATTACCGGACCTTTAAGTAATGTTACCTAACTCGAAGTTACTCTTAATTTTTGTTTATTTAGGATCAAATCGTGAATGTGATTCCAACTGCATATTTATTAAAGGATATAGCTCAAACTCAAGAGAAGAATAGAACTCACTTTCATAACAACACCTGCTCATTTGCATGCATCTGTCTGATGACCCGTAAAACTGCTTTTCTCATTCCTAACAGCCGCAGGGCAATTTTTATCAGTTAACCATTGGCAAACAGAAACATTGAAAAGTTCTGGATAATGGTACAAATTTATGTAGTTTTAACGTTCAGTCCACGATTTGCTATAGATTAGAATACTAACTACTTAACACCCGCCATTGGAGCTGAAGGTTCAGTATTATTATTATCACTATTTTTTAGATGCACTCCCGGAAATTGTAATAATTATAATGTACTGTCACCAAAATAACCGCCCCTTCTCAGATGTAAATATTTCGCTTTTTGAAATGCATGCCATATTCGAAATAATAATTTAAAAAATGGTTTTCTATGTTTTCTAAGAAAGCAATGCATTTTTGAGGTCCAGAAAAACAGCCGAAAGCACTCACGTTTGCGCATCCACTAGCAGTTCTTTTGAACCTCAAAAAAAAAAAAGAACGTAATCTTCTTTTTGGTAAATAAACATCCTTCTCCTAAGCCCAATTCCGTTTTTAATTTAATAATTAATTTTGAATTGGCGCTTTTGTCCATAGTTTCAAGATATCAAGTTGCCGTTTTTAATGGCGTCGGAGATCTTTAGCGAACACCCATGCACCAGACTAAATAATTGATTAGGAAAGATAACACAACTGCATTCTCGGTCTACAATATATAATATGCTGCTAATGGGAAGGGGTGCTCATTACTGGTGGCCATCTGAAGCGCTCGGGAGGAAATTTAAACAAGACAGTAAGGTTTGGTTTAAAAATATATGTTAGCTATAGAGTCGATACCTCTCCAATTCTTTCTCCCTTTGATGTATGGAGTTATAAGTAAAAAAGACAATCGAACTGCAAATATTTCCCTAGAAACGTTCATAGTTCGATGTCTAGGCGTTTGATTAAATTTGGATCTATTTAACAAAATGTTAAATTTATGGTACGTTGCATAATATGCTATTCACCAATTGTGTAATGGCCACCATTATTTGTAAAATTCTTGCACTTTTTTCAAGTTTGTGAATGGCATTACGTCTTTGGGAATCCTTATATGCTATAAAGCCAGATTGCCACCATTATTCTGACGCTCGCAGGACTTCAAACGCGATGTTGACGCGTTAGCTGAAAGGTCTTTGTTGAGTATGTCAGACTTTCAATAATTGTCCATTGTAAAATTCTTGCACATTTTTCAATTAAATCATAACTGCTTTTAAATCGAGTGAACATTAACACGAACCATGCAAACCACAAAAAAAAAAAGGATAAAATGGGCTTTTTTGATAACATGATGGTTTCTTTTACATGAGGATGAATTAAAACCAAAATATTATTACGACCACATCACATACACCCACTTTATCTCCTTCCTTTTCTCTAAACTATACAAAGTAGGAGAAAGGTTAAAAACGGATCTCTTATTCCATTGAAAACATTTCATCACTTACTGTAGATTTCCCGATTCTGCAAACAAATGGTCCTGGAAAGTAAAATCATCAATTTCCTTTGCAGTTGTTTATGTAATATATCAATCGCATCTAATGGGGAATGGTGAAATATTTATTACGTGTGTCAATAGTGACGGCACACTCGGACATATCTCGAAAACTTATAGGAAACGCTTCCTAAATGTTCACATCCCAAATTCCGAGATTCCTTAAATGAAGGGAAACATTCTCTTCACTGTTTGGAACTGGTAGAACTGCTAAGAGAAGCGTCGTCCTCCTTCATAATATGTCATATTCCATTTTTACCACTTTGGTACTCTTTGGTACTGTTTGAACTTTATAATAACCGCGCGTCAACACCATATAGCTGTAGTTCTAATGATACCAGTAGATGATGAAGATATTGTAACAGTGTTTCATGCATAAATGCACTTAAATATTGACAAAACAAAGCACAGATGATGCATTTTCTCCATTTCACTCTCTTGTATCTTTACAACTGATAAACCTAATGCCCCAAGTAACCACGTGGAACTATCAAAACAATATTGGGAAGTTGGCCGTGAGCGCAGATGAGAATAGATACCTTACCCGTTAAGTCTTTTAAAATTTTAATTGGAATTTTTGCCCATATTTTTCCGTGTCAAATTAATTTTTAAACGGTGACGTGTTGTCGACTAAATATAAAAATAATTGATTTTTAACAGGGAAACACTTTAGCATTCTGTTTCACGGTGCCGCTAACAAAATTCTAAAAGCGATGTTAATTTTTGAAGCCCATCTTAAGCAAAGCAAAGAGTGAGGTTTGAACATTTCGTTTTAGTTATAGTTTCGATGCCAGTTCAAATGTAAAGTCTTAAGGAGCGAGTTGACTTCAACAGTGCAAGTGCATTCTGGAAACAAATATGTAGCATAAAAATTCAGACTAATCAACATCTTAACCTTAAGGATTGTTAACATAGAGCTTTAAACAAAAGTAACTTCCAATCAAATTTTTAGTTCAGCTTTTAAACAAAACATAAAAAGCCCGCGAAATTTGAAGACAAATGAGCGTAGATTTGTCGACATTACTCGTATATTGCTGTCCACATATCGAGCATGTTGTGACAAAACTTACGATGATAGCCGCATTTAGCTATTTGCTTTGCTTTAGGCGGAAAAGTCAAGAAAACCAAAAAAATAAGCCAGAGTTAATGAAAATTGACATCTGATAACCTCAACATAGGGCCATAAATGAAACAGTAAATGCTTAAAAGCATTTTCTGGCATCAAATTCAATTAGGTAAGAGACAAAAGAATCCTAGTTTTAAACGACTTTCGGGTAATCTACAGAGGGCAAACGAGGATGTTCGCATCCATTTAGGTTCAAGAATGATTTTGCGTTCACGACTGTCCAAAATATATAATCATTTTTTCCCCGAGAGTTCAACCTTTGCATACACCAGTGAATGTGTCGGGTTTTAACAAGAAGTCTTGAAACCTAAAATAAGCTTGTTTTAAATTAGCGGCACTTTAATTTCAGCCCTGCTGTCTCACCAAATCCATCCTTAACTAGCGGCTAATTTAGAGTGCACATTAATCAAGTGAACAATAACATGGACACATGCAAACCACTAAACAGGTTAAAAGTGGGTTTTTTAACGTCAGGGGTTGTTTCACTTGAGAATTAATTAAAAGCATAATACATGTTTCATCACATGCGCCTGCTTTATCTCTTCCTTTATTCTTAACTTTCTACATGTTAACTTGGAAAAAGGTTAGAAAGCATTGCACACATTTTATCGCGTGTTCAAATTTTACTACAGATTTTTCGATTCCGCAAGTCAATTGTTAATTTATAACGTGTAATCGAGCAACAAAACGTCAACAACTCTCCTTGCGGTAAATATTTCTGACGGGCAATTGTTAAATGATGTCACTTGTGTAAATAATCCTAGAGTAGTTAGATAAAATACAGACGTGATAGCATTTTTACATCCCAAACTCAACTTCTCAACCCTGAGAAGGGAAATAGTGATTAATTTTAAATAGTCGATATTAACACAATATAGAAACTTTGACCTCGATAACGATATTTTTAAAAATATTTTCCAAACAGAAAAACAGATCTTTGCTTTCTATAATCTATTTTTACCCTTTCCTTACTCTATGAAGAACGATATTTAATGGTAATAGGACTGAGTGAAGTCCACTTCCGTCTGTTATCATAAGAACGATAACAAAATCGGGCGACCGCGCAGCGGGACTCTGATTACAGACCGAATTGGACGACACGAAGTCTTATTACCAATTAATCATAAAAATTAAACTTTCCTGGAAAAGAAGAATAGCTAAGTTATGAAAGAAAGGGAAAGTTTGCATTAAAATACCTACAAAGGAGATGTAAACATTCTAAGGCCACCGCACCTGCAACCAACAAAAAGGCGCCAAAAACACAAAAGCAAACGCGCGCACGCACGCACGTAACTAGAGCTTTGAATGTGATTGGTTGACTTAAACTACAACTTTGAATGTGATTGGCTCATTGAACTGTCCAATAACAAACGGTCCAATAACGAACTGTCCAATAACAAACTGTCCGAAAAAGACTTGGCAAGTGAATTAGTGGAAAATAGGAGTTTTTTTAACCAATCGCAATCTAGGAAATTGTAATTTAAAAGTTATTTCAACTCGCTCAGTATGACTGAAGCTTACTTCTGTTTTATGTCATTTCTCCATGCACTTATCCGTGTTATTTTTCAACCATTACATCTACAGGACTACAGTGCATTACTTAGGTATAACTGAGTCAAAGTCAACAAAAATTATGAGTTTACAGTGCGTCAACATCATCGCTGTATTTCTGCTTTGCCAGCAATCGTTCGTTGACTCAGCTGTTGAGGAATGTAGCGGTGAAGCTGAATATTCCATCTCGGGAATGATGCTACGGCGACACATCTACAAGACGATCACGGGAGCACCACTCGGTAATGTGTGCCTGAGAGAATGTTATCGCGACGTTAGATGCCAAAGTTTTAATTACGTCATTTCCAAGGAAACGTGTGAATTGAACAACCGTACCAAGGAAGCCAGACCTGAGGATTTCGTTCCCAACTCTGACAGATATTACTTCAAACGAGACAAGGATAGAGGTAGCTCAATGTGATAGAAACATTAATTTCATCGATCACTTTCACTTTATTTAAAAGCCTATTTTTTAATGATGGGCATAATATGGTTATTTCATTGTTTTCCTGTGGAATACTGGGTGACAAGAATTTCTAACCGACTTAATTGTAATTTTCATGAAATATTCATAAAAATATTCGTTCTCGTCAGCAATGCATTGATTTCTCCTAAAAATGATCTGAAGGAAGACCTTTTCTTGAAATCAACTTTGTTACCGTTTAACAGTTCGCCTCGGTTCTATCCCTGATCTGCCTGCAGAATCTTGCAAAGAAATCAAGGCAAGTGAAGGAGAATGGGCTGATAACGGCAACTACTGGCTTCATTTCCTTGAGATTGAAAAAATTTTACATGTCTATTGTGACATGAAGACTGAGGGTAAGTACCATTAATAAAAATAAGATATGATAATCCAAAACCGATTTGAAGACAAGACAAGACAAGGCAAAACAGGACAAGACAAGACAGGACAGGACAAGGCAAGACGAGACGAGACGAGACGAGAGGTCACGCGACGAGACATGACAAGACAAGACAAGACAAGACAAGACAAGACAAGTCGCTGAGAAGACGAGACGAGACGAGACGAGACGAGAAGACACGCGACGAGACAAGCCAAGAAAAGACAAGATAAGACGAGACAAGACAAGACCAGACCAGACCAGACCAGACCAGCGGCAAAATTTTTTAGCCAAGGCAAGAGAGAAAAGGACAGGACAGAAAAGTGAAGGACAGGATAGGGCAAGCGGTAGAGGAGGGTGCAGGACTGAAGAAGAGAGGACACAGCGCTTAGGACAGGAAAAGACAGCAAACTCAGGGTAGCGTAGGACAGGACAAGACGGAAAAAGAAAGAAAAGAACAGAGCAGGACAGATGCAAAAATAAACGAAAGAACATTCTGGACAGGATAATCCAGGGCAGAACTCAACAAGGAACAGTACAATACAGGACAGGAAAGCACAGGTCAAGGAAGGCCTGGGCAAGCCACCCCAATCCAGAACAAAACAGAACAGGAATAGTACAGGACAGGACAAGACAGGACAGGACAGGACAGGACAGGGCATCACAGGACAGGACAGGACAGGACAGGACAGGACAGAACAGGACAGAACAGGACAGAATAGGACAGAACAGGACAGAACAGGGCAGAACAAAACAGAACAGGACAGAACAGGACAGCACAGGACAAGACAGGACAGGACAGGACAGGGCATCACAGGACAGGACAGGACAGGACAGAACAGGATAGAACAGGACAGGACAAGACAGGAAAGGACAGGACAAGACAGGGCAAGACAGGAAAGGACAGAACAGGACAGGGCAGGTCAATACAGTACAGGACAATACAGGACAGGACGGGTCAGGACAGGGCAGGGTAGGGTAGGGCAGGACAGGGCAGGGCAGGGCTGGATAGGACAGGACTAGACAGAAAAGGACAGAACAGGACAGGGCAGTCAGGACAGGGCATGATAGCACAGTACAGGACAAAACAGGACAGGGCAGGACAGGACAGGACAGGACAGGACAGGAGAAGACAGGATAGGACAGGACAGGACAAGACGGAACAGGAGAGGGCAGGACAGAACAGAACAGAACAGAACAGGAAAAGAAATGACAAGACAGAACAAGAACAGAACAGATTAGGATAGGAATAGTACAGGACAGGAGCAGACAGGGCACCAAAGGACAGGACAGGACAGGTCAGGACAAGACAGGACAGGGCATGACGGGACAGGACAGGAGAGGACGAGAAATGACGGGACAGGACGGGACAGGACAGGACAGGACAGGACAGGCCAAGACAGGACAGGCCAAGACATGACAGGATAGGGCAGGACAGGAACGACAGGGCAGGACAGGATAGGATAAGAGAGGGCTGGGCAGGATTGGATAGGATAAGACAGGGCTGGGCAGGACAAGACAGGACAGCACAGGACAGCACAGGACAGCACAGGACAGCACAGGACAGGGCATGATAGCACAGTACAGGACAAGACAGGACAGGGCAGGGCAGGACAGGACAGGACAGGACAGGAGAAGGCAGGACAGGACAGGGCAAGACGGGACAGGACAGGGCAGGACAGGACAGAACAGAACAGAACAGGAAAAAGAATGACAAGACAGAACAAGAACAGAACAGATCAGGATAGGAATAGTACAGGACAGGAGCAGACAGGACACCACAGGACAGGACAAGCCAAGACAGGACAAGACAGGACAGGGCATGACGGGACAGGACAGGACAGGACGGGACAGGACGGCACAGGACAGGATAGGGCAGGACAGGAACGACAGGGCAGGACAGGATAGGATAAGACATGGCTGGGCAGGACAAGACAGGACAGGATAGTACAAGACAGGACAGGACAGGACAGGACAGGACGGGGCAGGACAGGACAGGGCAATGCAGGGCAGGACAGGAAAGGCCAAGACAGGAAAGGACAGGGCAGGGCAGGGTAGGGCAGGACAGGACAGGGCAGGGCAAGACGGGACAGGACATGACATGACAGGACAGGACAGGACAGGACAGGACACGACAGGACAGGACAGGACAGGACAGGACAGGACAGGACAGGACAGGACAGGACAGGGCAGGGCAGGGCAGGACAGGACAGGACAGGGCAGGGCAGAGCAGGACGGGACAGGACAGGACAGGACAGGGCAGGGCGGGACAGGGCAGGGCAGGGCAGGGTATAGCAAGGCAGGATAGGACAGGACAGAACGGGACAAGGTATGATAGGACAGTACGGGATAGGCCAGGACAGGACCGGACAGGACAGGGCAGGACAGGACACGAAAAGAATGGTACAGGACAGGACAAGACAGAAGAGGACAGGACAGGGCAAGGCAGAGCAGGACAGGACATAACATGACAGGACAGGGCAGGGCAGGGCAGGAAAAGGTATGATAGGACAGTACGGGACGGGACAGGACAGGACAGGGCAAGAGAGGACAGGACAGGACAGGACAGGACAGGACAGGACAGGACAGTACAGGAGAGGAGAGGACTGGAGAGGACTGGACAGAACAGAACAGGACAGGAAGGGGAAAGACCGGGCAGCACAGGACAAAACAGTGCAGCTCACATGGGACAGGGCACACTCCGGACGATACAGGACAGCACAGGGCATGCAGACAAGATAAAAGAAAGAACAGAACATAGCACTTAGGACAGGAGAGAAAAGGACAGAAATGACAGAACCCGTCAGGATGGGATAGGACAGGACGAGACAAACCACACCACCTCAAGGCAATCAAAACCAGACCAAGCAACAAAAAAATTAACAGAGCAAAACAGAACGAAACAAGCAAACGAAACACAAGAAAACTTCTTTTTAGTAGTATAAAATAATCATCTTTTGTTCTCGTTGCTGTGTTTCAGACGCTGATGAATGTAGCTCATCGGAATCCTTCTGTGACGTAAATGCTGACTGTAAGAATACACGGGGCTCTTACCGCTGTTTGTGCAAACCTGGGTTTACTGGAGACGGAAAAACTTGCAGTGGTATGATGATATATATGCTCAGTAACATGTTTATGATACTCAAAAATAAATAAAGCCACACCTTTGTTACACAAATGCATTTGCACCAATTCGATTGGTTGAAGTATCGTGCACTATCAGCTATCATTATGTAGTGGTTGCAGGTCACATTTATTATCGTAATTCGATCATATTTCGGAAATTTAAAATTTTTAATGATAATGAAAGGCAGAAGACCATGAAAAAGTACAAAAAGCCTTTGAATGCAGTGTATTTGTATACAAGATTTATTTACATACACGTGAATGAATATTGAACTTGAACGTGACTTGTGCCACAAAAATTTAGGGTACGATCAAGCAAATAATAGACCTTTTGCATAAATGGCGGCGATATTTAAATAACAATACTTATACATCCTAAGCCTCACAACCATGCGAAAAATCCTTTGTCTGGAAACATAAGGACGAGGCTAAGGATGTATAAAGTATTGCTATTCAAATTTGGACGCCATTTATGCAAAGTCGTCCGACCCTAAAAAATAAATAATAAACAGAGAGACAGCAAAAACCAGTCATGTGGGCTCAAGCTTATGAACTGGAGATGACAAGCATGCATTTTTTCTTACTTAGACATTGGCATTCTGAACGTAAGAATATCCTTCTTAAGCGTGAATGGAAATCAAAAATTTTAAATCGGTACACAATCACTCTGCGTTTCATTAATCTATCGGTTCCGGTTTGCTTTGCTTCTGTTCGTGTAGAGATCAACGAGTGCAGTGGTAGTCTCATCTGTGACATCAATGCCAACTGCCAGAATACCCCAGGGTCTTACAGTTGCTCCTGCAAACAGGGATTTTATGGAGACGGTCAAAACTGTACACTCAACAAAGGTATGCATTTAGTTACAGATGTTCTCCCCAAAGCCCTGGCCAAACAGATTCGCAAGCCGTAGAGGGAAGTTGAAAACTTGGCTCAGCATGCGACTCCGCTTGGCCAGACCCGGCGTCCACTTGCGTTGACTAGGGCTCACTTTGGTCGAGATCAAATATGCACGTTAGTTGATGTAAGTTTTTCACTGTCTGGCCACCCAACCCAAGTCAACGCAAGTTGAATGACGTCCATTCGTTGTTGTAGCAACCAATTAGCGAAATAAATACAGGATATTGTCCGCGCAGGACTACGGCCCGTGGAGGAAACTTGCGTATCCGTTTGGCCACCCAATGCAAGTCTCTACACCAATTCAACTTTCCTTTATATACCTATCAATGGAACGCCAGATAACATTACTGAGGTCTACTAGTGTAGGAAGAGCGCTACGTTATGCCAACAAAACAAGCTTAGTAACGTTGCTATTGCTTTTTGTAATGTTTAGACGTCCTCTCTGCATTACTGGATTGTACGTATCAGTGGCCAAATGTATTGTTTCTTGTATATATAAGGGAATTCCACGTCAAAGCACGCGGAAATGGTAACAAATTCCAACATTAGTCAGGCCCCGCTTCTGCACGCAAAACACGAAGTGTTCAATCGAGAAGCGAAACAATTTAATTTTCTTGAGTTTACCCGGACTCATTTGTGCGATCTCCTGTGAATTATGTTGTGCTGCGTTGTCAGAAAAGTAAGATTAAGCTTATTTCTACTAGCTCGTAAAATTTCACTGCCGATCTGATTGAGGTTAACACTGTTAGAATAGCCATTTTACAATAGTTGATTGTCAAAAGTAGCCTGTCCTAGTTTATATACTGTGGATTTTCTTTACTATGTCCCCTGATGGGATAATAATAATAAAGTTGACATTCATTCAGTGGAACATCACCAAGCACTCATGATGACTGGCCCTAAGAGAAACAATTTCCTTGAGGCCAGGCCGAGAGGAACTCACTGTAGCATGAAGCGACTAGGAGTATTTCTACTCCCCCCTGGATAGGATGCTATTCAATTACAGGGCTACTCCCAGCATTATGTTTCAGTTGTTTGCTCGGCCCCACTAGCACTTGTGCTATACACATTGCCGAGGGTAAATAAAGGTTAATTTAATTTAATTTAAATAAGTTCGCCGGTACCCATTTGTACATATGGGTAAAGAGAGGCTTTGTTAGAGTAAAGTGTCTTGCCAAAGAACACAATGCAGTCTCTCCGGCAAGGGCTCGGGAGTGGATCCCACCGCTCGATCCAGAGACGAGCGCACTAGCCATGAGGTCCCCATGCTTCTCGTATACCTATGCATATCACGTCTCACTTTTGTCGCAGATACCTGTCAGGAAGTTTTGCAGAGCAATTCGGCTGCTAGTGACGGTACTTACCCACTTACGTCATCTTCAATTTTGGTAAGACCCGTATATTAGTAGTGATATAGTAATAATGTGTCAGTACAGACCATTCTTTGTGGCTGAATGGAAACAGAACGAAAACAAAACGTCAAGGAAGTATAGTATTCGGAACATGAGCCTCTCCCAAGTTGATGTGGCGTGGCTGTATTTTATATAATTCCCACTCTCACTTGAATAAAGTATTTCTGTCGTCTTACACTGCATGAATGAACCGATGACGTCGATGTTAGTCCCTGAAAATAAAAGCAACTGGCAAATAATTTATTTCATTCGCACCATTAACAATTTTATCGAATCTGATTACACTCTTGTCAACTTGTTTGATATGAATAGTAATAGGAGCTTATGCAGTTGCATTTGTTAAGAAAATATCTCCGCTGTTCCCCTGAAGAAAAAAAGTAATTTTCTACTTCCCTTTTTTTTTTTTTTTTTTGAGGGGTGGGGGAAGGGGTTTGAAAGGGAAACAGTTTGTGATAAAATGTATCCACTTTCTGTTACATATTGCTCTAGTTCATTTGATGAGGTCCAGTTGAAAGGAGCTCATTTGTTATCGAAGTCACCCAGAAATGTATATGAGCCTGTTTGGTGAAATATCTATGTTACAACGATTAGGAAATCGATCATTGCCGTAAAATTCAGACTGTTAACCTTTAAGGTCTACAAGAGTGTGACAAACTCTACAAACGCTACGTGCAGGTTTTCTGATTATGACATACACTGGCATGAAAACCTCATTAATATGAACACCTCTTAAGAAACACGAAAGTATCCGTAAGAGTGAGAATTCAATATTGATTTCGTCTATTTAAATTTGTAAAAAGAAAAAAGAAAGTATGGGACAGTGACCTCTACAACAGATGACCTTCTCGGATGCTTGGACTGAAGAGTAGTATGTTGATAATTTTAAGGTATCTTTCTTTTCTTCACATGAAAAAAAAAAATAAAATAAAATAAATAAATAAATAAATAAATAAATAAATAAATAAATATATATATATATAAAAAGTTAAGATGCTTCGAGCCAACAGGGATGCCACGCGCCAGAAGGATCCAAAAGGATTCGTAGTCCAAACCTCGAGTAATGAAATTTGTAGGTAATTGTGGAAAACGAGGACGGACAACTTCGAGCGAAAAAAATATATATATACAGTAAAAAATCTAAGAAATCTAAAAAAAAGTTTAAAAATTTAATAAAAATAAACGTTTCGGTCAAAGACCT
>Ga0126339_10002449_pt1 | contig 13278 bp, 7 predicted proteins | sample OrbTmetagenome_2_FD_92532 | JGI IMG/M metagenome (GOLD analysis project Ga0126339, IMG submission 92532) | Coral microbial communities from Petempiche,Puerto Morelos, Mexico - Orbicella T R C metagenome | ecosystem: Host-associated > Invertebrates > Cnidaria > Coral | place: Petempiche,Puerto... | reverse complement strand
TGGCCTAAATCTATATATTATGTCATTTGAAGTTTCTTACTAGACAACTATTGTCGGTGAAAACGGTATGACACACAGCGTATGCAATGATCTGGCACTCAAGGAGTTAAAATCACATGAATTACAGTACTGGTATTTATGGCTACATACCATGCCTGCAATGCACAGATGGGATCAATTTCTGCAACATAAACTATGGCACCCAGGCCTTTGAGAGCAGAACAGCAACCTTTACCAACCTGATAAAAATCATGGATACAAAATGTTGAATGTCATACCTTCAAAAACTGGCAAGTTTAGGCAAAGAGGGGTATTAGCCACAGCTTACTACACTTTGATCAGAAATGTGTGGCATAAATATAAATGCGCAAGAGGTTGTGGAAAAGCATGGCATGCAATCATGTGGAAGTGGTGAGTCAAATTCTTTGGTTACAATTCTTTCGAGTAGGAACGACATGTTAATCCTTGTGTTCTTTCAAACTGGATTGACTAGATATCAAGGCCAAAGAGGTTGAATATCTTTACCTCACCATATCCACACACAAGAACCTGCTTTCCACCAAACATTACATCTGTGGTTCTCTTTAAACTATGGAATAGAGAAGACAAAGTAGTACATTAAGTCAAATTTACGTGAGAGAAGATCATAATATTGCAATTTATACATGAGCTCATTGCATACATGTACAGAGAAAATGTAATTTACACAGTCAACCATCTGATAAATTAGACAATTGATCCAAAGAGCATTTCAGCAAAAAGTGAAAAAAAGAGCAGCCCATTGCACACTCTATTTCTCACTATGAATGCTTGTCTGTTGTCATGACAAAAATGTGTTTACCCAAAGTGAACTTTTAAAACATATATGTAACCTACTAACTGTTGATGTTAAAAAATGAGCACAAAAGTATACGTCAAGCCATTGAAACTTGCACAATTTAATTAAAATCCACTCAAAGAACTCTTTATTCAACAAAAACATGGTCTCGCCCTTCTGTAACATTGTTAAATCATACAGATATTGAAGAGATGTAATCAAAAGTTACTTCAGTTGACTCATTCTTGTGTTAAAGTCATTAACCTAAGGGACCCTGAGGATAAACTAAATGTTCCATTGCTGCACACAAACTATAATTACAACCTTTAGCTATAGTGGCACCATTCTTTGGAACAGTCTTCCTTGTGACTTAAGAGGAGAGTCCCTGAGGTAGTTTAAATGCCTACCCAACTTAGGAGTCTATGTATAAGGCATAGCATTTGTGGAAAGCAGTTTTTTTATTTATTTTATTTTTGTTCTATTAGACATAAGGAATTAAATACATTAGGCAGTTTTAAGCTGAAAATTTTTAAACCATGCTTAAATAAAGATTATGTATGCATGTATTACTGCTGCAGTTCTTATACATACCTATCTAAGATTGATTCTCTACAGCAATACATGTTGTCAAACTTTGTCTGAAAGCAAAAATCATAATCTTAGTTAGTCACAAAAAATTTCTTTTTCAACACCATGATTGATTGATTTGCTATGCCTAAAAGAAAAATATTTTGACAAAGAAGCGAAATGAAAGAAACTCACCTTGGTAACTGAATCGTTAACATTCATGGCTGCAACTGTTAGTTTTCCTTGCTTGGAAAGCTGATACAATCTGACATGAAAACAGAGCAAGTCAAACAGAAAATTGATTGCCGTTTAAGTGTCTAAAGTTATATAGCCAACAGGGTTTTTGTATCTCCATAATGCATAAGAAAATATTCTAAGAAAATGTTTGGATCACGACACTAAAATCATCAAGTTTTAAAGTTCCGGCTTCAGCCACACCCAATGAAGTTGACCATGAGTCAATGCAGGGGTTTCATTAAGGTCCCGGCACAGGGCAAATTGACCAGCTGTGAAGACGAGTTTGTCCAGCTTGTTTGACCACCTAGTAGAAAGTTTTTCTTATAAATAATTTCAGATCAAATAGTTTTGCCCGCCTGTCAAAACCAGTTGCCCTGCTGCTGCTGAAAACATTTAAAGAAACCCCTGGAGTGCAAAAAAGATTTTGGGTTCCTGAATCGGTAGTGATGTCATGTCAGGAAGCACCAAATCCCCCTAGTTCATGTCACTGTTGTTCGAGCAAAAACACACCAAAGTTGGCCAAGTATACTGCAATCATCAAGCAGGCAAAATAGAAACACAAAGCCTCGAAATACTCGTGGAGTGATGTCACTCATTACCCAACTTTCATTACACAGTCAACTTCACTGGGCATGGCCAAAGAGGGCACTTTAAATCTTGATTTTGTGGTGAAAAAACGTCGGAAACCAACTTTTAGAATGTTCTTTAACTTGTCACAGACTGAGATACCAAAATTACAAAAACCCTGTTGGCCCTATCTATGGACACCCAAAAGCAATATATTAAAAAAAAGGGAAATGATCCCCAGCTAAGGGAAGTTATGTCCTGAGAGACATGAATGTAGAGCACATTTAATCAGTATCTCACCTGTGAACTCCTGTCACACTTTCCTCCACCACTCCACGCAGCGTGTTGAAAGTTCCGTTGAACTTCTTGTACAGTAGATGAGTTGCATCACCGCCATCATCCAGGACCATATTAGGTTGCCATTTATCAGATGTAATGCACTGTTCAATACACCACCAAAAGTCCTCCTCAGATTCTCCCTTCCATGCAAAGATGGGGTAACCTGGTGACCACAACAAACCCATGGCATTTTTCAGAATGCAGATACAGTGCATTTGCAAGATCTTTAAGATGTGGGAAAGGGTTCCATGCCCAGATTGGCCTCATCAGCCATCTCTGGACACATCATACCCAGTCATCCAACAACTGAGGTCATGGTCTTCTTCGATTTCGAAGGATGAACAACAAGAAAATAAATATTTGTGTGTGTGATGTGCAGATGTGTTAGTTAGTGACCAAAACACTCACTGTGAAATAACCAAAAACGAAATTGAACTGATTCTGTACCTTTAGAATTGCTTAAAATTGAAAGCAAAATGCACATAATTATAGTGTACATTGTCAGGTTAACTTTTTCTTTTCAACTTTCTGCTGCTTATGTCAACATAAATTGTTGTTACACCTGTATATGTTTATGATGGTCTTTATTTAATGCTCACCCCCACCCATATATCCCCATCAAGTTACACCCCTTATCAACAAAACATCCCAGGGACACAAAAGAGGATTTCTTAAGTTGTCCACTAACCTGCCTCAGCCAAAGCAGCCGCAACTTCATTCTGTAGGAAAAGGTCAAAGAATTTGTTTCAATGTCTACATTTTACATGTATCGTGTCTAAGGTTCCTACTTAATGTGTTATAATAAAAGATTGATTTCTTTTTCCCAAAACAAGGCCGTTGCCAAAGAAAAATTTCAAAAACTTCTTCTCACTCCCAAAATTACAAGTTAGGAGCCTAGGTCATTTTGTTAGGTCCCTCCTCCCCATAATTAAGAACAGTGGAGCCCAGCCCTACAGTCACATTATGGCCAAATTCTCATGACCCATTGGCGATTGTATTACTGGTGTTCTACTGTACATTCCTGCTGGTCGTTATCGCCACGAATCTAGCTATGATCGCCATATGGATCAAATAAAAAGGCTCACTGAATTTTCAATTGACTTATGATTGAACATCATTTTATGTGGGAAATAGGAGCTTCACTCACGCAGTTCACTGATTAATCAACAGCTTAATTCCTCTAGTGTCTTTCTCAAATTTTACATTACATTATGTTACAAAAGAACTTAAAGTCTACTATCTTTGTCCTTGCCCCTTGCATACATGGATATCAAACTGTCAGTGGAGTGAACAAAGAAAGCTTCAAACAGCTTACCTGTGTCGAATAAATGTTACATGCAGACCAACGCACTTGGGCACCAAGGGCAATAAGTGTTTCTATGAGAACCTGAAAAACATGCCAACTTAATATAATTATATATCAGAGCCAAAAACAGTTTGACCCACAATATTATAACTAACTGACAATAGAAAAGTGTTATACATGCAAGGACCTTCCAAGAAATAATTATTGTAAAGTTTTGAACTTTTGTTCGCTTAACCCTTAGCAGCTACAACTAGTTTTGTTACACAGACCAACCCCTTCACCGAAATTCTATCTGTTCTAATCCTCGCCTGGGGTTGGAAGACTGTCATGTCCCTACAAAACTTGTTGTCAAGTTGAAAGTGTACTCACTGCGGCCTGCGCAGTTACATGGGTGCAACCAACAATTTTGGCCCCTTCTAACGGCTTGTCTGTGCAATTCCGCTTTCTCAATAGCATGAGCCCAGGCATTTCTACAAAGAAAATGAACCAAAGAAAGGTAAATATAGAACACTTATCAGCACAGTCAAGTCTATTCATTTCTTCTATCCTGTAAATTACAGACGTCATACCCATTGCAAAAGCAATGATTAGAGTGTATTATAAGTTACTGGATGAGATACGTACTGGGTACAAGGTATAAAATGTTAAGGTACTGTACATGTATTTACCATTTGCATGGAATTTCACTGTGTTACATGTATTAATATTTCATTTTTTTGATTGAAATATAATTTTCTGGTACACTGTACATGTATGACAATGTGGTCAAAACATAAAATCATAAAATCCTACGGTTTCCAGCGATGCTACAGTTCATTATATTTAACCATACCATTTCACAATTGAAAACTTCATTATTAAATAAATTTCTAGGCTTCAGATCATGTTCGAAGACTCTTAAAAATCATTGTTATTCTAGAAGTCCCATGCAAATAGCAGACCAAGTTTAAATTATGTATGGCAAAATATAACATCCCAAATCAATAGGCCAAAGTAAAGAATACAATGCACACATCACTAGTGAACAATGCAAAATGGACTTGCAACATTCCAACATTATTCTTACTATCATTATGTGGTAAACAGGTGTACAGCATTCTTTTGCCTTGGCCAAAAGTACTTCATTACATTTTTATTTTGAAAAATTCCTCTCAAATACAACCTTGTACATGTAAGGTGTTATAATGACTTACACCCTGTGAACAGACGTTCTCGGTTAATTTACGGTTTCGTAGAAAAAGAGTCAGATTGACTCACCAAAGCAAACAACTGCTAACTATAATCATTGTAAAGGCAAAGAACAATAAGACATTGCTCTGTGAATATTTCCAAACAATTCATTATCAAAAACTATTTTTTTGTCTTGCTGATTTGTTCTTGAAAAGTAGTGCACAGCTCAAAAATCAACTGAGTGATTGAATAAAAAAGCTGCTTTTGATTGATTAAAAAATAAATACAATAAAAAAGAACGCTGTTCACAGGATAGCTAATGCTGATCAATACAGAAAGGTACCCATACATGAATTCTGAATCAAGAAAATAATAGTAGGTGGAAAATCAAAAGCAATTAGACATCAGGAACATCAAATGATAGGTTCACCACAATTCAAGTTCTCTGTTAAGAAACAACTGTTGTTAATTTGTTAAGGAGATATCACTGAGTCCCTCAAAGACAATACAAAGTTCCGCTTGCCTTGTTCCGCTATTTCAATTTCCCTGCGACCAAAGTCAGCCAGCTTAATATTCTTAACACAAAAATCTGATCCACCACTGCTGTTTTTCTGCACATAGAAAATGGATGTATTACACTCTGTTTTAACACTAATGATTAGGATGCTCTTGACATACAATTAAATGGAGTTAAAAGAATGAAGTGGTCTCCAGCACAAGTTTTTACAGCAAGCAAGAAGTTAACAAACAGATACCAAGAAAGAAAAGTAAAATATACTGTTGGTATGTGACTTGGATTTTAAACAATTTTAAATGAAAAGATTAAAAAAAAGGTATGTGTAGAAATGTTGCAAATGGTTAGACTAGCATACTTATTTAGCACTGAAACAAGGAAGCACAGAAACAGCTCATAAATAAACAAATGTAGAAGAGCCTTATTCAAAAGACGGATTATTGATCAGAAACATAACTAGATTCTTGACAAATGTAATAATCAGCCTATATGCTTTTTCTTCGTAAAATTTTGAGGACACCACTTCCATTCCACTACATACCAACATCATCAGACAGCTCAGTTTCACTATTTCCAGGAAATTGCCATACCCACCTCAGCAAAGGTCAGTGGAAATACCAGACAGGAAGGAGGTTTCAAAAGCCATTGAAGCTTTTAACCCCTTGAGTGCCAGACTATCGTGTATGCTACATGCCACACCATTTTTACTGAAAATGGGTGTCTAGTAAAAAAACTTTGAATGCCATAAGCTTTTCTCACTTAAACTACAGATAATTTATCTGAAAGGTCGTAAAATTTTATCTTCAATGTGGTTAATTTTACTGAGGTTGACGTAATTTGATATCCATAATGACGTCACAGCAATCGGAAATTAGACGACTCTTGAAAAACCTCCCATAAATCAGGTGCTGATAAAAGTTGCTTCCGGTGTGCCCGGAGTTTGACTTAATCTCTTAAAATTTTGACCTGAAGAGCAAACATCACAACATACTGAGTACATCATATAGGCACTCAAGGGGTTAAAGGAAGGAATGAAAGTAAACAAGAATTTCCAGTGGGGTGGAGGAGAGGGGTTCAAACCAGAAAACCTGCTGGGAGAGGGTTGTGGACATTTCCTGGAACAACAAATTATTGTTCAATGAGGTGCAAACAAGTTATAAGGCATTCTGGCATCTTACATTGTTTAATTCCTTGATTTCATTTATAGGATTTAACAACAACCTGTCATATTTTGGTATAGATTTAGCCTACACTCAAGGCATACACCTGAATAAAGTGTGGTATTTCAAGTTATTTATGTGAGTAATGACAGTGCTAACTTAACTGTAATTTTAAAAAGAGAAAGCACTCTACTGCAAAGATATTAAGCTGTAGTCAAACCTTACAAAACTAGTTTCAAAACAAGTTAACCTTTCCTACACCTCAGACATGTTTACATTCATTAGTACAAATAAGGATTCTTTTGTGGAATTTAAAGATTAAAATTAATCCCAAAACAGCTGTTCTCAGCTAAACTGACACTGTTTTTAATTCTATCTTATTTTGTCATTATAAATAATTGCAAAGTTACTCCCAGAGGTTTCCTTTCTTCTGTTTTCTTCCCAATCTGAATCAAATTTGGTCCAAAAAACAGCAACAAAGAGAAAAGACACAAGTTTTTGCCTGAGTAAAAGAAACAAAACCTCTAAAAGCAATGCATTGCACAGTCATGATCATTCATACAGGAATTTAAACCAATTTGTGTGACATTTAATCAACTGTGAAAGTTTCCATAGTTTCATATTAGCCACAAAGCCCAAAGTCCAATGAATTCACTACTCATTAGCATTTACTTTAGAAGACTTGATTACGCTCTATCCATTTACTCTTTCAAGGCAGTAAGGCTTCTCTAATAAACACTAGTCAAGGAGGCTGAAGAGCCAGCCTTCCGTTGGTCAAACAAAGTTCAGATTTTTTAATTTGATAATTTACTCAAGTTGGTTTTAAAGCCGGCCTTACGTAATATTATGACGTCAGATATTGCTTAATAGTTTAGCTGTCACACTTGGACTAGCTTAAGAAGTTGTACAAAATTGTCTGAAAATCGCTATGATATTTTGACAAAGGAAAGCATTGTGTGTTTTAAAGGTACTAAAATTTGCAGTAGCGAAGTTTTTACAAAGTAAACTTAAAATGAAACATCCACAACAATTTTAATTTATTTCCACAAGTGTCACGATTCGATTCACATATTTTCCTTGATCGTCAAGATCTTTTATGAATCGCTGTTATTTAGACCAATGCCATTCCCGTTTGGTGCAGCTAGGAAATGAGTCATTAAAACACACACACGCTAAGAGCTCTTCACAATACCAATGCAATATTCGACCACACGAATCAAATTGAAGAAGGTTTAGCTCACTTGGCCATGTACAAAGTTTATGCATACGTTATTAGCAAGAAGCCATTAGAAGTAAAATTGAAGGCTAAGGAGAGGCGAAGAAAAGTAGAGTTAGAGGAAGTAAATTATGTTTAAGACAGAAATAAACTTGACTACAGACCTGAGATCTTTCCCTTGGAGAAACATCGTCTTCGTCAGATGAGTAACTATCGGAATAGCTAGCTGTAACAGAGGGCGAATATCGCACGAGTAAATAACATGAACCAAAAACAAGTTATTATTTCAAAAAAATATATCATCACCAAGGCAAGGGTTCAAGGCAGGGGATAACCTAGTAATCCAAAAACGCTGTCACAGAAAATCAAAGTACAGTTTTAACGATATTAAAATTTGAAAATAAAAGTGAAGGACGGACGATGAAACACATCCATGGAGAAGTACAAACAGAGAACACTGCGCCTATATCAACCCTGAAGAATGGGAAATTTCAAAGACCGAAATTTCGAGCGGCATCAAAGACTTGTCGAGAAAACTTAAAAAACTCATTTAACGGTGTAAATAGCATGCTTGCTTCACCTGAGCTCCCATAACTATCGGTCGATGACACCGAAATTGAGCGCCTTCGAAGGCGAGGGGGTCGTCTCGACATGCTTTCAGAAAAGCTTAATCCCTAGGGTATAAACGCAGCAAAAATCAGCAACACATGTCAAAACGCATTGAAAAATGTTAAACACGAGCGGCAAAAACCTCTAAAGCCTTGAGATGAGGCGGTCTTTGTGCTGCAGCCGCAGATTTTTGGACACGATGATCACCTTCCGAAGCCGCCATGATTATAAATATATTGTAGAGCAAATGGCCTACACAGCGGCGTGGGGTCGAGGCGACCAATCACGAAATAGGACAAAACGGGAAAAAAAATTCCCGTCTTGGTTCGTCACAATCGCAGATTCCTGGCGTTGTTCACTCTGGCACAGTAAAATTAAGATTTGGAGAGTTCACAAAAACTTCATTTAAGCACCTGGCGGCTAAAAGCGGAAGTTTGATTTTGTTTCTGAAGGATGAACCGGAAGATGTGTATACCAGCACACTGCCCATAGTCCGCTGTCTGCTACCAGAAATGACATCAGATCGACATACAGGAAACGCCACGGGTGTAAAGGGAAGCCTATTTCTCTGTAAAAGGAAGTTTCTTTTAACAACCTTTGGGAAACATGCGCTTAAGATAAGACGAGAGCTTTGCCTAGAGCTTCCGGCATGTCAAACAGATCAAAACCCACGTAGCAAATCCACGTGGTTCGGCATGGCACCAAAGAAATTTCAGAGCATTCAGAAATCGATATCACCATTGCGAGCATTTTCAAAGGTTAAAGTTCTGTTGGCAAAAAGGGTACAAACAATAGCAAATGTAAAATAGTCCAAAATTTAAATGGCAATCTATCAACTGGGATTGAAAGTTGAAAAAACACTAGCACGTTTTCGTTTGAGAACGGTTGCACTTTTTATTCGTTTAACCTAGATACCATATAGAGAAGGATAAAAAATCTCAATCTTTATTTTCGAAGACGGTGTCGAAACACTCACAAAAGCGCAGACTTTTGAGACTTTCTTAACCTACTTTATACATAAAACCAGAGCTAGCTAGCTAAGAATTGGCAAGGTTAGGGTCCAATATTCACGATTTGCAACAAATCATGATAAATTGCTCCAAGGAGGTGGTTTTTTTGTTTATATGAAATTAAGAGAAATTTTAATGTTGAATGACGTCGTCGAATTAGTCCATTTACAATTTTGTCAGCTTCATGGTGAGGAAATATTTTGCGACATTCTTGGCACAAAAATAAAACTGGAACAAAAATGTATGTTATGAAAGTGTTTAAATATGAACGAAATAGATTCGGCGTGGTCAGCGATTTTCTTTTTTAACTTTTCTTTTTTGTCAGTCTTTCGCTTTGTCAGTTAGGGCAACAGTCTGCGTGATTTCGTCGCTGATTTCTTAAAAGCTTCTGTCCTAGGAAATGCTGATCAGGTCTTAGTGAGCCTCTCAATTCTTGCAACTAAAAGCTCAGTGACTTCTTGTGTCAAAAGAAAAACGATATTTAACAATTATTCCACGAGCGCGCGTTGGAAATGGGCTGGTAAATAGCCAACAAGGCGTGTAGCGCCGAGTTGGCTATAACCATCTCGTATCCAACAAGCGCGAGTGGAATAATTGTTTTATCAAAAACGCCCCCAAAATATAGAAAACTAAAATAAAATAAAAACGCCCCAAAAAGTCACGCGTACGCCTGCCATATTCGTACAGCATAAAGCATGGTCTGAGAACATTCGTAGAGCATGGTATAATGGCTAAACCAATGAAAACTCTCGAATTGCATTATCCAATGATGTAGTTTTTAGTGACAGTTATTTCCAGCAATCTGGGGGACTTGATCTTTTGAGCAAGAAGGGGTTGAAAATAGTTCAGGTTGGTTCTCGTTCGTTAAAAAAAAACGTGTTATGTTTTCAGGTTTTTTCGCGATCACAGTCTACTTGGGTTGAATGTGGTGAAAGGCCTTCTCTGAAAATTGAGAATCTTGGTTTACTTTAATTATGTGTCCATCTTAGTTACGTTCTCGGTTTCGTTTTTGTTTGTTTGTATTGTTTTTTTTTGGGGGGGGGGGGGAGGATGTACTTTCATTAAGCCTCGTCTACACGAGCAATTTTTATGTGACAAATATTTTTGACCGAGTAGATGGCAGTCATGGCACAGCAAATATTTGCCAACAGTTCAGCGCTAGTAATGACTGGACCACAGACACGCAGAAACAAGGCGGTACTGCTTAGTTGCCCCCGAAAAATTTGGTGCTTACAAACATAGCTGCCACATTTTATAAGACGAGTCGTCTACAGGAGTTAAATAAAAGCTAACACGCCAGCTTTTCAGCAATATATTTATCACATAAAAATTGTCCAATTTTCCTCATCCACACGATCAAATAAGAATTATCGCAGAAAAATTGACACATGAAAATCGCCTGTGTACACGAAGCTTTACTCTACAGTAAATTTTGATTGATTGTGAAAAATGATATCTTATCTGCCATTTTCGCGCACCGTTCGAAGACTTTGCTCTGAAATGTCGCAAATTTCAGACACCACTGACAGTTCCATAGAGAAGTCAAGTCTAAAGACATGCATGGCAATCTGCATGATCTCTTGTTATTATTAATGTTACTGTAAACGACAACTTTGAAGGTAAGCCGTTTATTGTAGAAGTGCCAATGACGTCAGACGCAGGTTCAATATTTATATAAGAAGGGTGAGTGATTCCTAGAAAATCGCCGCTAGGAAACTTTCAATCCAATGACGACCTCGAACGTAAAACTCGCTTTGGTGCGTTTCGCCCCTCTCGGAAACTAGGGTTTTTTTGGGGGGAAAGGCCCTCAAATGTAGGATTTGTGTTTTTTACCAGTGTGTGTCAAGTTAAGCTAATCCTTGTGAACGAGGAAGTCAGTTCCTACCACTAAAACAGCAAGTTAATACAGGAAATATGATCCAGTGTCTCGTAGCTGTCAAAAACACTTGATTGTCCGGCACATCTCGGGCTCAGGGAATTTCTGATTTTACCATCCTTCGCTCCCATTAAACTCAGAGAATCTGGGTTCCGGGATTCATTTGCAAACCGCGCTTACTTGGCGCAACATATCGCACAACATTTTATAAGTGCTGAGTAAACGTAGTTTCAAGTTTACGCAAGTTAAAAACTTGTATCTACTTGCGACTCCGTTTGGCTACACTGCGCCAAAGCGAAACTATCCTAGAGCAGAAAGCTAGGCAGCATTTTACGTAACATTGCAAACGCGGAAAGCAAGTGCTTACGTAATAAAATTAGCGACAGTAGCGGCGTGAATAGACGGGAATAAATCCTGACAGCTGTTAAATAATTTTGTTTTCAGACAAGAAAACATTAAAAGAAAGAAAAAAGCTACTTATACAGATCGTCGTGTTTGGGTTGGAGACTTGATAGGCATAATGCGCGAAATGGCTGATAGTCGGTTATGCTGCGCAATTGTGCACAATTTTATTGCTGCTGCAGTCGTTGCCAGCAATGTTATGACTAGAGAGTCTAGACTAGGCTGCAAAATTACGGAGGCATACAATTTTGCGCTAAACAAGGGAAGGACACACGGTGAAAATGAGACATCAAATGCAATGTTTAATACTGCGTTGATAGCAAGGTCATCCCGAGATGTAAAGAATGGGAACACGCATATAAAAAAAAATCCAGTGAGGCAAATCGTAAACAAACCAATGAGCGCGCGCAATGTATTTTGGAGACATTCCAACAGCGTTATTAAAACGCGCGTGGTACGATTAATTAAAGCCGGAATGAGAACGTTACGTAATAAGAATTATCATTTTATTGACAATTTTGGGGGTGGAAGTATGGGGATTTAGATCTCGGGTTCTTGGAATATTGACGATTTACAGTCAAACCCCTTTTAAGCCGCCACCTATTTAACGGCCACCCCTATTAAGCGGCCAGTTATCAAAGTCCCGATGGGGGCTTTTCTATTGTTTTCACTTCTATTAAGCGGCCAGCCCCCTTTAAGCGGCCACTAATCATTTTCCCGAGGGTGGCCGTTTAATAGGGATTGAACTGTATTTCAAATGACTCAGCTGGAAATTTTATTGAGTGCAAATCAGACCTGAATAGTGGAAAAAAACTGACCTGTTTGGAGATACAGTTCAACCCCTATTATGGCCACCCTAGGGGAAATGGATAGTGGCCGCTTAAAGAGGGCTGGCCGCTTAATAGTGGTAAAACTCCCATCGGGACTTTGATAACTGGCCGCTTAATAGCCGGCCGGGGGTGGCCGTTTAATTGGGGTTTGACTGAAGCTGTCGATAGGGGAAAGCCAAGTTGCCGTAAATTCTCGTTTGTTTTTTGTTTTTTGTTTTTTTGTTTTTTTGTTTTTGATATTGTAATCTTTCGCCGAAATGGTTACCACATGATCCTTCTCACTGGTATGACTGAGTAAAATTGATCAACCCATGCGTAACCACATAATAGTACAGAAATATCATATTCTTTTCGGCGTTTCGTTTGTTACATAACGTTTTTTCAGACTGAAAATAGATAAGAGGATAAAAACGTAAATATTCAATGTCACAAGCTGCTTGACAATGACAATGTATTGCTTTTGTTGTAGAATTTGTTTTGGACCATGCACAAAAAGAAATTGTGAAAAACTTTGAGGGTGCGACAAGCCGCTTATTAAACGTTAAATAATTCTTAGTATAGTTTATGTTTTTTATGTAAATAACATTAAATTTCGATCCCCAGGCAGTTTTAATTTGTCAAGGTGGGCGCATTGAACATTTAACCTATACGCAATGCT
>Ga0126339_10002447_pt1 | contig 13279 bp, 11 predicted proteins | sample OrbTmetagenome_2_FD_92532 | JGI IMG/M metagenome (GOLD analysis project Ga0126339, IMG submission 92532) | Coral microbial communities from Petempiche,Puerto Morelos, Mexico - Orbicella T R C metagenome | ecosystem: Host-associated > Invertebrates > Cnidaria > Coral | place: Petempiche,Puerto... | reverse complement strand
GTGAAAGTAAGTAGATATTCTGGGATTTTCTCATTAGGAGATAAATGCACATATAATTTACTTTCATTTGGTGTCGTCAGATTGTTATAGTTGTCCTTAAATTTCATACTCCACCGTGTTTTTTAGCATTACATATTTTGTAACGGCTCTGTACACCAACACCGTGCGCATGGCCATCTAGGCTGCACTACGACCATCCAGCACAGTATCCCTACCAGTGATGATATCCCAGTGGCCCAGCATCATAAACGGATCCCGCAGAATCACCCGATGGAGGTCAAGCAGCACCTGCAAGAGCTACTTGACAAAGGAGTAATTGCACCAAACCAGAGCAGTTACGCCTTCCCTATTGTGCTAGTTTGGAAAAAGAATGGTGCCCTGAGTATGTGCATGGATTACTGCCTCCTGAATGCCAAGGCAAGACGAGATGCCTATCCCCTGCCGAGAATTGATGAGATTTTGGACGTACTAGGAGGAGCTAAGTACTTTTCAACCATGGATCTGGCCTCTGCGTACAACCAGGTAGAAGTCAACCCAGCTGATCGCCACAAGACAGTGTTAACTACACCCTTTGGTCTGTTTGAGTACAACTGGATGTCATTTAGTCTTGCAGGAGCCCCTGGCCTTTTCCAAAGACCGATGCAGACTGTCTTCAGGGATGAAGTGTTGCAGATCTTGTTTGTGTACTTAGATGACATCACTGTCTTCAGCCAAGACATCCCAGAGCACCTCAGGTGGTTGGAAATCGTATTGAAGAAATTGCATGAGCATGGACTTAAGCTCAAGCCTTAGAAGTGTCAGTTCTTCTGTCCAAAAGTTAACTACCTGGCAAACGTGGTATCTGCTGATGTTGTTGCCACTGATCCTGACAAGACAGAGGTGGTGAAAAACTGGCCCAAGCCAATTACTCTTAAGGATCTGAGGTCCTTCCTGGGCTTTGCCTCATACTACCACAGATTTGTCCCGCATTTTGCTCAAAGAACAAAACCGCTGAATGAGCTGGTCTCAAAGCTCTATGGAGGTGGCAAACATGGTAGACAGAGAAAGAAACCTGTTGAGAACAATTGGAACCAAGAATGCGAGAAAGCATTTGACAGCCTCAAGCAAGTACTGACCAGCCCACCAGTGTTAGCCTACCCTATTTACACCAAGCCGTTCATTGTAGAAGTGGATGCCTCCAACGATGGATTAGGAGCTGACTTATCCCAGGAGCAGGACGGTCATGTCAGACCAATAGCATATGCAAGCCGAGCCCTATGAGGAGCTGAGAGGAACATGGAGAACTACTCTTCCAGAAAGCTGGAACTCCTAGCTCTCAAGTGGGCCGTTACAGAAATGTTCTGAGAGTACCTGATATCCTCTACCTTCACAGTGTTGACAGACAACAACCCCCTGACTTACCTGCAGTCAAAGAGCAAGCTGAAGGCTGTTGAGCAGCGATGGGTGTCCAAAACTAGCTAATTTCAATTTCAACATCAAGTACCGTGCAGGAAAGCAGAACATGAATGCCAATACACTCAGCCACCTTAACCGGGAGAAGCATGAAGAGAGTGACATTGGTCAAGTAGAAGCAGCCTTGGCATCTTCCCTCAATACCACTGCTGTACCCGAGTCTCTGCAAGAGCTACTACCCCAGTCAACAATGGAGCAGCCAACAATAGACCCTCTCCCCAGTACCAGTATATTACCATCGTGGGACACAAACCAGTTAGTAAGGTTGCAAATGGCGGACCCTACCATTAGGTGTCTGATACACTTCCGTAACATTGGTCGTAAGCCTTCAGCTAGAGAGATGAAAGCTCAGACACGTGAAGCGAAACAGCTCTTGAACCAATGGGACCGTATTGAAGAGATAAAGTGAGTCCTCTACAGTGGTAACGCTGACAGCCATGGTAACAAGCACCAACAGCTGCTCCTTCCTGCTAGTCTCCATGACGAACTTCTCAAGGGTGTCCATGACCAAGGTGGCCACCAAGGATTGGAAAGGACAGAGCAGCTGGTACGTGAACATTGCTGGTGGTCTGGATTGCACAACGATGTGAAAAAGTACCTATCAGAATGTGAGCGTTGTGTTGTAGCGAAAGGACCCTACTTAACCGTCAAGACCCAATGACCAGCATCACTGCATCCAAATCCTTGGAAGTACTAGCAATGGACTTCACCCTACTTGAGCCGGCATCAGATGGCAGAGAGAATGTGTTAGTATTAACTGACGTATTCACTAAATTCACTGTGGTACAACTAGAGACCAGAGAGCCAGCACCGTAGTCAAAACCCTAGTACGTGAATGGTTCCTTGTGTATGGTGTGCCTAAGAGAATTCATTCTGAACAAGGCAGATGTTTTGAGGCTGAAGTGGTCAAAGAACTGTGCCAGATGTGTGGTATTAAGAAATCCTGAAGTTCACCGTACCACCCTGTGGGAAATGGACAGTGTGAGCGGTTTGATCACACCCTTCATGACCTTCTATGCACCCTACCACCCGAGAAGAAGAGGAAGTGGCCTGAGCACCTAAAGAAACTGTGTTATGCATACAATGCAACACCACATTCCTCTACAGGATATTCCCCACACTATCTGTTGTCTGGCACTGATCACCCTAAGAGCCTGTTGATCTCCTTCTTCCTAATGGACAAGAAGGTCCACCAAGTGACAATGGAGGGTGGCTTACCCTTCACCAGAATCGTTTACGTGATGCTCATGAGCAAGCGCAAGACAAGCTTAGAGCAGAACCTACACTGCGAAAGTAGCAGTTTGACCACCACAGAAATGTCAAACCGGACGACATCCCAATTGGAGAGTGTTCGCTCATAGCCACCCTACAGGGTGAGCAAAGATCCAAGACAAGTGGAACTCCAAAGTTCACAAAGTCATCAATCGCCGTGACCATGTCTATGAAAGTGAGCGTGCCGATGGTCAAGGACCTACCAGAACCGTCAATCATTCTGAATTGCAAGTCTGCCCCAAACCCAAGCCAAGGTTAACACCACGGTTTCCACCAAGAGTTCGCCCGCATTCCCCAAGGATTAACAAAGCCCCACCTAGTGAAAGTTCTGGCGACACTTTGGATGACTCTGATGATATCTTCATTACTTTCAGAACCCCTCAAGACCCCATTCAAAATTCCAGTTGCAGAGCCAAAAAGACCAACCCTGCACTGTTCTGCAAGGCTTAACAAGGGACAACATGCAAACCCCTATCATCAGCCAAGAACAATCAATAACTAACTTTACAGTTTAGTTACCTTTAATAATGTTACGCATACTTGTAAGGGAGCATTAATTTGTTCTGTTGCATTTGTACTTGCATGAGGACATAGCAAGCAAAAATAGGGGGGAATGTGACAAGGTCACTTTAGTTCATTTTCAGTTCTAATTTTCAAACTATTTTTTTTATTAGTGTTGTGCTATTATTCTTCTTACTATTTGGGTTACTTACATTAGTTTGGTTTCCTTACACACCTTATTTTGGTATGTGTTGGTGGTTCATTCCCACACACTTCTCTTAGCTGAATCCTGTTGTGTATGAAAAGTTACCTCCTAGTTCCCTTAGGTAAATCCTGTATTCATGGGCAACAAATAGACTCCCTAGCCTTTTTTGGTTTAGAGTTATTCTGACCTACAGTTTCCTTAAATCTGTTTTAAATTGGCAACCATTTGTTCAGCAAATTCAGTTGGTTTATTCTGAGCTATACTCAAGTTCTCAAGTCAAGCACTGGTTTAGCTCAAATGCTATATTCTCAACAACCCTTGTGTTACTCGTTCCAGTTTTTTTGTTCTTTGTCCCCATTGTTATTGTTTCTGCTATTTTTGCCAATAAACTCGCAAAATTGTACACTCGTATCTGTCGTTGCTATGTCGACCGTTTTGGCCGTCTTACATGTATATTCTCTTCTGTCCAAATTATAGTGGTCACTTTTGCTCAGGTTTTCAAAACCTCGTTCACTTACGTGTTAGACACTTTATGTGAAGTTTTTTTCAGAACTATACCCTCACAAGGACATCTGACCTCCTTAACTTTTGCTAGAAGCAGAAGCTGCATAATCTTAATTTAAAATACTTTTGAATCGCAAAATTACAATCTCATTATTACGGTGAGTATGAAAACTAGCAGACTATAACATAATATACATAAGATAAATCTTTTGAAAAAAGTACATTGGTACCTTTCTGAAGTCCATAATGTTTGGTGAGAACACCACTGCAAGATTGTGGGCTGTCATTTTACTGTGTGGAGTTTTGGTGACAAGACTGAGCAGCTCCAGCAGCTGTTGTAGAAGCATTCTATTTGGAGGTGGTACCAACAGAAACAGAAGCTGGAATGCTTCAATCAACTTGGCACTGGATTCATCATTACGGATTTCTGCAAACAAGAATAATTCATGGTAGATAAATATAAATCAGAATTATTGTAATTATTAAAAAGGATACACTGACAGTAATGTTTCATGAAATACTTAGTAACTATTACAGACACTGACTAGTGTTGGGATGGTGGGATGGGATGGGATGGCTATAGGTAGTTATATTTATATTTCTTGTACATGAGATAGACAGCATGATGCAGCTGGCAAGGTAAATGTTTTAAGGTCATTCCACTGAAACAGAACCTGCATTGAGATTTTTGTGAAACTTTGCATATTGATTGTTTATCTTATAGGAACTTAACTTTTGAAATAAAAATGAGGGGTCCCCATGTTTGTTTAGGAGCAACAGCACCTTGTTTATACCCAATAAATTCTTACAATGGCACCATGATTTTGTAGTCACGATTGCTTGCTAAATTCATGTTTTCGACGATTGTTTTTTGTTCTACACTGAGAATTGGTCCATATTTATTTTACACAGAGAAATTTAGTACTCAATTTTTACAACAGAAAAAAAAGATAGGTCACCATACTCGTTTGCGAGAAAATGATGATTAACCTCAATGGCGAGGTCCAGCTGTAAAGAAAAAGCTGCCATTTTTCAATGCACGCGAGCTAATCACGCCTGAAATTATACGCAGTAGGGATGTGCAATGCAATACTAGGGAATGACCTTAAGAGAGTTCTCAATTAAAGATTAAAAAATGACAGGTAAACTTCTGCAGTAAGAGACTGTGGAACTAAACAATACAAAATAATTGAGCTTGAAAGCAAAACTTGCCTGTGATCTGTAAATAAGCATTCTGCGGAGCCTGTGTTAGGAGAGGTTCTGGGAGCTCACCAAGGAAGATCTTCAGAACAGATGCCACATCATGTGGAGAAAATCTGCCATTGTCAAAGTCAGCGTTCTCTTCTTTGTCAATCAAATCTTTTAATTCTTCTTGCCTTTTCTTACTGCCTGAGACTCTGAACAAGCCTTCCTTGTTTACATCTGTAATGTAGTATATAAACAAATCAAAAACTTGTAATTTATTGACAATTATATTACCGTTGCCACCAAAAAAAGTTCTTGGCAACTTTTTACTCTTTTTTGAAAACTTCTGATAAGTTCTGTTTCAAATGGCCAATCAAACTGCGATAACTTGCCACCAGTTTCAAATGCTGACAACTGGGCATCAAATGATATTTTCATGTCATCATATCTATAACACACGTCTTGATCATGATTGGTTCTCTGCATGCCCATATTGACCCGTGACCCTTGAGGGCAAAGGGTCTAATTGTTTTAGTATCACCCAACTAGTCAGACAGAAAAGGCAAGAATAAAGTTAGCAAATGCAAGTTGAACAAATATTTATTTGGGAATAAAACGAAAGAAAGCGTCACGCTCAATTGCGCCAATTTCGCTACTCGAGGACTATTACTAATAGTCCTCTAGTAACATAGCCAATTCAAATGCAGGATTTGCATTAGCCCGCTAGTTGGGTGATACTAATTACAGATAACCAATTACAACTGTTTGTAACTGGATACCTTTACCATCCACTTGTCAATTATCTGCCATTTATAGGCTTCCTTCCTAACATTTTCTACAGCGTTTTTAACTTATTGAAAAGCACTACTGACATTTTTGCTTAAAAGAAGTTCTTAAAAGACTTAGTAATCTCAAAATTTGTTATTGAATGTGATTAATTAGTAATTAGATATTGTGTTGTACAATTTAGAGAGTAATCATGCTTGCAATGTCAAGTTGGCTTTGTGGTGTGTACTCATCCTCTCTTAACTCATACATTACTCCCTGAGTAGTGCTTTACTTGGTCCAATTACTATAATTACTATTGCTATACAGCTGGCCTTTTTCCCACTACAGCATGCCCATTCATTGGCTAGTTCATGGTCACATGACATCTAACAATGAAACTGTTTATCGCCAAATGCCACGAGCGGGCAACATTGCGAAAACTATGACGTCAAATGGGAAACAGTTCACTGTTACCTGCGAAATGTTGACTGCTGTTGCACATAATCAGGGTGTACGGTTGAAGGTCGCCTAGTGTTGTCACTGGAATGATCTCAGCGCGTTTTTCAAAATTCGCTTTTGTTTTGTTTTGCTATAAAATAAATCACTTAATGACTGGTCCCTTGGGGAACAGTGAAGTTTGTTCCCCTTGAATCTCGATGTTTCCCTCAACTTTGTCTCGGGAAATGAAATTCACTGTTCCCCTCGGGACCAGTCATTAAGTGTTAAATATTTTCCACAATAATGTTACAAACACAAGAAAATATCATTACATGAAACTTTATTGACTTACGCCTCTTCAAAAAATTAATAAGTGTTGAAATTCTGATTACCCCATCTTCTGTGAGTGAATGACCAAATATTTTATGGCTACCTAAAGAAAAAAAAGTAAACCATGTCAGGATTCTTTGTTTTCAGTTCTTCCTAATATAGGGTCTAAAAGTACTCACAAGTGACCATGAGTGAGATTACATCAAAAAATGTCAGTGATGTTACTATGACATCATTAAGAAGTTATTGTGAGGTCATATCATTAAATAATGACCTTACCACCAAACTGAGGCTTAATTTACTAGTGTAGTAATCAAAGATTAGAGCAGTAGCTGTGCTTCACACTTCAATGTTTTCCTTTTCAAATATTGGCTGCTTATTTATTTGTGAAAGTAAAGAAAAATTCGCCTGATTTTACTAAACCAAGTGACACCCAACACTGTGTGTGGAGTTTGCATGCTTTGCTTGATCAAATAACAGATAAACCATTCCCGCCAGAAAATACGGCCTTTTGGCAACCTACAAAACTAGGTGGAAAATCTTGTACAGACTGGACTAGGATTGCATTACACCATGTGAACACAACTAGTGTAAATAGAACATGTCCGACAATTTTTGAAAACAAGTTGAAAAATAAATTTTGTGAGTTGCAGCTAGGCAAATGGCCATGATTTGTTGTCAGAAAACTAACTTACACCGGGATTGTGTAACTTACCAAAAGGCCATGATTTGTGGTCAGAATGGTTTATTTGTTAACATTTTTCAATTGTGAAAACAAGACGTAAATTTTTTGGCGACGCGCTGTCTGGCAGGTTGGCTGGCTGGAACTTTATTTTCTCAAGAAATATTTATTATAAGTTTTGGCATTCTGAAATTGAACATTCAGTCTTGGAAACAAATCTTAAAGGAATGCTTTGCCTGGAAGTTTATAGTTTGAAAAGTTTAATTCATCAGAAGCATATCACCTAGTCTAGGTGATATGCTTCTGAATTCATTCATTAGCAGTGCTTTCAATAATATTCGAAGTAGATGTCTGCCAGTATAAAAGTAGGCGGCTCAGGATATATAACCTTTGCTAGGGGGGTCTGGGGGCATGTTTCCCCAGAAAATTTTGAAATTTAAACTCTCAGAAATGAGATTTCCAGCTTTCTGGGCATCAAAGTTATTAAAGTCAATGATGAATATGTGCTGGGACTGATCTTTTTCGCTTGCTGCCCGCAAATGATTTATCTCTGCTAGGGTTATCGAAGTATATTGGCTTCCTTCACAAAGTTCTGCAAGTGTAAAAACTGTGAACAGGCTCGTTGAATGAATTTCCAAACGATGAACAAATAAAGTCTTTCATTCCTTCGATTGATGGCCCTTTGCGTGGCTCATGACTTTCCAAAAATTGCGAAGATGGCGAGGCCTTATCTGCGACTTCAGACCGTATATTTTTAGAATCAGTTGGGTTGACTAGCAAAATTTCATCATTGGAAAAAAGCGTTTCGTTTTGTGCAATCGATATTCATTTGTAAGCAAAGAAGAACACAATAGGTTTATGAAAGAACAATTCCGAAGTCAAATAAATTTATTCAAATACCTGTTTTGCTTTCAAAAGAATGTAAATGAACGAGTCTGTCCAGACTGTATATGGGTGCACACTTTGCTGCCATCTTTTCTTGACTGACCACATGGTAATAGTTTAAAAGCAAGGTTAAGTTTTATTACAATACTGCTGAAAATGGTTGAATGTTTTGCAATTTGCAATCATATTCGATGGATGTGTACGCTTTTATATACACAAACTGTCGAGGCAAATGTAAGAAATATTTTATCAGTTTATTTAAACTGAGAAATAGGTAGGCAGTAAATATTATCAGAGTTACATTTTTGAAGTTTTTGTCAACAAACACAGCCAAGAGACCAGTGACTCGATGACTCACAGCCGCCGGAGCTCCGGCAGTAGCTGGCTTGTAATGAAAGCCCTGCATTAGTAGTTCAACCTCACATGCAGATTGTTATCCGGACTTATCGTTATCTGAGCCCCACTTTGTTTAATAAAATTACTGGGATTTTCTTGCCTTTTACAATCGAAAAAAGATCACATATGAAGCATGAAAGAACAGAAGGTCAACAGCCAATATTTGTTAAGGAAAAAAATCGAATTATGAACGCACAGGCAATGCTCTCAACTTTGATTACCACACTAGTAAATAGCCTGAGTTTGGTCACTGGTCAGGTCATTATTTGATTAAATGACCTCACAATGAGTACTTCTTAATGACATCATGATAACATCACCGACATTTTTTGATGTAATCTCACCCGTGGTCACTTGTGGTCATTTGTGGTCACTTGCGGTCACTCGTGATCACCCATGGTCACCTGTGGTCACTTGTAAGTACTTTCAGACCTTGTCTACATCCTACAGCCCGGAGTGTTAGCACAGTGTTCACGTTTGTATAGGGATCTGATCATGCGTCAAAAATAATCATTTTTGAAGAGCGCTAATTATAAAAACTTCATTTCTTGAATTAAATTACTGACATCTCAGGATTAACATTTGTCTCAGCGAGTCGGTGAATTTTTCCTCGTAGATCTGCTGACTGTCTGAAATCCTCACCGTGTCAACATGTAAAGACAAATTTTGCATTAAAAGAAATAGCTAGATGACAGACTAAATAGTTTCACACACAGGTCTCTCATACTTACTGTTATATTATCTGTAAGCTTGAGCTTACGTATATCTTGACTTCCTTTCTCGAAATCGTCGCAAAACAAGCCTATATTAAGGAATTTTTTAATTTCCCTCGATACCTAAAGTACATAAAGCTCAAAAGCTGTTAAGCTCAATAATGCAGATTTGTGAGCAAGGCAATGTTTTGTTTTGGACTGCAATCTTCTAGTCGGGGGTCTTTAGAGATCCTTACCTTTTCTGTTCATTATTTTGTTGATTTTTTCTGATGATTTGGAGAAAAAACTCCTCTGAGGTTTAAAATTGCTATCAATCTCTAGGTTTCTGGCCACATTTCCCGTATGCTCAAGTTGCTGTAAGTCCTCTAACATGTTGATATCCAAGACTCTCGTAAGTCTGCTCAAGCACACTCTAGCGTGAGAATCCTTACACTCTTTCTTGTACATTTTTCTTCAAAAATACCATCAACAAAATTGTACGTACTGTATTTTGTCGGAAACGTTTTTTTTTCTTTTTCGATGGCTTTGTCAGAAAGACCGCGTTTATTCTCACCTCACCAATCAAATTTAATTAACGGTTCAGTTACTGACAGGCGGTTACTGACCAATCACGCGCTCAAGATAATTCAGCGGTTACGCTTAGCGGGCTCAACAATTCGAAGATGGCGGACGGCGGTTTTGCGAAGTAGAACACGGAGCAGAAAATTAGAAGGTCGTAACGTAAACTGAAAGACAGACTTTCAGTGAACAATATTGTAATGGATGACTTTTAGAATCTACAACCTGTAACAGGGCCAGCACACAGAAACCTCATCAGGAGTTCTAAGTTGTCATCTGACGACAATGGCTGCAGTACTCATTCCCTTGTGAAGTCTAACTCTGAGCTAAGCTTTTACCAGAGAGCTACTTTCTTCACGAATTGTGTGTTGACAGTGGATAATGATCAGGTGTTTATGGGTGAGTGCTACCGAGTATTGATGAATTTGAGGAATGTCCCAGGCTTCATACTTTGTGCGCGCTGGGACGTCAACACTTGGAAAGCTTGCTCTGTGAAATGTCTTCATTGTATTGCATATTGTGTTTATCACGAAAATTAATGGAATGCAGGTACCATTTCTATTATGATATTTTTCCCGCGACTCATAAATTATTGAAGAATTCTTCGTGGCAAAGATCAACAAGTAAGACTTTTATCGCCCTGTTGTTTGTGTTCCATCTACTTGCCTTTGTCGTATGTCAGCGTATGTGGCCCGGCCACCATCCGAAAATCACGTAATTGATGTGTCTTTCTTCGACGATTGAAAACTGATTTTTTTTTAGCTTGGTTTTAGAATATTTCAAAAATAAACCGAGCGCTTTTGAGACATTTATGGGCAGTGACGAACAATGGAAACTTGATGCCATCACATTCCATTGGATCGGTTTGACTGGCACGCATTTGCACGGTCCGACAGTGAGAGAGTGGTCGACGTCTAAAGACAAATCCATTAGAATTTAAGCATTTTGGATACTTAAGAGGCCTCTGTTATGCCTTCAATAAGCCCTGTTCACTCACGTAGCGTGGAAAATGAAGAAGAAAGAGGTGATCAAATCCATAAAATGGTTAGCCTTCGGAAATCACGTTCTCCTGGTTCAACGTTGAGTGAGAGACTAAAAGCCGCACGGAAACTGATCCCATCGTATCCTGGCAGAGCAAAATTAGTACGGTCTGTCAGTGAAAGCAGCGGATTAGCATTAACAACAAACGACGAGAGAATCCGTTCCAAAGCAGAAACAGAGAGTTGCGCAACGATTCAAGACTTTCGTACGTTCTTCCGCGAACATGCCATCATCATGGAATTGTAAGTCAGTTACTTCTTGCTCAATGCCTTACATAATTCATTCAGCGTATGTTAATAAAACTAAACTTTTCTTTTTTCTTTGCTGCATTTATTTCTTGATTAAAATTGTCCCCGATGTATTGCAGGGTAGTGCTAAATACCCTTACACCCCAACGAGTTCAATTGATAACAATCGATATTAATCGATGTAAATTATTTAATTGTATTCGAAATTGATAAAAATCAATAAAGGGATATGTTGTGAGTAATCAATAATTATGGAGTTTTAAATTAATGTCATCAATTTCATCTAACTTATCAATTTTATCAGTGCAAAATGTCTCCACTTATTTTAGGGCAGCGAAACATCAGAAAATGATCATCCGCACTTGGATCATAGTACATCAAGGGAACTGATGAATCCTTGTCCAGTGTGTATAAGATAAATTCTTGAGGCTCAATTGCTTGATTCTGACGATCTTGATACTTGCATTCAACACGTGTATGTGATCAAGGCCTAAGGGTAACTCAGCATGTCCCAACAAGCTTGAAGTGCATGACAAGTGAAGAAAAATAGATGATAGGCTGAGCATTTAGGGGTTTAAAATGTTTTGAAGTAGGCACCTGGAGCTGGGAGAGTAGGCGGCTATGACAAGTTAGGGGCTGCAAGGCCCCTCATCCAGTAATGTGAAGGGCACAAAATACAGTGGATGCTTTGAGCTTTCTTTTTAACAAGCTTCCTATTGCATAAAAAACATTATTGTTACAAAACTGAGTGTGAAGTGACACAATGCTGAGCTTGTTTGTCGCAAGCTGATTGCCTTAACCAGAGTAGCTGGTGATACAATGTATATAATCAAGTAGGCAGTGGAACTACGGTGGTTGCTGCCTTGTTTTGAAAACACTGAGCATTGGCAAAACACAGCTAGTTTTGAAATGCTGCTTCTGAAGAAGCAGTTTGTTGTATTTACCAGTGTCAACAATACAATCCTCGCTGAGGGCGATAAAATTAATAAATCGATAAATTTGATGTGATAATCTATAAATTTGATGTGATAGTTGTGAGTATCGATTTCTATAAATTGATCGATAAAATCGCTAATGTTTAAATAAGGATCCATATTGGTTTTTTCACTCCAAGTCATCAGCCGGGCAAGTATGCCAGATGACATACTTGCCGTGGCAAAATTTTACTTGCCCGTTCAATAGGGAAGAATTGCAATGGAACAGCATGTAAATGCAAAGTTTACTTTGTTTATTAATTTCACATGACCAGTCTCCCAGTACACACACTGCAATACATCATGTCTGTCCGATGACGTAATGGTCTTAATCTGGGACTTTCTTAGGGATGTGCATGGGCTTAAACGATACAGTAATAACATTATAACAACAGCTTGCTTTCTTAAAAGTAATGATTAAATTTAATTGTTTTTTCCATGAGTAAAGGGCTAGTCACACGAGTCACATAATTCAAGAATTACGTTATCCACGGCTATCTTTAGTACGATGGTTATTTCCCTACCAATGATGTAATCCTTGGTAGGGAATCCTTGCAATGTTCTGACATGTTCTTTGCGTGGCTTGCAAATATTTAATTTTCTTTCCAATCTCTGAACTCGCTTCAATAAAACAGCATGACAATTCACTTCTCTTGTCTAAAAATACGAAAAATACTTGGAAAACCAAAAAGACTGTCGCTCCTGGTGAAATAAACTTGCAAAGTAAACACATCTTACTTGTCACGTGGCGAAAGTGAAAGCTGCAATGTCAGCGCATTCCATGGCTGATGTAATACCTTTTTTTAGCGTATTTATTATTTCTTTGGAATCCAATGCTTCGATAAAACCAAAAGAAAATATATTTTACACACAATAAAGAAAACAATATCTGTAACATTGTCCGTGTATTAATTTTTGAACAGCTGTTGGTGAATAAACATCACAGGTTGCATGATTCAAAATTTGGCCGAGAGGAAGTTTGGGTCTGGTCACCAACAAAACTAGAAAAAAACAAGAAGATCTGTTAGATCTTATAACCGCGCTTTTAAAATTTAACTGTTTGCTTAGCACTACCGTCGGAACGCAGTGCACATTCCAAAGCAGTCATTGATGATTCTTTTCTTACT
>Ga0126339_10002446_pt1 | contig 13281 bp, 9 predicted proteins | sample OrbTmetagenome_2_FD_92532 | JGI IMG/M metagenome (GOLD analysis project Ga0126339, IMG submission 92532) | Coral microbial communities from Petempiche,Puerto Morelos, Mexico - Orbicella T R C metagenome | ecosystem: Host-associated > Invertebrates > Cnidaria > Coral | place: Petempiche,Puerto... | reverse complement strand
AAGCGATCTCAGTGGAATAAAGGCGATAAAATAGAGAATCTCTCTAATTTCAAAGCTTAGATGGAATATAAGAACATCGAGACAAGGTTAAACAGCACGAGGCTGTCAGGGAGGCCATGAACTTGGCAAGCTTGAGGACATATTTCCTTTCTATAAAAGTACGTCTTTCTGGCTGAGAGACAGGTTTTGTTTCAGTTCCATCATCATTGTAGGGTGTTACTATCCCAAAAAGTTAAAAATTGAGCGCCAACAAAAGGTCAAACTATGAGAGAAGCAATGCGCCTATTTTCACGATTCGTGTTCTCTGCGCCATTTTGATTCTCTGGAGACTTTTTGCACACAATTTCATATTTGGCGCCGAGGCTAATATTTCAGCCCAGGCTGAAATTTGTTATGTAATCGCAACAAAATTTCAGCCCCCCTAGCTGGGCTGAAATTCGCCATGTAATCAGGCCCTTACACTTTCTTCCTGAGTGGGTCGTTTCTTTTCAGAACTCTGGTTTTTTGGCTTTTTCTTTAGTACTGCTGGTAAAGAACCCTCTTATATCCATTATGGAATTTTAAGGGAAAAAATCAATGCAGTTTTGCATTTGAAACCTCTTGACCAGTTGACATATAGTTGGCACACCTTGGGTCATGCTTGACTGGTAATGTTAAACACAAGGGCGAACCAATTTATCACTGAATTGCACTGGTTTTAATTTTGTTCAATGGCCTTGTGTTTTCCTCACATCAAATCTCTCAAGCCAACAGATCACAAAGAAAAATCCAGTGATTATCCCAAAAAAACTTTCAGGACTCTGTTTTTCTTTGAGACTTTGTTGTAAAAATATCGAGACCCCAAGACATCATGATTTTAACAACTGTCGAGACTTCTTCAGTCTCTTCACAGACAGGAGCTGTAGAATTCAAACTGTTTCAAAAGCAGCATTAGCAAAATTTGGCTGCTAATAAATGTCAAAGGAAATAAATCTTTCTCATGTAATTATTTTTGCAGTGGTAAGTTTTGTCAGTATAGACACAATGTTAAATCACCTATATGTTGTTATGCTAAATGAAATGTCATCCCTTTACAGTTCTGCACGATTTTGTGCATGATTTTATCACAATACTCATGTTTTGTGCTACTAATTTTGTAACAAGGAAAGAACATTGATGTGTGCTTTCAGAAAATGCTGTCTTGTTTGTCAAATATTTCTTTTCACATAATAACATGTTCAGTTTTTATACCCTTCCAAGTACCACACAGCGAAAAGTAAACATGATACGACCACAATGAAATTCTGACCTTGTTTCCGAGAAAAGTGTTAGTGTTTGTCTTCCGTGAGGAAGACAGATACTAGTTCGGCCAATTTCATTTTGCTTACTAGCCAAAGTGGCTGGTGGAGATCAGAAACCTACTAGCCAAAACTAAATTTGTACTAGTCTGTGGCGAGTTGGCTACCGTTAGTGTTGAGCCCTGCCTGTACATGAAACTTCACCTCAATATACATTTACTTCCTAAAGGATCCCCCACCAGGTGATCTTGCAGCTCAAATGTACTACGTTCTTCATCGTTAGCATGCATTTTTGCCTGCACTACTTTTTAACTTCTTTCTTTAATTCCTATTTGCAGCTGCTATTCCAGGACAAGCAAACTTCATTTCATTTAAGAACAGTCTCCAAGAATGCTGTCAAAAGCAGCAGTTGCCTGTTCCTTCATATGCCACATGGAAAAATAGTTTTGGCTACTCAGCTAAGGTTGAGGTGGCGAATAATATCTTTAAAAGTGCAGGAATCCAAGGAGATCGCAAAGAAGCTGAGCAGGGAGCTGCTTACACTGCTCTAATAAATCTTGGGTTGATTGACTCTTCAGTGAAGTTTGATGTGAAAACAGCTGCAGGTACAGTGAAGCTAGATAACATTATTCCGATAATGACGAGACCAAAGAGAAACAGTGAGCTTTGTTTCTACGAGACCCTCAAAAAACTCAGTGTTTCTCTTAGAGCAGGTCAAAGTGTTTGGTCATAATATTCATACCTTCCAAATGAAAAAAAACAAAACAAAACAAAACGCTCTGATTTTTTCCACAGCAGTCTAAAAACTGAAAGCAACATGATTTTTTAACACTCTCCAATTCTTGGAGGGTTTGAATTTAGCTTTGAGATATCCTTCCCTTAAACAAATTAATGTTTTGTAGACAAACAATTCTAACTATTGACTCCTGAACATAGAAAAAACATTGAATATAGACTAAAAGTTAGCTTTTCAGAACAGGAGCAAACCACTTTCATTGGATGGTCTGCATCTTTCAATAAAATGCAAGCTCTACAACAAACATTCAGTGGAAGGGGTATGTTTTTTTCTCAAACAACATAATGCCAGGGTCCGAAATTAACTTTTTCTGGCAGGCGCCAACTGGCGACTGAAAGTTTTTTTTTCAATCGGCAAATGGAAAAATGTGGTCACCAAAAAGTGTCAATAAAATTTTTCATTTGCAGCGAAACACAAACCTAAATTTTTGGTCGCCACGGGCTTGCCGGCAAAATATTTGGAATTGATGTGATCAGGAATCAAACCAGTGCTGAAATCATCTTTTGACCACTTTGACAGAACTACATTTCCACCTTTTGACGCCCAGAGAATATCAAAATCTTCATGTAATTTCTTTGTGGATGTTCCATCTCCACCTTGTAATAAATTACAGAAAGATTTCAGAACATCTTTGGACACCACATCGCCTGAATAAATATTCATGGCGAAAGAATGCACGGGGCCTCCTATGGTATCACGTAGACCCTGGGCCATCCTTTGTAACTTTCTCATCATTACTGTTTGTTGGTGGACTCTTGTACTTGTACATTGCAATTTCCATGAGATTAAATAGTTGATAGTGACTTATCAAACTACCTCCCTTAATAATCATGTCCTTTTCAAAATGCAGTATTATTTCCCTTGGGAGATTCTATAGTGTAGATGACACCATCATTCATCTTGAACGCGATCACAAACACACTCACAAAGTCAATTTTTATCAACAAAATTACCTGTGATAACAATAGGGTGACAGGCCTACACAACTCCTATCCACGTGTCATAGCGGCTTTGAAAGTTCTGCTCGAACTAGCATATCTTTAAGGATCTGCCCCTTTTGTACAACAAAGGATCTTTGAATATTTCACTAAGTAACGGTTGAAATGGAAAGAGATTAACAAGAGCACAAAATCCTCTGCTTCCTGAAACTATGAGATCATTTCCTATATATGTACATTAACAATGAAGCTTTTCACAAATCAAATCAACTGCCTCTCAACAGACTCAAAAGCAACTTAGGTTAGTGATGGGTCTGTACTTGAATCTGTCTATCTGGAAACTAGTTTTAGACTATCCATTTCACCTCCCCCTGGAATTTCCTGGGCCTTTGCCCCCTCCCACCCCTTGAAAATTTTAAGTCTCTCTGTGGTGGGGGTATGGAGATTTTCTGCCACCGCACATTTATAGAACATGTTTGAGTGTTGACATTTGCTTAGTACGGTTTCTTAAACTTTATACTATCACTAACACTAACATTTACCATACAGCAAAAGATGTATGCCAGGCCCCCAATTATTTTGTCTTTTCTCTAATTTTTAAACGGCTTGGAAAGAATACTGCCACATTAACATGGTTTTACCTTATCAATATTCCCTGACAAAAGCTATGTTACTCTTGCAGTGATCAAGCGACCTGCTATAGACAACAGTATGATTCATGATTCTTCTGGAAAACGGATCAAACTTGATTCAACATCGCCTGTAGCCACCTCCTTCAAGAGCAGACTTAATGAATTCTGCCAAAAGTTTCGCCTTTCCATTCCATCCTACGACACTGAGAAAGTTGAGAATGGCAAAGGGTTCATTACCACTGTCGTCTTCAACAACAAAGTTTATAAAAGCAATGGTCCACAGACAACTAAAAAGCAGGCAGAACAGAATGCAGCTCAAGTTGTTCTTCACATGTTGAACCAGTGTCCCCCGCCAGCTCCAAGTTTTCACGATTATATTGAACAGTGCAGGCAGCTTACTTCAACACAGAATAAAACCACAGAATCCAGTGCTGCTGAGACGTCTACTGCTGCTGTTTCCACCACAAGTAAGGCTTACTTTAGTTGTAAAAAGTAATAAGAAATAACTTTGTAAATTTTTAAAATAGCATTCCAGTACATGTAAGTTAGCATGATGGCCTGATAGTTAGTGTGCTGGCCTCTGGATCGAGTGGTATGAGGTTCGAGCCCTAGCCAGGCTCTCAGACAAGACACTTTACTCTCCTAGCACCTATCTCCACCCAGGTGTATAAGTGGGTACTGGCAAATTTAGTACTGGGGTCAGCCCTGTAAGGACTGGCATCCTATCCAAGGGGGAGTAGAAATACGCCCGGTCGCTTCATGGTACAGAAACCGGGAAAAGCTCCTGCTTAACCTGGTAAGCCACTTGCCCGCCTTAACTGTTCACTACATGTATGTAATCCACAGTCATTCCATAGGCACTGTTCAGAAATAGTTGCCATTGATTTTCAACATTTTGAATTTATTTCCTTTATGAAGAAAGTAATGTTTTACTTAATTAGTCAAAGTAGAAACCAAATGTACATGCAAGACTGTAATTTCATGGAAATCTCTATTCATGCACCTTTGATTTTAGAACTCTAGCCATAACCTTTTGTCTGTTTAACAATCATTCTGACATTTCAGTAGCATACATTTTGAGCCAATTGTTGATGTCATGATTAGTGTTGTCAGTATTATTGTTTTGACAACTGGGTTACACAAAAGCTTGCATGGTGGCCTTGGAGAAAACAGTCTATTCTAATAAAGGACACCCAAAGACGAGAAACAGTACCATGAGAGGTAAAGTGTACATGTACTGTGTAAGCTCAAAATCACTTGAGTCGAAAGCTTACAGCAACAAATACACTCTTTTTCTATATAAGAATATACATATTTTATAAGAATATTGAGGCTGAAATTTGCGTAATGTTAAGAAAATTAGAATATTGTAAAAATAAACCCGAGGCTGAGATTTTGAAAAGAATTTAATTTTGTGTGTAGAAAGTTTCTTAAATTCAGTACATTTATATGTTTTTATCTAAACTGTATAAAATTCTTCTTTTCTCTAAACGGCAAAACTAGCCAAAAAAAAAAAAAATCGACAAAAACAGTAGTAGCGGTACGTTCGATGCTTATAACATTTCTGCATGTGTTTTATCAGGCTTTATTATATAGCTCTGTCTCACAAGGTTTAAGAACTACCAAATTCACGAATTTGATTGGTTGAAATCGATATTGAAAGCGGTTTAGATTTTCCCATCTAGGCTGGCATCTAGACCGGTAATGTTTTGCAGTAAAAACGTTGCAAACTAAAATGCAAGATCATTGTCTATTTTCTTCTACCAATATTTATTTATGGAAGTGCCAAAAAGCCTGATGAGAAAAAAAAAGTAAAGAGGACGCGCAAACTTTGGCAGAATTAAATTCAGCTAATCGCTGTTCGCAAGCAAAATGTCAGTTAGTACAAACCAGTTAAATTAAATTAAATTCTTGCTGTTTGACGCATAATAAAAATCTTATTAACCGAGCTTAGTAGGTCTGTATGGGAAAATCTTGACCACGGTTGTGTGTACAGACCTCACTGCATTTGGTCTGTACTCGCGACCTCGGTCAAGATTCTCCCATACAGACCTCCTGCACGGTTAATAAGAGCTAATTATTTCCTGCAGTCTGGCTCTAAACTTACTTCAACGCCATCAATGTGGGTAAAACGGAAATGTCATTCGCTATAATGTGAGGATATCCACAAGACTATTTTCAGCCTAAAATCGGCAGAAAAAATAAGAACATTGAGACTGAACCGGAAAATTATTCTTACTTAAAAAAAGAGCGTAACTCTTTCAATCCATCGCTCAAGATACAAGTTCTCCATACTGATTGTCACGTGTTTCCTTAAATATCAGTTTGGAGAATTTGGTGGTAAATCGAGACTTCCCTAAATTATTATTTTTTGATTCTTGTTTTACTCAGCGTCAGAAATTCAAGTGTGTAGTCATGTAGATTACTTTGAACTATCCCCAAACAATCGAGTTGGCGTTTTGCTTTGCCGAGAGTCTTGGTCAAGGTGTCTCTGGAAAAATCTTTGCACGTATATTGGTAGTGCTTCATTGGTGTTGTATCCTATTTCCTTACATTGTTGGAAACTTAGTCTGCTTTGTGCGAGAAAACCCGTGGCAAAAATTTTAGGCTTCACAATTACACAAGAGTTTCCCTGGTGTCTTTCTCTCTCTCTCTTAGCCTGCGAGCGGGCTCTCTTTCTTGAAGCAACTATGCACAAAACGGAAGGGCTGTGGGATCTAGAACGTGTAACATGCGCACGAGCAGGATAGTCTCCATTCGCGTCTCCCACGTTCCACGCGATGACTATTGGGGGCGGGTCATGTGGCGGGGAAGCGACTACTGAAAGTATTGAATTAGTAGCGTGTCATGTTACGTTGTGTTAGATTACATCAACACGTTTTGCTTTTGTTTCTGGGCGTTCAACGAGACTGGAAGGAGGTTTTCTTCATTTCTGTGGATTCCTTAAACTTTGCGTGACAAAAATCAAATGATGTCTCGGAATTCTGGGATTACGAGGATCGCTGTAGAGCACAGTCTGTTTTTACACAGTCTTCAGGTAGAAACTGAGATAGACAATGGGAAGAGCAGGCGGCCGACATGTCAGTGACACAACCTTGACACGCAGACAAACTTAGTCAGCTTATCACCTTGGCATGTCTTTTTTTCATCTGAATCATTGTCTGAAACATTGTCTGATATGAAACAGTGTCTGGTCTGGTTGTCAGGTCCTGTACAGACGCGTGGCACAGTAATTAAGAACCTCCTAGTTGTTGTGCTCGCCATAAAGGACAAGAAAGCCTTCAAATATACTTTGAGTTATTATTCAGTGTGATTTTCACCGAGTGATAAGAACATAACCAACAACGAAGTACCGTATACTTGAGGAGTGTTTTGGACAAAGCTACTTTTCATCGCAAGATTCCTGCTGTGTAGTATTTTTGTCTATTTTTATCCTTGAAATAAAGCATGCTTTAATGGCGGGGATGAGAAGGTTGCACCTAATCCAGAGTAATCTGCCTGGGAACGTATGTGCTGAATGTTCTTCACCAGTTAAAAAACTATTGTAATGTTCTTTGCAAAACACGAAGACTAAAAACCACTTTGCTTGGACGCGCCGTGCTAACACATTCCTTCACCAGCGTTCGTGAGGCATTTCAAGTAGCTTCTCATGAGCGTGGTTGGATATTGAAACAACTGCATTGAGACTTCCGGAACATATCGACATACATGTATCGTATTTTATTGGGAGGTAAACGCTCGATCTCTGGTGACTATTTGTCATAATTGTCGAGCGAGTATTTCAAACCCAATGTCAAATACCAAGCCCTCAAACGCGTTTTGTCCTTTGTCCTGTTTCGATCAAATCTGAAAATTATTTCGTACATAAGCTCTGCCTTCTGAGAGATGTTTTAGACTTTTTTCAACATCACAGAACAAGTAGGCTTAACCCCACATCTTGCCCGACAACTTTGCGGGGTTTTGAGATAGCCGATGCACGTTTCCCTTTCATAAACGGTCGTTGCCATTTTCGCGACGCGTAGAAATTTTTAACTATCAAAGAATTTTTTCCCCCTAAATTAAAGAAAAAAAAAGCTGCAAGTCACTACGCAGTATCGAACCCAGAATCTCTCGCATGCTAACATCCCTCTCTTACCACTACACCACCAGGTTTATCCGCCAAATCCCCGCAAAATTTAATTAGAAAAGGTGACTTTTTTATGCATGGCATATATGGTATTGCCCTAACCAGCAAATGAAAGCTAACCGCAAGCAAACCAGTGTGAAAGTGAACAATTAGCATTGGGTGAGTGCTTGTTAGTCTTCACCAAATTATAACCACTTTCAATCTAGTCCAGGCCTAAACTAGCGCAGGTATGGCATCGGCCATTCCGAAAAGCTCGGTTATCAATCATGACATCGACTGTTTACGAAAGGGAAATCAGGTTCGCTGATGGTAAGGATATCTAAGAGAAAATGATTTGAATTTGAGAAAACCGTGCTCGAGATAGGGAGGTTGTGCTTTACTTTTTTTAGCAGGGTCATTATCAAACAAAGAAGTATGTGTGTGTGTGAAGTCAGGGCCAGTGTAATTTGTCTAAGCTTAGTCTAGGCATGCTTGGCACGTGTCAATGAGGAATAGGAGAATTTATACCTTATGATGCGGAATTCAACTTTGAGACTAATCCCAGATTATCCTTGAACCTAATGGGCAACACTTATAGACACGCGCCCACGGTGTTCATTTGATGAAATCCGGCGGTATTTGTTATCGGTACTTGGACGGTTTACGAGGGGTAATAGAGAAAATTTGTGGCTGTAACGGACTCCATAAAACAACAAGAAGGGTGTACTTAAACAATTTGAGTAATATTAAAGCGCTATGTCAACTTTGCATGACGTAGCAGTCAAAGTTGAAAGTGTTAGTGGCGTTTGTTCAGTTTGTAGTCACCCGATGTGATAGAATCGGGCGCAGTAACGAGGAAGATTCTTAATGGCTTGCAGTTTTGTACTCGTTTGTGACAATTGAAACGGCAATTACCACACCAGTGCAAATAGTTAGGTAAGCAAAAACATTTAGCCAGAGCGCGCGGGAGAGCCGTGCAAGTTAGCTCACGTTAGGTTTTGGTATCGAGTGTTATTGACTGAAAAATGCGTCTTTACTTCAATTTTTTAACCAAGTAATTAGTCATAATCAACAATCATCTCGTGTACAGCTGCTCAGTGAAAGCTGTTGCTCTTTGTGAACGGTAATCGTGTTCTTCGTGTTCGGTGGGAGTTGTCAAAAGGCACTGAAGTAAGCTCGTCCCCAGGGTTTCCACGTCCGTTCTTGTAGAGATCCTGGGAACGAGGTCGGTGTTGAGGACACGACATCAGTCTCATTCATGGTCATTCTGTTTTATATTTAATTGATTCCTTCTTTGCTTTCAGCAAATACAACTGTTGAGCAGATTTCCACAGCTGCAGCTCCAAACTTATCCACACCTTCAGTTCAACACTCTTCCATCCCAACAGTGCAGAAGATTTCTGCGCCTGTCTTACCACCCTCAGAGCCACTGACCGCGGCCAAACCGACCATGTTCACATCACACAAGAACAAGCTTCAGGAATATTGCCAGAAGTCCCGGCTCGACATGCCTGTTTACTCCAGTAATCGAGAAAATGGCGTCTTCACCTGCACGGTGAAAGTAGCGGGATCAGCATACACAAGCAGCGGCTGCAATACCAAGAAAGGTTCCGAACAAACGGCTGCCAATGTGGCGCTGAAAGCTTTGGGAATCGTTTAACGCGTTTACAGGATTCGTACGTAATTTTTATTGCGTTTTATCAAGGTTTGGACTCAGGAAGGCACAAGGTATGGAGAGTAGTATAGACCTTGTACGAGACTTGTTCGAGACTTTAACCCATGCGATATTGGAGTGACACGAGGTATTTGGCCTAGGAATGTTTTTGCTACCGGGTGCCATTTTGGACAATACGGTCTCCAGTGATCAAAGGCGAACTTTACCGAGAAGTCCCGCGTATTGCTCGAAGGGCGTTCGGACTCGCTTCGGAAAATCGTAGTCCAACATGGCGCCCAAATGGGTTGTTTATGAAGTGCTCGCTTTGTTCTGTCAGATGTCAACTGCCGAATCGAATCTTTATGGCTTCTTTTTTATAGGATCGCATGTTTGCGTTTGCAAGTCATTTACATTCTTTTCCTCGTTTCAGTGGGAGAAATAATTCTCCTCAAAGGCAGGGTACTTTGCTTTAGCACTTGGAGGATTTTTCGATTTTAATAGTGACTGAGAAATGTTAAATTAACAGAACAATTTTCACAAACCCAGGCTTCAACTGAATCTGATTTTTAGTCTGTGAAATGCTGGTTTTAATCCCGTAGTTTGATCGCGTTCACATGTGCACCTGTTGTATGTTATACTTGGCGGCTACGGAGACATTCTAATTTGTTGCGCAGTTTTTTTTTTTATCGTTTTTAATCGGAGTTTCATTTGTGGTTTCACATGTCGTGATGTGAACTGTAAATGTGCACAGTTGACTGAAAAGTTAACACTGAGGCCGAATCTAGGAAGGAATCGGGGGGCTTAACGGCTAAACCTGTTTGCAAATTCGTGTTGAACCGCAATGTTTAACATTCGTTTAATTGCCTCTCTACAGTGTTAACTGTTTTCATCCAAAGTTAAAGCAGCTTTGAAAATGACGCGGTGGGAGAACTAATCATATCTGGCCAATCAAAACCACACAAATCATGCAGTGAACCAATCAGAATCCGAACTAGTGCATGCAACCGGTGCCTAAGCGCGGGAACACATGCAAGCCGATCAAGCGCGGGAAAACGCTTTACGCTGCTGTTCCTGATTAGTTGAAAGCAGAAAGTGAGTTCTGATTGGTTATAGCATGTTACGTAGTTATTCAGTCAGTGGTGGGTGGAACTTTAAACTTCTCAGTTTCGTATTTTCAAAAACGTTTCAAATCCAGATGATACGGCCCATACTGGTCGGCTTACTCTTATGTAGGGTTCGTGTCAATATTGTTAGGTACCATTTAACTCAAGATGGTTCAGACTCCTACGTATCTCCACAGGCTTCCTTTGAAATTCTACTTAACATTGGGTAGTTGTAAATTGGAGGTAACATTTACACTAGCTTATAAAGTAAGTCAGGTACATCAATTTCTAGTAGAAAAGTCGTCGATAGTTGGACAACGTTTTTGTCGAAAGTTGTATGTAGTGAACTTGTTTGGAATAAATTCCCTATAGACTGAACACTGGGTTTCCTTTGTAACAATTTAAAACCACGGCAATCACGTTCGTGAGGATCTCGTGCGTGGATATCTCGTGCGTGAATATCTCGTGCGCCATGCTCTTATTTTATTTCTTTACTTGCTCAGGGCAACCTGACTTGTATCTGAAAGAGTTGGACAGTATGGCTCTCTACGAACTTCCTTTAGTTTCCCAACGACCTGACGCGGGGTTTAGATTCAAGTCCTTCCACAAATTCAGATTTTTTTTAGACAAGTAGCTCTTGACGTTGAGTTGCACCGCCTTTACAATGGAAATGGCGTAAATTGTGGAGTAAAGACAGACGTTTCTTTACAATAATAACAACAATTTGTTAATCATAGTTTTATAATTGTTGGGAAGGAAGTAAACGCGATTTCTCTGATGACGAACGAAACCCTTGTAATACCCACGCTTGTTGTGATTAACGTATATCGTTGTTTACAAAAGCTGTGAATCACGCGGTCTGCCTCTTTGTTTACTCTTTTATTTCTAAATCGAAGATTCTGGTTTGAAAGAAGCTATTTATCACACGCGCTAATAACCGGTTTGCATGGTTTCTGACAGTGCCATGACGTCACTGAAACCATTTGCTTGCCTTGAATCATTGGCTCGATTGACAGGTGAACGCTTGGTGACGTCAGAACGCGACTAACAAACTGTTCATTCAACGCCCGTCGTAGAATTGTTTTTGTATTTTTGTTAACGACCCTAAAGCTTTCTTTTCTCAGTTGTCCTGACAAACCCCAAGATGTTTCCTCACATCTAGAATTTTTAATTGGTTCTGTTTCTGTGATTCAATTTCTATCAATGATAAGAATCATTTCTGCTTAACACCTTTCTAAACCTTTGCTATTTCTGGAAATTTCTTAAAACAGTCGAACTTTTCATTAAAAGGTTTTTGTTCTTAAAAGATAAATTTCTTGATTGTGTAGTTTTAAGTCTTTCGTGTTTCGAACCTTAATGCCATTTCTCAAACAAATGTAGCATTAAACCGAAAACTAATGTTAGAAAAGAAAGTCGCTAAAATATTAATCACAGTTGTCTTTGCAAGCCATGAAACTTTAATGACGAAAATACATAAGAAATATGTACTCAATTGAATTTTGAACTCGTATAGCCTCATTATATGAACTTCTCTAAAAACCAAAGTCAATACAACTTCATTTAAAATTTACGCAATTTACATTCTTAACCAAACTGGGCTGTTACTACGAGCAACTTTTGTTGTCGAACAAACAAAGGGATGTGGAACTTTGTATTTTAGCTACACAATGTGACTGTTGTTTGTTACCTTTATATAAATTTGTTAACTTTAAGTGGCAGTGTTTTCGTGGGTGTTACGCCTACGAGAAAACTCAAACTTTAATCCGAAATGGTACCCGTTAGTAATTTCGAATTCAAGGAAAACCGACGAGAGTTGCGGAAAGAATTTATGACGCGCGTTTAAATATATTTATGAATGCTGATAGCAAAGGTGTTATTCGCTTTGCGATGACAATTTTGGTGAAAAGACAATGGAAGAAAAGCAGTAACCTTGGATTGAAAGTTAGCATACATCTGTTGAGAAATAAATACTGTCAAAAACAACTTTGGGTAATACGAGCGTAGTTAATTAGCTATTTTTAGCTGAAACTGATAGGAGGACTGAGAATTTGCTTTCTTAGTCTCAAGATCAAAATATGAATTCTCTTCTTTGATTGCATGTGTTTTTTCAAGAGAAAGTATTGGGAATCTGTTATTATATCCGGGCAATTCCCCCCCCCCCCCTTTAAATTAAATGTAGATAGTTGTGAACTTTGAATGATTAGCAACCTCACTTCTCTCAGTCAGTTCGTGCTAACATTGTCCTCTTAACCTCGATCCCAGAGAAACCCTGGGAACGAGGTTGTTTCGGTTTTGGTTTGTATATGCTGTATGTGTCATACATGAAGGGGTGTTTATTTTAACGACCCCCGGTTGACGGGCAGGATGCACACATCGTTCTCTCTCCCCCTTCTCTCGTATTTAGTCGTGAAAATACCCAACATGGGGTCGAACTTCAGACAGTGTTGAGGCTTCCCCAGCTTAGTAGCGGTGTGTTATAGCAACTTTATTCTTCACGAACATCCTAGACTCGGCCCAAGGTTAGACAAGGGCAAAGACACTATTATAGGGATGTACGTAACTTTAATCACTCAATTTTTTTTACTGTTTTTTAATGGCGACTCTTGAAAAAAATTCATCCTCGAGTTCAAATCTCTTTGTGACTGACTCTTGTATCTCGTTTTGTCAGAGAAATCAGAGTAATATATCGATCGGATTCTGGAGTATACATAATTCACACTCTTGCTCACAAGCTCATTTTACGCAATTCGTTGTGCCATTTTGGCATATTTTGTTT
>Ga0126339_10002445_pt1 | contig 13294 bp, 5 predicted proteins | sample OrbTmetagenome_2_FD_92532 | JGI IMG/M metagenome (GOLD analysis project Ga0126339, IMG submission 92532) | Coral microbial communities from Petempiche,Puerto Morelos, Mexico - Orbicella T R C metagenome | ecosystem: Host-associated > Invertebrates > Cnidaria > Coral | place: Petempiche,Puerto... | reverse complement strand
CGGCTTCCGTCCACACGCATCCGGCGAATTCGAATTCGGCAGCGAATCCGGATGTCTTTTAATCCGCTCTCCAGAGTGGAAAAAAATAAATCCGCAACGAATCCAATAACGTGTGGACGGTGAATCCGGATATTTTCGAATCCGATGACGTAGCAAAATCGTGTCCAGTCTCCCACCGAACAATAAACCAATATGGCGGCACAACGTATAGGCCTAGTTTCTCTAAAGTGAATGCGGATACCATCGGATACCTGTGGACAGGCGAATTCGATTCGAATACGCTACTTGTGGACGGGGAAATTTTTGAATTCGGAGAGAAAGAGTTGCGGATTCAAAAATATCCGGATACGTGTGGACGGGGCCTCAATTTCACTTACCGTCTCGAGTCTCTTGCTGTTCGTCAATTCGCTAAAAAAGGAAAACCATAACGTTGATGAATATTCTATAACGTGACTCAACTCAAATGAAAGCAATCACTGTAAAACGTCTAGAAACTTGTATTTTTCCTTTATTTATATCTTGTTTCTTTTCTAATCAAAATAGTGGTAGACTTAAAATAATACGATGCTAACTTGATAACGCACTTCATATCACATCACGTCACGTTACATCACGTCACATGACATCAATAATCTTCTATTAGTTTGGTATGCCCATCGGATTTGTCAAAATTCAAATGATTTTAAAATTAAAATTTACATGGAAGCTGTGCGCTGAAATGTCTAAATAGAGATTTTTCATCCAATATTTAAAAACAAACACTTTTACTGATTTAAAGCTCACAAGGAAGAACAACTAAAGCTATGTACATGTGAAACAAACTGGCCAAATGATCTCTTAAAGTACACCTATGGTGAGTATCATTACATTCGTTTCATGTGTTATTTCTACTATTCTTATTGTAGTTGGAGGATTAATGGAAGGGAGTATGAACTATCCGTTTCTCCTCGATTAACCATGTCTGATAATTACTTACCTCATGAGAGAAGCGTTAGATTCTAAAAGCTCCTACAATTTAAAACAAACCTTTGTTAGGTTTGAAGTAGGCTATATCAACAAATATTATCAAAATCATCTTTATGATTCTTACATTGCTAACGAAATATTTCAATCAGTGAATTTTAGCTTGTCCCGTCTCATAAATTGAGGTGGATGACAGGCAGGAGCCACCTGCCAGTAGAAATGCACACTAATAAAAGGGTGAAAAGGGAGAACTAGCGAGAGAAACAATAGCAGTTAACTCGGACTAACGTCCTGAAAAAAGGTTTGCCAGTTACGAACAAAACATTTGATTGTTTTCTTGATTTGATTTATAGCGGAGCTCCGTACTCATATAGCGGAGCCCCATACTCATATAGGAAAGAAAAGGAAACCCATGAATTGATTTTCTCGTGGTTATCTTGGCTAGCGGTATTACTCGTGGGCGCGTACGCACGACGGCGGCGGAGTCGCGCAAAATGGCGGACATACTCCACCTAAGGGGTTGACAGAGACTTGCAGCCTCGGTTTGTAGCGTCCCTCTTTGATATTGGACATGAATGTTAAGGTCAATTGACACCTGTCAAATTAAGATATTCGCTAACCAGTATCACATGACCATATCGCGGGCTCAAGTTTAGAGCTCATCGAGATCACGTGTTTTTTTCGACGTTGACCGCTGACCAACTGCTGGTTTTAGATTGGATCGCGGGCTCGTGTAAGGTAACTTGCTTGTGACTTGCCGTAATCAGGACCAGGTTGTTCGGAAGCTGGTTAACGCCAACCCAGGATTAAAAGTTAACCGAAGTATTCTTCCATACAAACGTTTTTCACTGCTTATGTTTTGTGTATTTTGAAATTATTCAAACTCAAAACAGAAGGCCAAACAACATAAGCAGAAAATCTCACTGTAAAATTACAAAACTCAAATCAAAATTTTTGCTTATCCTGGGTTAGCTTCATCGGGCTTTGAACAACCCGACCCAGGAGCTTCTCTTTTAGCATTGGCTAAATCTATATATTACTATATTGGGGTAAAAGATCTCTCAAGACTCACCTCTCGTTCTTTTTGCAGTCGCATAATTTTAAACGATAACGTTAAGTGGAGAAGAGATATAGATGGTCCTACAGATTGTAAAAATGGCAGGCGCATTAGAGCATGATCCAAACAAAAATAAGACAATTTAATTTAATGTCATAACATAAGAGTTACATATTATCGTTAGTATGTTGCACTGCCGTTGCTTGTGTTTTCCAAAATATTTGTTCTCTTGAAGAACATTTTCCTCGTCAGGTTAGTAAAATTCACTTTCGATTTTTAACGCAACAATGTTGTGTTAAAAATCGATGTCGTGTAACATGGCGCACAGTGTGACTTTTAACGCAACATTTCGTTGCGGCAACATGTTGCAGGTTTTTGAAAGCAATTCAGAAACTTGCAACATTATTGCCCGAATTTTGCATGTTGCGTTATAATCGTCTCATGTACTATAACATACCATTGCCGACCGTTGCCGCAACAAAGTTGCGTCAAAAGTTGTCTCTTGTAACATGGATTAAAAATCGTAGTTAAAAATCGGCTCGTGTAAGATCACCTTTAAAGAACCTCAATAGCCATGATTTGAAGCTCACAAAGTTATGTCCAACCTCGTTCCCAGGGTCTTTTCCCTGGCTTGGGGGTGGGGCGGGAAAAGACCCTGGGAATGAGGTTGAGTTATGTCTATACTAGGCAGTTTGATATACGGAAATATTGCCATATACTCTCAAAACGGTTTGTTTTACTTCCATGACTGAAACGCTCTCTGTGCGAAAACCATCCTCGTCTACAGAACCACCTGCCTCCTTAGCCGAGCGGTTACAAGGCTCGTGGAAAACTCTTACTTTAAGAATCTAGTCAATAAAATCGGGTGCCTGTTACGTCTTCCCCCAAAAGGCGGCAATTTCAAAGTTTATCATAAAAATTACAATTTCCTCGATTGTGATTGGTTCAAGAAAACTCCTATTTTCCACTAATTCACTTGCAAGTTGTTATCGAACAGTTCAGTAAGCCAATCACGTTCAAAGTTGTAGTTTAAATCAACTAATCACAACCTTGGTTTCGATCACCATTGGGAAACGGTGTACGGTCCTAATCTGGGGCTTTCTTCAAAATGGAGAATTGTTTTCCCTTGAACAATAAGAATATTTCAGAAGACAGTAGTGATTTCTTGGAAATGTAATTTTTATGATTAACTGGTTATAAGACTTTGTGTTGTTCAATTCGGCCTGCAATCATAAGATTGATAAACAAATCGGACTACCGCCGCGCGGTCGTCCGATTTGTCATCACTCGTACGATTATAGACCAAATTAGACGACACGAAGTCCTATTGCCATTTCTCATTTCGCGAGGCTAGGGTCATGACGAAACAGCTGAGGCTTTTACGTCAAAGACAGTTTCTCTAGAAAGTTTAGTGGTCTTGTTGAAAGTCAAGCATTGGTACAGAATTCGTGAGTGAACGTCCAAACCTTTTTAGAATTTATTCCCTGACGTCTCGAGCGTCCCCGTCGAAGTTACAATGCCTCTCTGGATAATAAAACTCGTATCCGTTCATCCGACATGCATATATAATCAGTAATGATCGAGGCATGCGGCGGGACGCTTGAGGGCGGAAAAAGGCTGGGCGGTGAAGCGAGCGGGTCCGAGCAAAAAGTAGACTAGGGTCTACTAAAACGAGCAGATTCCTCTTTTACATTCGGGCCTGGATTTCCAAAGAGATTCCACGAAACTCCCTTCTGTATGAAGCTGTAACATTTCTGGTGCATTTTTGTGTGAGTGAGGCAATGGGAAAAGGTGAGTTTTTCAGGATTGAAAACAGGACTTCAAATCTCGCTGTGAATGTATAATATCTGCTAGCACTAGTTGTTCGCTTAAGCTTTTGCATTTCTTCTGACTTAAAAATAAGGCTTATGCAAAAAAACTCTCTATTCTTGCGTCGAATTAATTTGTGAGTTTCTCAGAGCATGTTGTCGATAGTTTCTTACTATTTCTACTTGTTTGGTGAGTTTGCAGAAGTTTTTGGAAGTAAAATCTGCCACGTACAAGCACAGGTCACCCAAGCGTAATATAAGAGTTTGTATAGAGAACTGTGCTAAAGTATAAGAGTTTGTATGGACATCAGGAGTTGACATTAAATTCGTTCAATATAAGGACATGCCCCTTACATCCATTTGAGGGGCAAATCAGTTTCCACTTCCTCTTGACTGTTTTTTTTTTCTTTCGAAGGTAATTTTTCCGGTTGACTGCAATTTTTGCGTCAGCCATATTTTTTCGAAACTCGGCTCAGTTTTTAGACTTAAAACTACATCTATTTCAATCGTGGACCATTACTATTTTTTTGAAGTAAAATTTATTTAATCGACCTCATTTTTTTATTTCTCACTGTTTATTTCTCCTAAGTCACTTCTTTTTGTTAGGGGGATTTTTGTCCGCAACGAAACGCCATAAGTTTGTAAGTCTTAGATTAAAAATTTCTTGCCCTCCACCCGTGAGGTGAGAAATTGACCACGTTCCCAGTCTCGACCGAGCGGTGACGACAGCAAACTGATCAACTTAGCCGCGTCAAGCATAAATTACCGCTATTTTGGCCGTCATATTTCAAGTTTTTGCCCAGCTAACACGGTGAAAACTGAATGTGTACTTCATTGGACTGCAGAGAGAAACTACAGGCCTTACATCGTGAGTTCAGGGAGAAATATTGTGAGTAAATGCTATTTTTGTGTGCAAATTTGACTCGTTTTCGAAGGGTGTTTTGTCGTCAAACTGGCCAAAGTTTCCTACCTTGTCTCCTATTTTAACACCGTAGGATAAACATATCAAAATTCGCTCAAATCTCGTTTTAACTCTCCAGGATGAGAAAAAATGACATCATTGAATGTTCAAGAGTCTTTATTTGGTAAATTATCCATACATTGAACGAATTTAATGTCAACTCCTGATCTCCATAGAAACTCTTATATTTTAGCGACATTTCTCCATACAAACTCTCATACTTGGGTGATCTGTGGTACAAGTATCTAATTTACATTGTGCAGCGCGTGCACTTTCAAGTCAAAGACTTTTTTCCCAGTTTTTTTTTCTTTTTTTGCTGAGATGCTTCAACAATTTTCCCCAACGCTAATAGGCTATTGACATCATGTGTGGTTCTTCAACAAATTGAAATTTCAGATTACGAAATGAAATCGGCAAGGAGTTTTGAGAACTCAAACAACAAAATCGAATTTGTTATTGGGGTTGATTAAAGAAAGTGCTAGCGTAACTTTGCTGATTATGTTTGCTGTCTTCACATATTAGGGACTTTAAGAAAACCACGACGGCAACGGGAACGTCGCTAAACAAAAGGTTTAATGAGCAAAACAATGGTTCTGCACGTGCGTTATAATTCTTGCTACATTTCTTTGCCGTCCTTTGCAAAACAACAACGTGAAATGACCAAATTCTGCGTTGTCCTGAGACCGTGAACCACGACGGCTATTTTTTTAAATGTTTTTTAAATATTTCGCCCTGTCCCAGATTCAATTCCGTGATAATTTTGACACGAAGAAACAAAGGAAAATGACTTTAGAGTATCGCGAGATTCGCAGGTAAAAATATAAACTCATTTTTTTATAATGGACGTTGTCCTCGGCGCCGCATCCTGGTTTCTTATACTCCCTATTTCTAGCTAAACTTCAATATGTTCTCAAACATTTATCAGTCTTAAACCTGGTATTTAAAAGCTAGAGATATTGTTTGAGTCCGATGTACGTTTTTATGCGAAAGAGAGGAAGTCCAACTTGTCATGTTTACCTGCAAAACACGCATCGGCGGACTCTCTTTTTCATCGACAAGCGGCCATTTATTAAATATTTGTACAAACAAAACTGCAGAGCTGTACTTGTATTGTATTCTCAGCCAAACAGATTTGTCAGAACGAGAATCGTGCACAGCTGGTGGGGTCGTTATTCTAGGCCAAGTTAGCCTCCAGTAGGTGGCTTCCCTCTTTCAGTTCTGCTTTTTTAATCATATGACCAAATGACTGTGCACCTACTGGCTTCAAGTCTTGGTACATGGCACTCAGTTTGTCTCGTGCGCTTCAACGTAGTGCACTGTAGTTCACTCTAGTTCTCAAGCAACCTAGTTTTAGCCGGGAAAAAGTGTTTTCACTGCCTGACTGACGGGACAGTGTTTTAAAAGTGAAGTAGCGAATTTTTGTACTCACCATTCTGTTATTTAATTCTTTCCTCGAGTCTCACATAACAATTCTTCTGCAGCAAGAAGACGCCACTGGTCCGCCATGTTGGAGCACTGCACGCGTCACGAACGGCTAGTCCTTTTTTTCGGGCGGTTTTTTTCACATCTTACTTCTGTTCACAAAAGTTGGCGGAGAGATACGCCGAAAGCTAGTCAGAGGTTTTCTCCTTTGCCACATAATTATTCTCGGTGACTGATCGGTTCCTCCGAGCATTTGCTTATTTTCCCGGCCGTCGAAACTACCTAATTTTTCGTTGCCAGAGCTTGCGCTTTCGGACCGCTTATTTAAAATTCAAAATGGCCGCCACAAATTAAAACACAAGACACAAACAATAAAGTTCAGTTTATCTTTTATTCAAATTCTTAACGTAAGTGTCGGAAGTGGCATAACGCGCGATTGGCGCGCGCTCAGAGACATTTTGAATTTGTAAGTTACACGAACGATAATCGCGTGTAAGAGTGACAGTTTTTAGGACACGTTGATAGAGAGTTTTTTTTCTTGTTAATTTATTGTTTAGCAACTCTAATGTAAGAGTGAGCAATCATCAAGTACATGCATGTACTCAGTGGCTGACGGGCTCGGCCCATGATCGTGGTAAAATCTTCTTTTTCCGTCCGCTTAGTCGGCCTTCTAGCACGAGAACAATTTCTTTGGTGAAACGAAGGTGACTGTGCTCACGCCATAAGTACGTATCACTGGATTATGATGCCGGCTTACGAGTACTGAGTTTTTTTTAGGGCGGCTTTAACGTACTTTAAAGATTCGCATGTGTAATACAGCTTCACTCTCGGCAGTCTGTATTTCTTCCAGTCTCTAACGCTCCGACTGGCACTCGCGGTTCGAGTTTAGGCTTACTGAGGACTCTCTGAGAACCTCTTCTCTTCATTTTGAGAAAACGGAATGGTTGCGAACAATTGCATTTTTTTTATTTTGAACGAGGCATCGATCATGTGAGGACGCAACTGGGGGGCTGTCTGAAAGGAGGTTGGCTACTGTATAAGTACTCTGCGGAAGTCTGGGTTCTGGACCGCGCGAAGGGTAATTGTTGCCATGGTGCGTTGTTATGGTTTCAAGTTCGCCCACGTAGCAAAACAAAGATAATGGCCGCTCGGTTTTCGGAAAATTGAGCAAAACGTATTATCTTCTGTTTCTTTTCTTGTCGAATTTTATGGATATTGTAATCTCGTTAGCAGCCAGTACTTCTGCGTTTGTCGCGATTTTTTTTTTGTTATAAGTTCTTTTATTTTTCTTTTAAAAGATATAAGTAGTTCTTTTTAATCTATAAGAAGGATTATCAAAACAACGCGGGAAAACAAAACACAACAACAACAAATAGTAGAATATATAATTTAACTACTCCAGAACTTTCAAAAATCACTTCAGAGATTAATGAAACAGATGCACACAATCCCTCAGTGTCGCAGGCATGTGTTAGGCAGACTTTTGTCTTGTTCAAAATTATTTGTTCGATGCACAAATTCCTCTGACCAAGACCAGAAAATACAACCGCCATATAAACGTATGCTGACTTACCTTGCGCTTTCGCGGTTCGCGTGGATTGTTTAGCTTGATACATTTTTCCAGCAATTCGAATTTCTCTCCAAGGATAAGATTTGTCTCTCTCTGTCTGAAATGGCCGTCTGAAAGATTTCTTTTATGACGTAGGTAAATATTGCCTGATTACCTGCGCGTGGCGGTAAAGCCCAGTCTCCCGCGCGGTTTTACACCTGAATATTTCGCCGCGGTCAATCCTTTGAGACCACCTGCTCCGAGAGAGAGAGAGAAAAAAATACGAAAGCGAGTCAACTGACTTTTGACTGAGTCGATTTCGTATTGCGATAGATTTCAGTATGTTCAGAACACACCTGCACGGGTTGAATCTAAGATTACCCCTGTTTTGATTGGCCTTCATTGGCTTCCACGCGATGCAGTCAATTATCGCAATATTTTTAAGGTTTTATTAATAATTTATAAGTCGCTTAAGGTGAATCCCCTAGCTACTTGATTGATAGTCTTCATTATCCCTTTGGATCTTCGATATCTGTCAATGAACTGTTAGATCAGCTGAGGTCTTTCTCAAAAACCTCTGGTGACAGCATAAAAAACGGGTCATTTTGCAATTTATGTGCGCTGGCTCTTGGGCTGGCCTTACATATCTTCGCTACACAGTGCTGACGAGTCCCAAGAAGGACGAAACAGCTATCCACTGTTGCGATCCTACTTTATCGGTTCTGCGTTATATATATCCATATATTTTTGGCTGATCAGATCTCTTGTAGATCCTACGTTGGTAGCGTTTATCGTATGCGTTCCCTTGCAGTTTCTGGCTCAACTAAGAGACCGTTGTATGGATGTTGAACCATGTTTCAAGGTCTATAACTTGGTCTCTGTTTACTCTAAAAGCTTCAAACTTGGTCAAATGACTACTCTCAACGTGATCTTTCATGTGGTGGTGTCAGCTATATGCTAACTAACCTTTGGCTCCAAGCATTGGCGTGATGCATGTTTTGATAATATCGATCAATCATGAGAGCAAGCTCTTCCTTAGCTCACCGAAGAGAGAAAAGATCTGACAGATTACTTTTATGACGTGGGTTAATATTGTCTAATCGGTCTAATCATCTCCACGAGCGCCCAGTCTCCTGCGCGGCCGTAATTAGGCCTGTCCGGATTGTGCTCGTAAATCGCTGGAAAGTTGCTCCCTGGAATGCAAAAAAGTTGCTAAAAATTTGCCAAAAATCCAAAAAGTTGCTATCTAAATTTTATGATATTTTTATATAAAAGTTAATTGAAAGCTTTGTTTTTCGTTCTTCAAAATAATTGCTAACATCGATCAAGGAAAATAGCTTGAATCTTAGCTTAAATATGGGCGAAATTTAAGGATACTCTAAAGTCTAACAGAATAAAACAATAGGCATGAGAAACGTTGTCAAGGCTATGACGGGCTGTGTGTTCAATCTTCGAAAGGTAGATAAATATTCAAGAAATCGGCATAAATTGAAGTTTTCTATGAAATCGTTGACTTTTTCGTGCTTGATATGTGCTCTAAACCTATATTTTGCTCAAAAGTTGTTCAGAAAGGCAAAACTTTCTCGAAGTTGCTAGAAACGCAAAAAGTTGCTGCAAACGCCTAAAGTTGCTCAAAAGTTGCCGAGGCAATCTGGACAGGCTTAGCCGTAATTGGATTATCATAGAACGGTATACTTTTCTTTTACCCACCTACAAACCTACCTCGCAGGCTATCTACCTGCCTGCGTGACTCACTGTCAACCAGCCAGCCAGCCAGCCAGCCAGCCAGCCAGCCAGCCAGCCAGCCAGCCAGTTATCCAGCCAGCAACTCACCAGCCAGCAAGCTAGCCAGCCTGTACAGTCAGTCTGCCTGTGTTTCCCGCTTACTTGTTTGTTTTCTTACCCACCTCCCAGTTTGCTTTCTTGCTAACCTACTGATTTTTAAAATATTTTCTTGCTTCCTTACTTATCCTAGATATTTCATTATCAGTATAGGCCATATGGTATGTGCAACACCAACTGAGTGCATTTATCTATTCTTTCCCCACGACAAAAAATCAACTAAATAGTATAGTTCTGGAGTGATTTTGGTCTAAACCTGCTCCATGCGTTTAATAAGGTCTGTTTTATGCACTCCGGTCAGGAATTAGGAAGACTCTTTTTGAAGAAACACGAGAAAAAATGTCAAAGGAGCGCCCCACATCCGCCCCATGCCCCACCTAGCCAACCTCCGCGGGCTCCGGTCTCTCCGGTCTCTCCGAGCTTGGTTACAAAGTTTCTCGTAATGGCGGCGGAATGATTTGAAAGTTTACTGTGTTTTCTTTTTGGAGACATGACCCTCTAGTTTTTAGTGCTATTGGAAATGAAAATGTGGTTTCAGACGTTAAAAGCAAGACACTCTGTGCGTGCTTTTACAACGGAAAACAGCCAAGGGCTTGTGGCTGGCCTTGAATACACGGACAGGAAAACAGAAATTCACGCTCTGAAGGTGAGAAACCCTGGGAGCAATAACCAATTGTGATTATATATCACCTAAAGAAATTGTTTCATATACATGCTGCTTTAGTGGACAAGCTAAAACAGTTCATTCTCAGCTAGAAAATGATCAAGACATAGTAACAAAGCGATTGCAAAGATGGCATTTATGTCGAAGAAACAGCTTGGAGTGCTACCATGATACCGTACTTCTGACTTATTTCAATGCCGCATTGTTAATTTAAGCTTAATAATTTCGGTTTCACATTGGGAAAGCAACAAAGTGAAAAAATGCTGCCATTAGTCCCCGCGTGTGGGTGACCCGAAAACACTGAGCCCCGGTCCGCGGACCCCCACAACGGACCGGGTCCGCAGACTACCCTACGGACCGGTCCATGGACTACTCCTACAGACCCCCTCTATGTACCACCCTAAAATAGTGTAAAAATGATAAATAAAGATTTCACTTATGGGTTGTCTAATAGATTCAGACTCATGTCGGTGCTTTTTCGAGTGTTACACCGTGCAAATGTAACAGACTTGGGTTTTTAACACGCCGTCCCCGTCCCTGCCTCTCAAAAAAAAAAAAATGCCTGAAAGCTGTTTTCAGCATAAGGAGATGCCAATGGTAAGGAGGAAAGTTCTTACCTTCCATTCGTGGCTCAATCTGGCTTTGGAAGATATATTTTTAGGCTGTTAATTGTTGTTGTAACTGTTATTCCGCTGAGCAAATTGTGAAGCCTGGAACGAGTTCATAAACCCATGGGAGAATGGGCTGAACAAAATGGCAGAGGGGAAAGAACACAAATTTTGAGGCTTTCCGAAGGCTTCCCTGTATGCGTCTTTTGTATACTTCCTTGCCACAGCAAAGGAAATGGCAATGTGTAATGATTTAAATTGCACCCGAGCCTGAATCTGGGTCTGTTACATTTGCACAATGTAACGTTCGAAATTTCGCTGTCACGAGTAATCTATTAGACAACCTGTAACTGAAATATTTATTTGTTATTTTTATTATATTTTGGGGGGTGGTCCATAGAGTGGGTCCGTAGTGGGGGTCCGTGGACCAGGCGTCAGTGTTTTCAGGTTACCCCCCGCATGTGAATGCTACTTAACAATTAGACCCGTAGTCTGCAAGGGCCACAGGCCAATAGCCCATGAGGCAATGCCAAATGGGCTATTGACCCGTGGCCCTTGAGGGCAAAGGGTCTAGTTGTTTTAGTATCACCTAACTAGTCGGACAGAAAAGGCAATAATAAAGTTAGCTGATGCAAGTTGAAGAAATATTTACTTGAGAATAAAACGAAAGAAAGCTTTACACTTGAGTGCACAAATTTTGCTACTCATGGACTATTACTAATAGCCTTCTAGTAGTGTAGCCAATTAAAATGCAGGATTTGCATTAGTACACTAGTTGGGTGATACTAAAAGGGACTAGTCCTTTGCAACTAGTCCCCTAGTAGAAACTAGATCAAGGGACTTGATGTGGGGACTAATCAAAGTTACATGTTCACTAGTGCATGCCAACGTTAAAATTGATGTCTGTGGTAGCCAGGGCTGTCATTGAATTTTAATTCACCTGTAGCCTTGATCTTCACACCCGCAGCAAACTTGTTACTTTATTGATGTGTGAATTGTATTAATTATAGGCCAGTTCACCCGTAACATCAAGGGTCCATCAAACAGACTCAGCCGTAACAGGTGTTACTGGTTACGGCCCTTATTGACAGCCCTGGGTCGGTAGCCATGGTGTGGTCTAAAGGATGCCTCTCAGATAAATGACAACTATTTCAAAGTGTTCAGGGTTTTGTTGAATCACTAGTAAGGGCACCAGACCTGAGATGAAGAGTTTTATAGATTTAAGTCCTGTTTAATATCTAACCGATTTTCCAAAAACATGCCCGCTATTTTGGTGCAAAGTCTTCAACACGGTTTTCATAAATTCAGACATATATTGGCACAGAATGTCCTAAACTGCGCAGGGAATTCCCTAGTTTGACTCTAAATACTTTAGAAAGATCAACAGAAATTAGACATGCTCGTTTTTCGACCATTCTGGGTCATGCAGTTGAAATATATGTCTGGATTTATGAAAATGGTGTTAAAGACTGAATCAAGTGTTTTTGATTTATCTGTTTTTTTCATTTTTTTTTCCCGCTTTCGCTATGACAGCAGCTTGTAAATCTTACCTAGCGTGAAATGTAGAAACTCCTTGCCGCATGTTTAATTTAGGTATTTTTTTCATTATTTATCGACCACCCCCTCCAACCCCTTTTCAATTTGCATTAAGTTTAGCCTAGGCTACACTCGTCTGAATTCAGTTCACGCTGTGACTCTGACAAGGAGCGACCGATTAGCATTCTGTATTTGCTGTCTAAAGGAAGTCTGCCCGAGGACATCATTAAGTCCAATGAAGGCCCACTTCTAATGATTTGCTAGTAAGCGTCATCCATTATCGTACGTGAGGCAGGCCTGAGGAGATGTGTAAACTGTTCGGGTCACATTTAGTCCCGTAACAGTAGGCCGTTTGCCCTGTGGTGATAATGTTGTGCTTGCTATAGACAGCAAAAATCTTTAGCCACATCAATTTAGGACTTAGACGTGCAATGGACTAGACATTTCTAGCTGCTGTTGGCGTCATTTGCTCTGAACTTTGATGTAGCTAAAGAAAAAAAATCTGTTGAAATCTGGATGTGCCATTCTGCACTCGACAAAATTGAAGTACATCCGGGACATTGCTATTTGCGAGCAAAACATGGCCACGAGCAGAGAGAAGAACATGAGTTCAAGTGCTGATCATGAGTAGAATTTCCTTGTTTTATCAATTTTAGGCGTTCTCAGCGTAGCTAACTAGCAGAACTGTCTGTGATTCGCTAGCCTGGAAGAAATTTATTTGTGTGGCTTTCAGCGATAATTGACATAATGAGAACATGTTGAGTGTTCGCTTACTGCTAACTATGGCCTAGTTTGTTTGAAGATCAATCAATTCTCGATGTAGGAAGCTCTTGTTCAGTCCATTTAGGACGATGCAGGCCTTTAGGAAGCGATAGATTAGCTCT
>Ga0126339_10002444_pt1 | contig 13296 bp, 7 predicted proteins | sample OrbTmetagenome_2_FD_92532 | JGI IMG/M metagenome (GOLD analysis project Ga0126339, IMG submission 92532) | Coral microbial communities from Petempiche,Puerto Morelos, Mexico - Orbicella T R C metagenome | ecosystem: Host-associated > Invertebrates > Cnidaria > Coral | place: Petempiche,Puerto... | reverse complement strand
TTTAATACGGCCACCCTGTTAATAAGGCCAATTTTTCATGGCCCGTTGTGACCATGTTAACCGGGTTCCACCGTATATTATTAAGATAAAAATGAGTCAGTTGTTGCTTCCACAAACACAGGAGTCAATTTATAAAGCAAACCTTCACATGATCATACCTAAACGCGTCTTAAACTCTAATCTGGACAGAGATTCAAATTGATTTCTACCATCAAACAAAAGACAGATCGCAACAATTTTATCCACAACGCTATCCATAAAACCAAAATCATTCCAGGAAAAATAATGAACTTAACGAGGAGGATTAAAAGGCAAGCGATGCAAATATTTCCCTTCATGGCGGAAGTGATTTCCTTTTCAGCATTAATCCCCAGTTGTTACTTTACACAAGTTGTTTCTGTATGTTAACATACCTGGCAGCGTTAGATGTGATCATCAAACAACAAGCTAAAGAGAATATTTTGGCCACCAATATCGCAAACCTTCTACAGATAGTAACCACAGCTAAAGTGCTTCGCATTCCTTCGTAGTCACCCAATTTTTTCTGGGAAACAAGCAGCCTGGTTCCAGGCTTCAACGGTCATTATCCTTGGGGGACTGGTTTGCCGTTTTAACAAACGTGTAGGAGAAAAGGTTGGGGCTGCCTGCCACATGCAAGGCTAGTCGACGGGGCTAGGTTAGTGTCAGCGAGTGGCATGGCCTGGAAGACCGTGCGATGGGTGTCCCGAAGAAACAGCTGCTGCCAGCAGCGTGTCCCTATGCCAAGCTCCTAGAGGGTAGATCAGCAAGGGGAAGTGGTCGTGGCTATAATGTCACCCAAAGCTCTAGCTAAACGATTCCGGCATCCCATCAGTGTGGGACCAAGCGCCCTGGTGGGACTGAAGGGTTGCGCCAGCAACACTTGTGCCTTCAACCATTTAATGGCAAACCATAACTAATGGTTACAAATCGGTAACTTCAACATCATTAAACTCTTGATACGGTAAAGCGGAGCGAAAAAAATCAACGCACTACGTAACAGAGGGGAAAACCATGTGGTGGGTGGGTGAAAATATCGAAAAAACACCTTTCACCGTCACTGGAAGTATATGTGAGGAAAAACTTGTGTTCAAGCGGCTAACTACAGGTTGTAAACAAGGTGAACGTGTTCGGCCCGAATAATAAGTTACGGTTAGTGTTATCAGCCTCAGCCTTAGGCTTCGGCTGATAACACTTGCCTCGACCTTGATTATTCCGGATATCACAAAAACCTCATCCACTAATTGTTTATTATTTGCAGATAAATGAATAAATTCGAATCAACAAATTTTTAGAAACGCATTTCACTAAAAAAGTTAACGTTAAAAAGCAACGACGTTTCGACCGCTCGACGGTCATTTTCAAGTTGAAAAGTAAATTTTTTTTTTTTTGCATGAGCCCAAATATATATTTGGGCGCATGCAAAAATTTTACTTTTCAACTTGAAAATGACCGTCGAACGGTCGAAACGTCGTTGCTTTTTGACGTTAACTTTTTTAGTAAATAAATAAAAGATGATTAATTACAAATGACGAAACAAAAAGAAAAAGAGGGAAAAAAGGGAGATGGTGTAACAAAATCTAGCCACAAGGTTGATCTGTAAAACAGTGATAGGCCAATACACATACAGTGAAAGGAGTTGTGACGGTCACGTTATTAGGGAGCTCAGTTAAGGTGGCTTACTACAGTTTTTCTGAGACTCAATAGCGCGCGCTACCATTGCCTGCCAAACGTCAGTTAATAATCGCGCGTTCAAAAATGACGCAAGAACCCTAAGAAGAAACGAAATCACTTCAGCACTTGGAAGGCGTTAAATTACTTCGGTATAAGTAGCAATAGTTTCAAACTCCGTTCAAACATGTGTTTAAGCCTAGGGCCAAAAAAATATGACAAAAAAGCCCTATAAATAACCGGTGAAAGAGCTCTAATTTACCCACGCTTTCTCGCGCGATACATGGCGTCACATGAGCGCGCGCTTAAATAAATAAGCACGCGTGACACCACGCGTGTTTTTCTGATTTTTGTGACGTCAGCGTTACCAAATAAATGCTATTTTCTCGCTTTCCCTTCGGTGAATTTTCTTTTTTTTAATTTGGCTCAGTTGTAACCACATACTGTTCCTTTAAAATACCCTATTTTTGTTAAAATCTGTCAGAGTTAATCTAATATATTCAGAATAATGACAAATTGTAGAATATTGGAAAAACCGTCTGAACAACCTTGACTTTTTACACATTTAAAATTTCAGGCAATATTATTTCCATGATGTGGCGAAGTATGAAAAACTTTCACCGAAGGAAAGTATAAATATTAAGGAGTTTAGGCCAAAATGAGGAATATATCTGCCTGTCATTAGAAGAGATGTTGCCATGGTAACGGCCTTAATCCAAAAATTGACAACTGAAACATAAGCCTTGTTTTAACAGTACCCATACTGGTAATTCTCTACAGGGAAAGCTTTAAGAGAAATTAACTAAGTTTCCGTTTCTAACTCGCGCTCTATATATGGAGGGTGTTCGTAATTACTCTAGGGAGCCACCTTAAGCAACGACGCTTAATAAAAAATGAATTTATATTTTACCAGCGAAATTCGCGATTGTCTAGATCTGTTCAGTACACCAATGGCTCTACTGAAACGCACTCAGGCTAAATATGCAATGACAGCGTCCAGGTCCGAATGAAAATACGAAAAATTAGCCTTCGTCGTCCGCGTTCAGTAGGCGACGCAGAACTTGGTCATTTCACGTTGTTGTTTTGCAGAGAACGGCAAAGAAATGTACAGAGATTTATAGCGCACGTGCACAGTGAACCTTTTGTTTGGTGGCGTTCTCTTTGCCATCGTCGTGGTGGTTTGCTGAAGCTCTCTATTTATAATACGGCCCCTTTTTTTGTCCGAGTCAACGTTCATACATTTTCTTGAAAAACCCCGAAAAAAAAGAAAGAAAGAAAACCCCGTCAATATGGCCGCAACAATTCGACGCCCCCGCCCCTCCCCTCCCGGGCATTTGACGGGCATTTAGCATTTTGTTTTCGGAAGGTGACAGATGCCTAGGCTGCCTTGCAGACAGAAATGGTATGTACCGTATGTAGCGTCTGCGACGCAGGCTACAGATGCCCCACCTCCCCATGGTAGGGTGGTGAGAATAGAGCAAATGCACCATGCATGGGATAGCGTCAAAATTATATCTTATAGCGATATTGCCGTGTACTCGTGAACGCTAATATAATAACGTGAAAAAGCATCTTCTATTTGTTAAACAGCTTGTTAAAGTTTGATTATGACTGTTATTCACGTACTCAACATTTTTGTATTAAGCATATTGAAACTGACTCAGACATTGTCGAAAATAATACACACCGGTCTCCGCATAGACAGAGAAAAACTCGCAAAGACGATGTTTGCAGAGAAACTCATTGAGAGAAGGCTTATCCTTTCCAAAAAAAATATGATCCGTTTTTGCCATAAAGATGTCATCAATAACTTACCTACAAAGGTTCTTATTTAAACTAACGACTCACACCATACTCGCTTCTCGCCTCGATCCTCTCGCACATGGCCGAGACCAACACGATTTTTTTTGGGGGGGGGGGGGGGGTGACGGGGCCCGAGCTAGTATCTAAAGGGTTAAATCTATATCTGCATTTTTTACGTAGGGTTAATTCTCTTGATGTTCAATAAAGCAGGCTTTCATTTTTAAAAAAGTACCGATTTATAATTCTTTGTATGCGACTAAATTGTCAAATACCCCACCCCCGGGCAGGCCCATGATGAAGACCTACAACCTGTCAAATGCCCGTCAAATGTCCCTGGGGATCGAGAGCAGGCTTGAAATTGACAGATGTATAATACTTAAAAATTTTACAACGGTAATACGGCCACTGGAACCGAGAGGTCAGGACCTTCGTTTTGGAAAGGATCTGTACAGCCGAGTTTGTTTTCGTTTCGATTATTTTTAGAATCCAGTTATGTTCCTCTTTCGATGGTTAATATTCTATCTACTGATTGAAGTCTGAGCATCTGCATACCCATCAATCAGTCCCATTCAAATTGTTACAATTTCGAATGTGTGCACCATGAGCTTTCAATGTCTGGCCGCAGGAACAACTCGCTCATGTAAACCTGAAACTGCAGCTGGCCATCATAGTCCCTTTTCATAAATGGCTACAAATTTAAAATTCCTTGTATGCATTTAAATTAGCCTCACTTACCTCATTTGGGAGCGTGAAAATTCTTTAGAATTATCAACTTAAAAACGAGGTTAGTAAGGCTAATTTTAATACTTCCAAAGAATTTATAATTGGTACCATTTGTGAAGAGGATCTATTGCGAAAACAAAAGAAGGCATTGAAAAAGCGGCGGGGACATCCAATCAGTATATTCAACCGAAGCTTTCTTATGAAGTACTATCAACTATGAGAACTTCGGAATGGTTAACAATTATTCGCCGATTGCGGGGAAAAGTTAATAGGACCAGGAGCCCCGACGGAACAAGGGAGAAAAAGTGAAATTTTCAAGGGATCAAAGGAACATGATATCCCGCCTGGGAGGCCCCTGCTCTTAGTACCACACCTCAGTGCTTTGCTGCGGTCAATGCAACCCACGCCTTTGTGACTTGTGTCTACACTTCGCATGCTCTTCTTCTTATTTTCCATACAATACTTTTCTCTTCTTTTACCATTATTTTGAAGATTTGAGTAACTAGAAGCAGGAATAACCTTTCCACAAGTTATCATGCTTAAAAGATAGCCAGATAGCTCAAAAATAGCACTGAAATGATCCTGAATGATCGCTGCCTTTGCCCGCAACGACATCACTCGCGCGATCAAGAAATAAATAGCATTTTTATACCCTTATTAAATTTGTATTACGTGTACCGGTACCGTTAAAGTATGGATCCTGACTGGGCCTTAAACTCCGTACAAGGGTTGTGTCCGCTAACCTCTGCTCTGCCGTGATGTAGTCAGTAGTCACGTGATTTATACCTGTGTTCTGCTGTCACGCAAGGCAAAACTTGGCAAAACAAGGCAAAACGTGCATTGTGGGACGTCTTCTTCTTTACTTCCTTGATAGTTCGCTCTCTGACGATTTTCAAGGATGTCTCCCGATCCTTGGGCCGCCCGTCATGACAGGAACAAAGTTGATTTAGCGTTCATCGTAGACTGTACAGGATCTATGGGTTCTCATATCAGGCAGGCGCAAAAACACGTCCGAAGTATCGCGGAAACCGTGGCGAGAACTGCTTTCAACGTGACACTCGCTCTGGTAGAGTACAGGGATCACCCTCCGCAAGATAACTCATTTATAACAAGAACCCACGACTTCACGCATTCGCTGGATGAAATGAAAAGGTGGGTTGACGGTATGAGCGCCAGTGGAGGCGGGGACGGACCTGAATCAGTCGCTTGTGCTTTGGACGACGCTGCCAAGCTCAGTTACAGAAAAGATGCCACAAAGATTTGCGTTCTAATTTGTGAGTTCAGTAAATAAACTTTTAAAGCTTACTTTCCGTTAAATCTTACATCATTTATCGTTCGTGTATGTTACTCCAAGACAAGACTGTATGCATATAAACAAATTTAAATGTGCGTCTTGACAACGTATAAACTAACTCTCATATTAGCTTACGACTTTACTGTGCGCTAAAAGAAAGAACTGTTGAAAAGTTTAGAGGTGAATTATTTATGTAAGTACTTTAAATAGTGACAGAAATGTCCTGCCAAAATCAACGTCTAAGCCTTATATATTGTACCTTTGTATGAGGAATCACCCTTATTTGTACCAATACAAAATTTGCATTATTTTGCAGTTTTATTTTATTTGCCTTTATTACTTATTTGTACCAGTACAAAAAATTGCATTAGCTTATGGCTCTGTCAGTTCTAAGCTCCTCCATGCCCGCTTCCCTCAGGATATTTGTTGGGAATTTGACAACACTTCTCGGCTAAGGGTAGGGCATTTTCTGTAACAGGTCAGTTTGTGAGTGGGGTTAAATGCCAAAGGCAGTTTTATCCTTCGGCTTGTTACAAATTTTACGCACATCTGTTTGGTGTTTACTGTTAAATTGTTTGTTGTTTGTTTATTAATTGTTATAAAATAACTGAGATACTACACGTGCTCTGATTGGTCAAAAGAATTGCAGACCCAATATGGCAGCTCTACCTGGGAACTAGAGAACTCAGAAATTATACTAGCACTAAATGTAGTGATCAGTTTTGGCTTCCGCTGACTGCGATATCAATAACATGCATATCTTTTCATTCATCGCATATGGAAAAACAGGTCTAGAAGTTAGTCAGCGTTAAGACCTAGATTTATCTTTCTTTCCCCGGCACAAATTTTATGCTGACTCTGGTTATGCTTGAGTTTAAAATTAACGTAGTTTTTTAAAAACTCTTTTTTTTTTGGTGCTTTCCATGGTCTGTGAAGGTTGAAGTCAGCTGGGTTTGAATGATCAATTGAATGTTGTTAGAACAGCAGGGAAAAGATTTCTTTCGAGGTAACATTAAGCTTATTAGACATTCTGAGTTTAAATTTGCTGCATGCATGCATACATAACACAATAACTGAATTTGGTTTCCATAAGCTTAGCTTTCATGCGATAATTTTCATTTAGCAAAATACATAGAAACGCAAACTTCATAGCAGAGTTTGACATTGCGACCACTGGGGTTGCCAATGGAACCAAATTTTTTCCACTGACTAACTTTGCATGCTTTTCACTGATCAGAAATGCTTTTGCTGGTGACTAAATCTGAAAACTCAAGGCCCAGTTGGCCCCAGTGTTTTTTCCCGAAAGTTGAGCTCTGCATAGCCTTCAACATAAGTAAATTTACATCTGAATACATTTTGGAAGCAGCATTGCTGTAACTAACCTTTATTCAATAAGCGAACCTTTGGAAAGTTATGGTTGAATTGCTTCACTGAGCATATGAAGTTTATACTACTTGCACACTTTTTGCACACTTTTGCTTTCTTGGTGACCAATTCTGCCAACTAATCCCCGCACTTCCTAGCTCCTATGCAGACGCTCTTTGGGCTAATCACGCAGTCTTCCTCCCCCACAAAAGTCTGCTGAAACATAGGACTATTCACTTAGCCCCATCAAGGCAACGAACTCAGAGAAATTTTTCAAGAGACTTCAATGGGTACCAGTGTGGCCTTTCAACAAGTATCTGGAAATTGGAACCATCAATTTAAATACCTGATCTGCAAGAAGTTATAGAGTGTTACATGAAAAAAGCAGGCATTTGTTTGGTTAGTACTGTACCTCTCAAATGCTGAAGCCTGCAGGAAGTCTGCTTGAAACTTAAGAAATGATTGCTAGATGCCAAAATACTAGCGTGGCCTTTCATCGAGTTTGTGAGACATGTATGGTATTCTGTGTTGCTGTTGAGGTGGCACAAAACAGTTTGCACTGTAGTTCTCCCTCCCAAGGGAGCCTATTTAGTTTATTATTAGCTTTTTATTACACAATGAACTGGCGCTGATTGGCTCTAAAGTAATTTTCACGTGATCTCCAGCTGATCTTTACAAACAATGGGTAAGGAATGTGCTGTTTGTTTCAGCAGACATTCATGGGGGAACGAAGACTACGTGGTGAGCCCAAAGAATGTCTGCATAGGAGGCTATGCATTTCCCTGTAAGAATACTTTTGAATTAAATAATGTACCCTCTGCCTTTCATCAAAAACCTTTTCCTTTCCATTCTTAAAACTTTCTTAACATGAAATGTTTCCGTCACATTGCTCCGTGGATTTTTGTGTCCGGCACCAAGTCTGTGCTTTCATTCTTTCAGTCACTGTGATTGAACTTGATGAAAACAAGCAACTTCATCCATAGCTTTTTCATAAAAGCAATAGACCACTCTTTCTATGGGTTTACCAGCGAAGAAACCGCTCAGGATGTTGAGAGAACACTCGAAAAGCTTTTAAATTACTCACCTAACGGCTTGTGATTTACAAGCTTTTCTTGCACCAGTAAACCCATAGAAATAGTGGTCTATTGCTTGATTAAATTTCCTGATTGCCTTTGATAAAAAATGTATAAAAACTGAGTTGATAAACCTTGCTGGACTATTGCACTTTTCAAGTGAACCCAAGTTCCATTCTCACCACCAGCATTCTAGGTGTCAATATTACTAGTCTTGTGCATGCATGCAAGGTGTATGCACGATTTGGGGCATTCCTGTATTTTCATATCCATATTTATTATATGGAGAAGAGTGTTTTACTGGGAACTAAACCACTCGTAGATTCCATACGCCACTTCATCCGGGACCTGAGTGGCGTATTTTCCGTATGTCACCTTTGTGAGTGTCTTATCATTCAGTGACGTCACGATTCCCACCTTTTGCTTTTGTTGAATTGGTTTCTCCATATAGTAAAAGGAACATTACACGTTGGCTCGAAGATATGAATTTTATGTTCGAGTGGCAAAGCTCACTCGTGAGATATTGTTCTTGCCACTCGAACATAAAATTCATATCTTCGAGCCACCGTGTAATATCCTCTATATATCTGTCCTTCAAATAACTCTAACACTGTGAAACATCTAGATTTAAATGTTCAAGCAGAAGTTAATTTATCAATGAAAATAGGATACTGTGCTTGCCTACATGTGGGTATGAAATACATTTATTTGGAAGAGTCTGTAAGATAATTTTCCTAAAAAAAGTATGAATTTCTCATACATAATGTGCCATAATTAGTCAATGGTATTCATGATAAAGGGAAATGTTTCACTTGTTTGTAAACTGCAGTTGTTGGCAGTGGCATTAACTTTTCACTGGATGACATCAAATGCTATCCCATAATACAATTCTCCCTGAGATCAAAGACTGGATATTTGCTCAAGTTCCAAATTACAGTTTAGTTTACTTAATAACAAACATTATTAATGTTGACATTACTTTGAAGACATTTGAACATTCAAACAATATTTTATTTATAATAACTGCAGAAATTCTCACATGCAAATTGGCTAATTTTCATTGTCAATAAGAGGACACCGACAGACATGTTAATTTATAATTTATGCGCTGTTGATGCAGTGAGCAAGAGCAGACAATTTGACAACTTGTATTTTAGAAACCAAATTGATGTCAGTTTTTATGCCTCTGTCCTGCTATTGACAATACATTTCGTCACAACATTGTCAAAGTAGTTCAAAGTAGTCTACGGATTCACTCGCTTATTGCCTCGTGGATCCGCAGTTACAATGATATGACAAAATACAAAATCCCTGATCAATAACAAAACTGACATCAATTTGTTAATGTGATGACATTGTTTATTATGGATTCACTGCACCTTTTTACTCTCGTTAGCTGATGCTCCACCCCATGGACTTGGTCTGGAACACGACGGCTTCCCAGATGGCTGTCCAACTGGAAATGACCCTCTGAAGGCTTGCAGAATGATGGTTGAAAAAGGAATTGTACTGTACTGTGTGGGATGTGAACCCAGTATCCTACGCTACAAAGACTTCTATATGGGCTTGGCATACATAACTGGGGGGCAGTACGTTCCACTTTCCAGAGCACAAGGCCTTTCACAGGTGAAGTATTTTTTAATGTGCATTCTATGTTAAGGTGTCAGCAGCTTTATCATGATTTATGATTTTGTTGTTTTCATCTTGATTAACAGCGTGAAACATAAAAATATGAGTTTTTTGCTCTTTTCTACTGATATAGATTATATTACATTAAAAATGAAGTTTTCAGTATGAAAGGAAAATAGATTACAGAGAGAAAAGCAGATAGTCAAGATTACAATATTTAGAGAGGAAGCTACATCAGCCTTAGCTGGTTATCATGTAGGTCCTCTATTCTGGTCAAATTAGAATTTGTAGATGTTGGTTTTTGGGGAGGGAGGAAAACCGGAGAACCGGGAGAAAAACCCTCGGAGCAAGGCAAGAACCAACAACAAACTCAACCTACTTATGACATCTGGCCAGAATCAAGGCGAGCTCTCTCACCACTGTGCCATCCCTGCTTGTTAGTCAATAGGATTTCAAAGTGCCATACTGATTTCTGTACAGGGTATATCCTGTTTTTTTTTTCATGGAAATAATTCACTGGTTTTAGCAGATCTTGTACTGATGTATGAGTTGAAAGTGAGGAGCAGTAGATACAGGCCATTTTAAAAACATTGTTGATCATTAAGTTACCTTTCGTTTGGGCTTTGCAGGTCATCATAAATGGGACACTTGAAGAAGTGGCTCAAGAAAACCTCATGGGATATGTAGAAGATTACTTGTATATGGAACTGGCTAAGCGTCGTGCAGAGAAAAAGAAGACAACAGTTGACGACTTAGCTGAAGACCTCCAGAAGCATCTGAGCCTCAGGAATGTCAAGTGTCAGCAGCTGCAGTGTAATGCAGAGGCACTTGAGCCTGCCTCACCAACAGCAAAGAAAATTGCTGGCTTAAAAAAATTGTCAGAAGTACGACAATTGTTGAAAGATGAGTCTCCAATGGACTACCGATCCTTCACTAACATGCGTGTCACATTGGAGGTGAGCATAACTGCTCCAGCAGAAGTTACCAAAAACCAGTGTGGAAGGTTAATTATGAAGGAACTTGGTAGGGAAAAACAGCCTGTCACGCATGATGAACTGACTGGAGAACTTATCATTGAAGAATTGTAAGAGGTTGCCATGCCATTTTTATCGTTTCTTGTGAAAACAATTTACAGAAATGTGAATTGACAAGAGAATCTATGGTATTGATCTCTAGAGGGCAACCCTAAGCAAAGAATATGGTAGTTTGCCTGTAGTTTTCGAGTGATTTATACGTGTTCATAACACTCAGTAGTTGCATATTAAGAAACGACTTTTACAATTTTAATTTGACAATTAGAAAACAAAGTCATGTTTGCTTTAGGTGTGTGGTCAATAATGTAAACCTGAGCTAACTATTGCTCATAGACACCAAAGGGTAGTTGTCTTATTGTTTTTGTTGACACCTGAGAGGTTTGCAATTCAAACCATATTGTTTAAATCATTTGTAAGCCCCACAGTCAAGAAGAACTTTCTCTTTAAAGAGAAATGCATCCATTATTGTTTTATATCAGTGACTAGATGGCCATGGGAGAACCAATCAAATTGGAGTTGAACCCAGTCATCTTGAACTTTCAGTGGAAATGAAAAATACTTTGAGATAGAGGGGGTTCAAGAATGCCAATACCAAAAAGTGCTTTCCAAAGGGAAAATGATTTTATTTGAGACTGTGAGGAGTTTGAGATATGTTAGACTGAGATAGCAAAGTTCAATTGTATTGGATTTTGAAAAGAACATGCTGAGCATCTATGTACTAGCCTTGCATATTATGCTTTTAGGAGTCCACTAACTTATGTCAGTTTATCATCATCTGTGGTACTGAATTTTGCAGTAGTACAGTGCTTACAGAATTGCTCCTGAACTATAGAGGTTAATAACATTTTTGAAGTTGTACCCTCAGTGTATTGCTCAAAACAGGTAAATAGCACATAGATTAGATTACAATCAATGCGACACAGTGGGAAGGTTGAGAGTAAAGCCCTGTCCAAACAGGAAATGTTTGATAACGAAACATGATCAAACATTCTTTGGTGACTATAACCATTTTCTGTTTGGACACCTTTTTTTTTATCGTGTTTGATCGTGTTTCATAAAATTTGAACGTCGACAAACATTTGATCAAACACTGTAAAACAGTTTGCTCATTTGGACGGTGATCAAACATGTTTGATACTGTCTAGCCACTCAGTTCAACATCAGCATGTTTTGTAACCAAACAATGTTTGATGATGTTTGGTTGCCAAACATTTGCCGTTTGGACACAGCTTTAATACCATTGAGTATTGTATTGTACATTTTATGTATTTTTTTGGTTCAAAACTTAGCACTGAAAAAGGGCCACGCCCAACATGTCTGCTAAATAGTTAATAAAATTTTCTGGCACTTTTTCAATTACTACTTTTTGCACTTTGCCACACAGCCACAGATCCTTTTGGATTACTGCTATTTGTTGTATCTTTTTATTGCAAGGTATAAATTTGAATAGTCATGCAAGGATTTCATCCACACAGTCATGAACATGTTGGAACCATATTAACTTTGTTAAGACTGTTTGAGTGCCTTCAGTTTGCCTGATGTCAATATCAGTGACTTGATTTTAGTGTCAGATTAAATTATTGTTAAGTTATATTAATATAATATTTCAGTGATTGTAAATTCATTGTTGTGGTGGAAGATGTGTTGGCTGCCTTGAAATAGAATGATTTGAATTCAAGCTGGAATAAATGTTTGTTAGGTAACATTGTCATGTACTTCAATGTATGGTCTTTACTGTAAGTATATGCAGAAGTAAAGGGAGGGTTACATCATTTCCTGGCGTGTACTACCTATAATGTACTATTATGGGAAGCTCTGCCCAAAAGGGTATGGACCTTATTGAGGAGCATCCCCCTTTGAAGCGTTTTTGGTTGCCACTCCCCCCCCCCTCCCCCTGCATCTCCCAGGTATCGTTGTTTATGGTTTGATCTAGGTTGCCCATTTTCATGTAGAAAACAGCTGTATCTTGAATGTTGTCTGGGATTCCTTTTATGACGTCCAGACGTGCCAGATTCTTCAGTTATTTTGTTTCATGAAGAAGCTGTGATCTGGTCATTGCTTTTGTCTGTCAATTTAATAACTTTAGCAAGTGGCTGCACATTGATACCACCAACATTAATCTATTCAGGTTAGATTGATCACATATTACGTAAGCTGGGGGTAAAAACAGAAAAGTGGCACACAAGGTGATGACAGTGTGTCACTGATGTTCTCACCACATTTTGACATCATCTGCGATATTTTATCACTAGACAGACCCACTGCAACATGGAATCCGCGATCTGCTTTACATAATAAAGAAACAAAAAATGTTAAGGACGTCATCAATATCTCTGTCCATCAATTGATCATAAATAAGAACCAATCAAAATCTCAGAACACAGTCAGACCTTTCTACCACGGCCACCTTGGGGACAGTAGAAAGGTGGCCGTAGAATACCTAACACAATCAAAATATATCAAAAAACCAGAAGCTGAACAGAAACGAAAAAATGTGGCCGTTGTAGAGAGGTGGCCGTTGTAGAGATGTGGCCGTTGTAGGGAGGTGGCCGTTGTAGAGAGGTAGCCGTTGTAGGGAGGTGGCCGTTGTAGAAAGATAGCAGTTGTAGAGAGGTGGCCGTTGTAGAGAGGTGGCAGTTGTAGGGAGGTGGCTGTTTTATAGAGGTTGCCGTTGTAGAGAGGTGGC
>Ga0126339_10002443_pt1 | contig 13297 bp, 7 predicted proteins | sample OrbTmetagenome_2_FD_92532 | JGI IMG/M metagenome (GOLD analysis project Ga0126339, IMG submission 92532) | Coral microbial communities from Petempiche,Puerto Morelos, Mexico - Orbicella T R C metagenome | ecosystem: Host-associated > Invertebrates > Cnidaria > Coral | place: Petempiche,Puerto... | reverse complement strand
TCTCTATACTCTCTACTCTTCTCTATACTCTCTACTCTCTTCTCTCTACTCTCTGCTCTCAACTCTCAAATGTGGAAGAGCTAATCTCTACTCTCTATTTCTATTGTCTACTGTCGACCACTGTCTACTCTCAAATCTCAAATCCTAAAATCTCCAATCTCAAATCTCAAATCTCAAATCTCCAATCCCAAATATCAAATCTCTGCTCTTTACTGTCTACTCTCCACTCTCCACTCTCCACTCTCCACTCTCTACTGTCTACTGTCTACTGCCTACTGTCTACTTTCCCCTCTCTACTATTTTACTTTATATGGTCGAATATGAGAAATGTGTTTGTAGCTACCTAGAGCTCTGCAAGGAGCAGCGAAATGCCTTACAAGTCCATTTATCATCAAACAACTTGTAGTAAAAGATGTGTGCTCTTGAACAGTTTGCTAAAACTAATTACCATTTGCTCTGTCTCCAAAAGCCTCAGACATCTTGATGTTCAAGATGCATCTCGTGTACAAGCGAAGGTACTCAGTACATTTTAGCACTGTATTGACCAAAATTAGGTCATTAGGGCATAAACCAATTAAGGACTCCATGAGCCAGCCGTTTGAACCTCTTGATACTCGAATCGGTCCAGATCTAGTTCAACGCAAACGAAAAGGCCGTCAGTTTTGAATTTCCTTGTCTTGCCTGTGTTTCAAAACGAGTCCTCGTTCAAACCATTTCATATGAAAACGAGTTTTATTTGCATGGAAGTAAACGTGGAACACATTTTCATATGAATAGTCTTGTAGCTCATTTTGACACATAGGCAAAAGGTAACTCGGAAATGGCCTGTTTCCCATCCCACAAAATGTTCACAAATAAAGATTTGTTTTAAGCTATAGTGTGATTAAATGATGTATTTCAAAATCATCATCGTCATTAACAAAAACAAGATCGTTATTCTTCAGAGTACTGTTTTATGACTAGCACAAAGAGATGCCTTCTGATTAAAACATTAGAAGAATCAAAAGAATTACAGTACATGATTCACATTAAAATATTAAGACTTGAAACGAATTTCATGATCTTTCATAAAGAACTATCTGATTTCATACAAAACAATCAAACAGTGGTTATTTGGGCATTCCTTTGATATCCGTGACTTCAAGCACTTTTCTATAAGTGTCGCGAGGTGCAAAAACTGAATTAATATTCAAGTGCCACTTACCAACTCAATCAAGGATCTGGTATTCATAAAAAGTAAATGACCCCAGTGAGCTTATGTGGGATTATTGAGCAATGGAACAATCAACTCAATCAGAAATAAGTGGCATTTTCCAAACCGAAGTTTACATAGTTCGTGATCGTAAAATATAAGAAACGTATAGTTGCTACTTAAGGATGTAAAGCTGTTTCTTGAAAAGACACACCTTCTAGTAGTCTACTCTAGGAATGGTAGTCTTCTGAATAACAGAAACAGGTATCGATGTCGGGGGTGTTTTAATAATGGGCAAAACTAGTTCATGTAGCGACGGATCGACAATCTGAAGTAGTATCTGCCTTCCTTCACCACTCCCAGGTGTTGTGGGTGGTAGAAAGCGTGGGCACAAGCAACGAGGACAGCAGGAGATGGATACGGTTGGTCGGGACCAACATTCCCTAAGGGGAGCGGTGTTGGTGTTTCCTTTAGGAGCTGACTTCACTTGAGGAAAGTTTCTGATACCTTGTTCGCAGGTTAAGGGACGTTTGTTCAACCTGTACACAAACCTTTGGCCTGGAACCTGGAACAAAACATGAAACATACAAGTGTCAGACAGACATAGCCCAGACAGAAATAGAGTTAATTGTAAGTCAGTAAGTCAGTAAGTCAGTCAGTCAGTCAGTCAGTCAGTCAGTAAGTCAGTCAGTCATGCAGCCAGCAAGCTAGCCAGCCAGCCTTACTATTTTTGTTTTGCACTTTTGCACTTCTCATCGTAAATCTAACATTTCAGTTTAAGTTGGATTTTCAGGATGCGTTTCATAATTCCCAACTTTTACGTTATTATTTCTTTGTATTGCTCCCAATTTTATGTAGGCCCTTATTTAGCAGGTAATTTTTCTTATGCTGTGGGGTTACTTTGGCAACAATTAAGTTATTTGGAAAGTGCCACAAACGGAGCTTTCGAGCTATTGCTTCAGTTTCTAATTTACAAAGTGCCAGATTACAAGTTTAGATGAAGAGTTATCCCTTTAGATAATCTGGTAAGGGTGATACCATTCTGGTGAAGATGTGACTGATGCATATGCAAACAATTACCAGATTTGTAACATATGTTGTAAATATGTGGAATAAAACTAAAAGGAAAAAAGTTAACTTTTCTTGTACTAAGGGTTGCTTCAGCAACAATTTGTAATTTAGAAAGCTAAGTGTCGCAAAGTTTTCGAGTTTTTGCTTCAGTTACTAATTTTCAAAGTTGACAAAACATGTTTTCGCATACATTTTGCCATTGTTTTGTTTCACAAGCTACGTCATAGACGGTCTAACGACAGGTATCTATAGATAGTATAGACGTATATAGACTATTTTTAGACCTACACATTCTGCTGTATTGCAGGCCTTTGTCTGTCAGAAGTCTGTAAAAACCGTGTTTGACTCCCAAAGACAAGGCTTAAATCAATTCCGTAATCTGCTGTCGATTCTTATTTGAGCCTGCAGATAAAGGCTTGATCATTTTATGACGACAGAGCTAATAAGCTTTCGAGTTGTTGCTGCGTGTTTTACTAGAAAGTGACACAAGGCTTTGCAGTTGTTGCTTCATAGTGAGTAATTTAGAAAGAGCCACTGTTTAAGTTTTTCGCTGGCAATGACTTAGGAAGTGTCACCGACAAAGCTTCTAGTCGTTGCAAAGAAATTTAGAATGTTTCGAGTTGTTGCAAAGTAATTAAGTAAGTGATATCAAAACGTTCTAGTTGCTTAAGTAATTTACTAAGCACCTTTTGACCGAGCTGACTGTTGATACTTAGAAAATACCTGTTAATACCGTTTGCCGCTGTAATTAAGAAGAATCAACAAGTTTTTTCTGATAAATTAAGATATACAAACATGACAACTTAGCATGAAGTGTTGAAATGCAAATTAACGTATTGAGGCTTGAGCAGTTCAACTTGAAAATGCTGGAAATCAGGGCTGCTTAACTTATCTTCCATTCAAATACAAGGAGATATATTGACTCACCTTTTTAATATTTCCCTGTTGATAATAATATCGCAAGGTACGACTCAGTTTCTTGTAAGTCATTGCTTTGTTTCGTTTGAATATTCTCCATCTTTGAGCCACTTTTTCAGGGTTGTTCAGTTTAAACTCTCTGCGGTCTTTTCTGCTCCAGCTTATGATTGAACTAAAGCTGTCGTTCTCCAAAAGCTGCAGCAAAAACTGCCATAAATGCGTCATATTCTTATGGCGAAGTTGTCTATCAGTAGAATTTCTCTCTGTTAACAAAAATAGCGAGATTCAATGTGTTATTCAGACAGCAAATGAACGGCCACGTGTGCTCCACGTTGTGCAAGGGAAAATGTTTAGTCGTATCGAAGTCCGATATCTCAATAAATCGTGTGAGTTGTGGATAAAAACGGTATTCCAATAAATACTCATAAAGTTCGCTGTATAATAAGGCAGATTATGTAACTAAAACATTGAACACACGCCAGATTTTGCTAAGAACTTCGAGACGTTCTGACGCTTTTTTTGGGATGCACGAGCTTCCTGGTAGGTACAATAAATTGATAAATGTTATATGGAGGCTCGGTCTGCTCCTTAGGAAAGAAATGAGCTGACCCTTTCTCCAGCAAGCATTTGATTTTGAAACGGGAAAAATCCAAGCTTATGGTATTACACTAAAATAATGAGGAATGCCCAGTCTGGCGTGATATGTTTCAAAGAAGACCATTCCGATGCGATACACATTAACCCCTCTACTGAACAAAACAAGGATAAACTTGGTAGATTTAAATTGAGGCTTCTGGTAACGAAAGGTCAGCTGTGTATTTTAACTTTGCTCGATTAGAATTAATTGCATCCGGTTCAGTCCCTGCACTTGGTAGCAGTGACCCATAATTACATAATTTTTCCGCGTGATATTGATTGAGTTTCTTCAGTGCTTCATGTGTCTGACTACGACTACGGTGTGTTTCAAATGAATTTCGTAAGCCAGCATAAAACAAACATTTGAGGCTATAACTCAGACGAAAAAGAGCATTTAGGATAGTTACCATTTCTTCCTAGCTTTCTGGATACAACCATGCTGAATTATTTTCTTTCGTCGAAGCAAGCGGACGACAAACTCTGCAAAGATTGAAAATAATTTCTGGACTCCGACAACAACAAATGAAACTCCGGTTCTAGGACTTCCTTGTTTATGAACAGATTGGAAACACGGGAAGTGTAACTAACAGATGTAACACAATACGCAGCAACTCACGCTATGAGTACGTGCAGAAAATGAGGTTTCAATATGAACCTAAAATTACTTATAGGACCCTGCCGCAATGACTGGTGGGTAAATATATTAACTACTTTCTTTGTAAGAAAATAATTTATTGGCGCTTTCGTCTAAAAAAATGGAAACTGATTTCCGAAAATAGCTTACCCTAGTTTTAGATAACGGTCCCACACCAGGGATTTTATCTTTTCTCTCCTTCCCTGCGATTATATGCGCTTCGATCTTCCTAGTATATAAGTAAAGAGAAAGGCGACTCTGTCACACGATTCTTTCAATTTTACTTGATAAATAGACCTTATGCTACATCGAAGTTGTGTCAATTATTAAGGAGATGGCCTATTGATCAAGCCATTTACTCTGCAGGATAAAGACCATTTCAAAATCACTAATTTATTTATAATCTTGAGTGAATTATTTGGTAAACGTTTGCTTTTTGCTGTTGAACCGTGCCCAAAATTCCTCCCACACCGATTTACGTACTTCGTAGATGTGCGTGCCTCTTGACAAAACATGTTTTCGCGTATACATTGTGTCATTGTTTTGTGTCTCACAACCTGCGTCATAGAAAGACTACAACACATGTATATGTAGACAGTATAGACGTATATAGACTATTTTTAGGGCCACGCGTTCCGCTGCATTGCAGGTCTTTGTCTGACAGAAGTGCGTTAAAATGTGGTTCACTCCCAAAGACAAGGCATAAATCAATTATATCCGCTGTAGATTTAAGGGTTAAGCCTGTAGATGGATGAAATTAACGTACCTCGTGTGTGACCGTGTCAGTAATGAAGGCTAATGAGTACTTCAGCTTTGTTCAAAGTGATATTTTAAGTTGTACTTTAAATAGTTCAATGTTCACCTCTCCAGAGTGCAGGTGTCAGTGAGTTCTCGAGTGGAAATGCGTGGGACCAAACGCATAACAATCATTATTCCGCGGTTACTTTGCGGTTACTCTTGTTGAAGTTCCCATCGGAAGAGGAAGTTGATTTGTAGTCTTTGAAAAAGTTTCTAGAAACTATTTGGACCATAGAACATATTGATAGCAAATATATTTTTCTAGGTAACTCTTCCATAAATTGTGAGATGTATTCCGATTTATGATTTAATCTTTTTGGTTGCGTTTTTCCTGCACACACAACGGAGGTAATAGACTGGGTGAAGTGTACGATCTTTACACCGGATGTTTACAAGACCGGCACATTCCACGTGATCGAACGTGACAAGCTATTATGGGCTTTACCGGATAGGCCGGGAATGGGAAGAGCGAGTTAAATTTGGCGGGCAAAGTTTCGGCATGCTTAGCATTTTCAAACAAATACATCATATCACCGAGCCAATGTTTGTTTAAATCTATGTTTATTAGTCTGTGCCATGCAAAACAGACCCGATGTTGACAACGCTCGGCTCTTATTGAAATGAGAGATAGAAGGGGAAACCAAAACGTAAGGTTATAAACATGTATATGTATTGGATATTTTGAAGTGTTGCTAATCTCTCACAGTTATACTAATTCTTAGCTAATTCTTAGCTAATTATTAAAACGACTGTTTGTTAAAGCGTGGTTAGGCGTGGCTGGGCTGAGGCAAGGGATAAGAAACTGAAGGATAAAATTATTGTCAATAGATTGATACCAAAACAGGACAAAATACAAACTACTGTGAAGGGATTCTAATCCGTATACGTTCATGTTCGAATTAGTGATCAATTGTAAGGATTATCCGTCTGTAACGATCACAGGTTCCCGATTGGTCTAAAATTCACTTAAATATTGGATGGCGTTCAGATCATTCAAAAGACACATTACTGAAATAGCTTGTTAGCTGTTATTAAGGAAGCATAATATTAACGAAAACACCTTTATTCCAGTATTCTCATTTCTATATATGCATGGTATTATCGATGCAAAGGTAATAAACAACACTCTTAATATCACTTTTGTGGACTTTTTTGAGAGCAGTCTTGGATGGTTCTCTCTCACGTTTATTCTTAAATCTTAAATGAGGTTTTGGGATTTGTGAAACAATACGCGTACACTTGCAGAGATCAGCTCCGGGTTCATCAAAACTCATTAATAGTGGATTCAGTTTGCTTAGCATGTTAAACAGTCGAACCTCAGCGCAAGGGCCACCTTGGAGACTTAGACTGAGACTGAGACCGGTTTCGTTTTGTGGGGTTCAACATTTTTATCCACAAAGAATGGTTTACAGTATAGCACGTACACCTTACACTATCAAAATATATCGATATTTGAAAACCGAAACCAAACAGAACAAACGTCGCGCGGTGTGGATCAAGTTTTGTGACTTTTTCCAATAACGAAATTGGCCGATGTGGAGAGGTGTCCGTTAGTAAAGGTTCCACTGTATACTGTCCCCGACTTCCGTCGCTTGCTTTTCAGCAATTCAAATTCTAAAGAACGCCTGAGGGTTAATTTTCCTGAACTTGAATGGCATCCTTCCATTTGATTAGATAATGAGCTTAGGGTTTGTTTAAATTAACAATAACTAAGCGTTTTCTTTTTTGATATGAGAAAAGAATCTATTTATTGAGACAACAGATGGGACCTTGACGGGGATCACGCATGGGATATCGATCTGCCGTCACATAATTATGTCATTCTTATCGTTGAAACCGAGTTACACCGAATTTTCATTTGACGGTAAATGAATTTGCACTCACTTTTATTCATTTTATTCCTAATAATTTGTGTATATTACCGTTTTGTACCTCATCACTACGTGATGTTGTTTGATACTAATTTCTTGTAGAGTATCAGTGAATTGAGAAAATAGTCCAGTACCCAACCTTTTAAGCTTGCAGGCTTTATATTGAATCATTCAAAGTACAGCATTGTGGTCTTATAACACTGCCAGTGTCCTGGCTACTGAGTCTTGTTAGCTTCTTTGTATCTCATGTGATGTTCTTTATTATATTTGAAAAAACTCTATGTTTTGAAAATAAGAACCTGTATGGAGATTTTAGCCCTAGAATGGTTCTTAAGTAAGAGTGCTTAACTGGGAAATTTTTAGCGTAACCCTAACAAGTTCTTTAATTTTAGGTTCTTATACGCGGGTTTTTGCCGTATATCTGTTAATTCTAGAGTTCAATGAGAAAGAATTTGATGGTACACCTTGACAAGTACTGCCTTCCTAGCTTGAAATAACATGGTATTGTAGGGAGAAAATCTGCAGATATATAGTCGTCCACATGAGAGGGGAAAACAGGGGGAGATTTAGGAACCAAAAGACATTACTTGACTAAACATTTGTAACAAAAACTTACTTTTATTTACATTGTAAAAGATTATGAAGCTATTTACATAACATTTCTTTGCGAGCAAACGAGTGTTCCTCTTGATCTTGTTTCAGGTTTTGCATTACATGTTTTTTTCAGCAAAAAAAAGTAAAGACATATCTGATACAGATAGGGTTTTATACAGTTTGCTGGTTCCTCTAGGAAAATGCGTTTCAGATTTTGTACCATCAATCTGTTTTATCAGCTAAAAATATACAAAAAAATTTCTTCAGTTGGAGTTTTCATACCGTTCGCTGAATTACGGAAACAGGGACTGACGTATTGGGAAGTGGAAATGCTTCGTAAACAGGAGATACAGGCTCAAATGGTTTTAAACCAAGAGGGAGTGACATAAACATATCGACAAATGGAAACATGATTCTACTCCCGGTGCTGTAGATTGGTGGCTTGAAAGACGAAGAACCTGGATACCATAAGAAAGGACGTGTAGGCATAGGCACTACTGGCCAGCACCAATCTTTTCTTACAGGGGCACTGGTGGGAATAACCTTCGAAGGGAGAGGTGAAAAGCCAGTTGTTGTATGTAGAGGTGGAGTCGTAACTGGTTTTTGATCTTGTTTTCGATCTTGTTCGGTGATGACACAGGTATTTTGCTTTGTGTAACTCAGCGACCTTGTAACGCCTGGTTCGTATTTGTAGGGAAGTTTGTGAAACTTGTACACCAATCTTTGCCCTGGAACCTGCAAAAGATTTAAAACAACTGATCAAAAGAAGCTTTCTAGATTTAACAGTTAACCATCTAGTGAAAGAAAAATGTGCAACCACCGACAAAATCACGACTGGTAACTGTCAAAAGTTTTGTGTGGTACAGATATGAGGATGCGTTTTCGGAAAAGGAAAAACTGTGATAGCAGGGCTCATCTTGATAGCTGATATGAAAACACACCTCCTCCGCTTGATAACAAAACTGAAAACAACCTGAAATAACCTGGCCAAAGATCTCATCGAAAATTGTAGACATATCTTCGTTTTAATTTAAATTTATAATATATCTTTAATCTAGAAAAAGATTGCTACCGAGTTAGTGTTCACAGCCTCTCCTTGTATGAAGTGGTGCTTATAAAGCTTGGCAGCTCTTGCGAAGTGGGTGAGGTTTTTGTATAGCGATACTCGACAAAGGTATTTGCTACTAAAAGCTGATGGTATTTTTGAGCCGACATAAGTTAATTGTAAATAACTGTCACTAATTGTCACTATTGTTTCAGCTTTAAATTTAGTACTAGGTGTGCCCCAAAGGAATCCGGATTGTGCACTCTTTTGCATAGCTTTGATGCAAGAAATATTTACTAAATTATTAAATAAGTAAAACCTTTGTAATCTCAGCGAATTCTACCGAAATTGGAGAAAACATTTTTAACAAGAAATTTCATGTTGAAAGGAAATTTTACGCAATTTTAGATCCGAGCCAAACTCGAAGACTAATCCATCCTTGCCACCACACGCCTACACTGATTAACATCAGTTTTGATGTTATTTGTCCATAACTGTCCTAGAAAATCCAACTACAGCTGTGATCGTTGAGTTTCCTGCGAACTTTAGACAGTAAAATGCGTGTTCGAACTTGTCAGCAACGGAAAGTATGCTAAAACAGGGGGAAAAAGAATACACATCTATCAACTCACCTTTTTGATTATTCCTTGCTGGTAGTAATATCTTAACGCTCGGCTCAGTTTATCGTAGTTCATTCCTTTTTTCCCTTTCAATCTTCCCCATCTCAGGGCTACTTGTTCAGGGTTTTTCAATTTAAATTCTCTGTATTCCTTCCGACTCCAAGCGATGATTGTTTTGCAGCTTTCTTGGGCCAGAAGCTCCAACAGAAATTCCCACAAGTGAACTATGTTTTTGTAACGTGGTTCTTTGCCAACTGCAGTCAGGCCTTCAGTGACGGGTGGCTGGCTGAAGTCCTCCTTAATCAATCTCGTGGTGTACTCCGCTATTTCAAATGAGAAGAGAAAGAGTACGTGATTAAACTGAATTGAATTCGGCTTTACCTCAGTAAATAATTGCTCTAAAAAAAGTCTATAATAAAACTGGAGGCCTTGTATACATGCTCTCATGATCAGTGCTTGGCCGTACTTGGTACTTCTGGAGCAGTCGAGGACCGTCGAGGCATAGAAAATGGCGTTTCATTGTTTACAATTCGCATTTGATTTCAGATAGGAATTATCGAAACCGAAAGGTGATTCTGAGCCCATCTCAGTGATGAATCTCGTGGTTGAAATGGGCCTAGCAATAGGGAATTAGTATAAATTAAAGGGTTTATTACTCTCCACGAAGAAAAAAGCACTGACTGCAATTGCTGACTTACCATGCATCTCTTGCTCCATCGTTGAAACAACCATGTTTGAGCTCGGACGACTGCAAACTTTTTTTCTTGAAGAGGTCTAAATTACAAATCTGACTTTCCACCGCTGTTTGATATAGATTCAAGCCGCGCTTATTTATAATCGAAATTCCCAGACAGGAAGTTCTATTTTCGGCGCTTGACAAGTGTTTTGTTACTGACGTAACTCTGTACGTACGTGAACGCGAGCTCGCTAGAGGTCACGCTCTGACGTAGATAGTGTTCGCAATTGGCCAATTTGACATTCCTTTATTGCTGATTTACTACCATTTTTGCCTAAAACAAACCTTGTTACCAAAGAATTAAGGAAAGAAAGCTTAAAAGAGTGTACAGAGAAGCTCTGTTATGTAGATTGGTGCATTTACAGGCCATAAAAAGTAAATAAACATACTAGCTTGCACACGCAGTCACGTGTGAAACTGCGTGAGAGCTGTTATCGTGTTGATATGATTGATAATGTTAGCGAGTGAAGCTTGCGTCGGCTTTTAGTGATGTAATGCTATCTAAATAACCTGAACACAAAACCTGAAAGAATTCGTTTCGGTGGTAAAACACATCATGGGAATGGTTTAAAAATAGCACAGAGAAAATGTCGAAGTTTTGTTTTGTTTCAGTTACTGTTTTGAAGACTGCGTGACTTGCGTGACTATGCGGAACACGATAAACACCGGAAGCCGGAAGGCGTAGGCGGTCAAAACGTCTTCCGGACATGTTGAGTTGGTAACTGAACTGTTTTCATGTTTTTAAAAAGAAATCAAGTTTTCAAGATTATTCTAAACATTGAGCGAAGTCGGTAGTGATATTACTAACTCGTACTGTTGCAGAGTGTTGTGATAACCTGCAACGGAGCCTTTATTTAGAGATCAAGGCTCGCGACCGGCGTCATCCGGCCATCTATTAAGTCACGCTAGATCAAAGATATGGGCTGCTTTCTGAAATATGTTGGCAATCCTAAACAATTAAATATGGCAGCGTACTGATAGTCAGTAAAGACGCTGCCCCAAGGAAGGGAAGCGGGAGAGAAACGGTCGTAAAGAGCTTGTTCTCGAACTAAACCATTGGCAGCTCAAAACGAAACGGTTTCTGAGCTGGCGAGCAAAGAAAGAAATAAAAGTCATAAAACAGGGATAAAACATGTAAGGTATGCGAGGAAGTTTATTGATCGCGTATGTCAAAACATGGCAGCTACAGTTTAAATAAACTCACAATGTACATCCGGGGTAGGAAGTTTTAATCCCGTCCATTTATGGGGAAGTCGTAAGAGGTTTCAGACGCCAACGGGAACACACATCTTTAGACACTTGTCAATGTTATCTAAGTATATCAAATGTATTAAGCGTGGGGACGTTATCCGGAGCAAGCGCTTTTCAGAAGTGTTGTTTATTTGAAAAAGGAACCAAATCTGCAGTAAGAAGCAATTGCATCATTCAGACAGGAATTTGTTTTTGATGTGGTAATGCATAACTATATCAAAATATACCCTATGTATCTGTCTTAAAACACTGGTTCTTCAAAGAAATAAACTGAAGTGCTGATTCAAGAATCAGATCAAGTTAAGAATATTAAAATAGTCGGACTTTAATTGTTTGACTGTAAATTTGAGGTGCTAAGGTTAATTATTTTCAATAACAATTAATATAAATGATGAATTAAAATTTGAAGCCATAGCTGTTTCTGAAATTCTGCAAATGATTTACATTGATTCCAACGAAAACACCATCTCAAAAGAATTTCTTAGCTTGATATGCGGAAAACAAACTTTTCAGTTTTAAATTGAACCGCAACCTATAAAAACGCTTGCAGCCGACACATCCTGCAGGAAAATGTATAGTTTGTTAGGCCACCCTGGTTGGCTGATCAACGCGCTAGACACTTCCTGTTCCTCTTGTTTTAACATCCACTGGAAGAAGTACCATTATACGGAGGATTGATAAGTCCATCCAGCTACTTCCACAGAAAGCAAAAAGATCGAACAACTGAGACAACTAAGTTATTTTGTATCCGCGAGCCTGGGGGAATAATTTTTGTCATCTGAGGGGAAAAGTTATCAATGTCGGGTGAGGACCAAGGTAAGATATTTCACTTTTTACTTTGTATATAAATAGCACTTTGCGGAGGCGATACAGTATTTGTTTGCACAAGTAAAGAATACTATCAGGAAAGTCAAACTAAATATATACATATTTTTAATTTGCGTTCTTGAACTAACTATGAACAGATTTCAACCGACACAGCATAACTTCGCCGGACAAGTGAATAACCAACGTGCATTTTAATATCTTCTGGTCGGTCGACACTCCCCTTGTTCGACACAGTCCACCGATATCGATCATGCACGGTTTAGTCCGACTTTGTAACATTCTGTGCGCTTTAAAATTTGGCAGCTAGTATTGCCGGCCTCAGTTAACTTGGTCTTCTGCAGGTGAACCGATCTAAACAGTCTAGCGTATAATCTTCTTATGAACACTGTTTCTATCCTCATCTCAGTGGGTAGTATGAAATAAACGTCGACAACCCTCACATCTATACTGATTTCATTTAACATGCTGCTTTTCATTGTGCAATTGTCAGAGCTACCAGGCATATATTTGTAATCAGGTCTATAAGTATTCAACTCTCCAAAATCTTGAAGGTCATATGTAGTTTTAAAATTAAACTATTTTAATTCGTTGGGTAATTCACTTCCGCTAAGGCAACAAAGGAATAATGGTTCGGAAGACCCATAATTGAGTATAATTGCTTCTAAATCAGTAATTCGACTTGTAAGCATTTTAGTGAAATTACACCTTGGACGTGACTTTCGTTATGAGGGGAAGTTAAGGAATGCTTGTTCAGTTCTTGGATAGATAGAAATGTCGTTTAGTGGCAAGAGGAGGTCACCTAAGATGTCAACAACAACTCGGTTGGTGAAATCCGGGTGAATACCCTGGTATGGACTTTTCTGCCACTTCAAAACTCAACTAAAGAATGTACGTGAAAAGTGGACCACATGTTAGGGTTAGCACATGCTGATATCTTTTCGATATTCCTCTGGTCTTTCGCCAGCTGTTATTTCGTCCCTTGGGAGGCGCGGTGGCCTCATGGTTAGTGCGCTCTTCTCCGGATCGAGCGGTCCGGGTTCGAGCCCTGGCCGGGGACATTGTGTTGTGTTCTTGGGCAAGACACTTTACTCTCACAGTGCCTC
>Ga0126339_10002442_pt1 | contig 13300 bp, 8 predicted proteins | sample OrbTmetagenome_2_FD_92532 | JGI IMG/M metagenome (GOLD analysis project Ga0126339, IMG submission 92532) | Coral microbial communities from Petempiche,Puerto Morelos, Mexico - Orbicella T R C metagenome | ecosystem: Host-associated > Invertebrates > Cnidaria > Coral | place: Petempiche,Puerto... | reverse complement strand
GGGAATTTTGCTTCAGAGTTGTCTACATTTAGTTGAAAATGCCAGAAAGGTGCGTTGCCGCTGTTTGTAACAACATTAATGATCCAGAAAAGAACATCAGTCTTCATCGCAGGTTCCTGAACCTAGGTCACAGACATCAGTCATGTGGCCATTTTGAGCACATTATTCCTGTGATCAGCAGCAGGGGTTGGCCGCAAGAAAATAGAATTTTGAACTTGTAAAAATTCGTAAGAAAATTGCATTTTATCCAAATCAAAAAATTTTTTCACAGAACTTCATTAGGTGAAATGTAGAATTAGATGGGCGAAAAAAAAAATTGACATTATGGGCACTTAAAGTTTTGCCCATTTTGGGGGCCTTTTAAATAAAACATGATTCCACTCAAGCTTGTTGGACACTTGTATATGAGATGAATGAGATTGTTATAGCCAACTCATATCCAATGCACAGTCATGGAACAATAATTGTTCACTATGCAAGTGAGTTATTCAGTATTTAATAATGATATTAAATCAATTAAAGCCATGTTCTTACCGTAACAGCTTTCACATGACACACCAAAAAGATTGGTTGCCACACCCGGTGGTGGAGTCAAAATAATGGTTGATGTTTGCTTTTTCCCTGATTGGGTCGTGTTTCCACCACTGAAACAGAAAATGTGATTTTTGTCACCCAAAAAACTCATCTTTATCTAATTGACTGTGCCATGGAAACATACTGGTCAGTAATATGAAGTCATTTACATCCCACAAAATGTGTTCCAAAAAATGTGCCCAATTATGAGAGGTACATGTATCTGTGTAAAGAAAAAATTATGAGCATGTGTGTTTGTGAGATCCACCTACGCACATATGAGAGGTGGCCACTTATAGGAGGTGTTTGTCAAGGGGATTTGACTGTAAGATGAAGCAGAATTTGTCCAGTCTCCACAAAATCCTGGCAAAGAATTACAAATTCAAATGATACATGATTAACCACTTACAGGCCAGGTATGTATATCTGTGTTAAATTACATTCCTTTGAAACTGCTTTGAGTCGTTTCTGTAAACAGATTAAAACAAAACCATTGAGAAAATTATAAAATTAGTCCCACTAGCGTGAGCATGTTTACAGTGCCTTTCTTACCCACACCTACTGAATAACCAAAGGCCCATTTATATGACTGAGAAGTTTTGGGACAGTTACTAAAAAAATGGCACACATACCAAAGCCTCTTGAAATAGTTCCTTGTTAGTATATATGGTATGTCAAAATACCATACCCACATACCATGTTAAAATTATGTTGTCATGTTCATGAAGTACAAATGTGATCTAAGAGCATTTATAACAATACACTTAGACAACAAACTAAGTAATATTAATAATCCTTGTAGAGTGTTTCTCATTAATTTTAAAGCTAACCTGTTGTAGATATCTGTCTGTGGTTTTCCACATGTAATAATATTCCACTATACTTGAAAGACTCTTCCATGGAAGCTAAAACAAAAGACTCCAAGAATGAGACCAGATTCAGTTTACATAAAAGTAACCAATAAATATTTTCTCTATTTTGCAAAATTCTCTAAGATGAACTGTTTATTATCAGTCATTCTCTTTCACATTCTACAGGTTTAATAACTTGTTTTCCTTAGCATACATCGCATTAATTTCCCTTAGGTCACACCATCATATTCACACTTTTATCTCACCTCACAAGCTTTTCAATAAGTTTTGAAGTACGGAAAATTTCTAAAATAGGGCAGGAGCAGCATGCAAAGCTGGTGAGATAGAGATTTATTCTGAGCTAGTTCATTTAAATTAACCAAGAAGGATCTCTACAAATTACTACTCACAAAGTCTTTCTGAATGTCAGTAAAATCTTTTCCATACTTCTGAAGGGCTTCTTCAAACAGATTTGCCTCACCTATGATAAATCATAGACAAAATGTTATGAACTATAAATTGCACCATATACCATGAATTCAAAAATTACAATATTAAACACTCATTTATAATCACAGATGTATGCAAAATATGTGAAGTATTGACTGACCTGCTGACCACTCCTCCATCTCATCACGGCACAGGATGGGTCCCCCTGCAGGAACTAGACTAGCTATTGCCTTGCTCACATTATAACCATTGTTATGTAGAGCACACATTGCATGAGACTAAAACAAAGAAAAATTAAACTTAACATTTCAGACTAGTTCAATATGAATACATGTACAGGTTAAGGAGCTACAGTTCATGCCAACATATTCAAGTCTAAATATTATTATTTAAAAAAAAAAGGCAGTGAAAACTATGGTTTTGATTGTCTATGTTTTTTGGTTTGTTTTCTCCTAAAATATGAGAAGCTTCTAGATCAAGGGTATGGCAGGCAAGAAATTGTCAACCTGGACAAATGCCCATCTCAGGCTTACTAAAAAAACAAGACTTTTCTCACACCATTTCAAAAACTAATTTGTCTACACAGTGTACATGTACTATAAGGTTAAATCTATGCAGGGATGCTTCTAGAACTTTCCAAAGCAGAATAAATGCATAAATGTGTCAATTTAGCTCAGCATCCATTATTATTACTACGTGCATTTCAACTATGGTATACCTGAGCAGTTAACCGAAATATTGATATTACAGACCACCAATAGACAGAGGGTGAACTGAATTTTCCAACAAATTATAGGTACAAGCAACAAACTAGCAATATACAGACAAGCTAAAACCAGTTTGAAATGAAATGCAATACAAAAGCAATATGTAAATCAAACTATCAGTCAGCTTTGCAATTCAAAACATCAAAAATATGCAATAACAATCTTCTAGTAACTAGTATTTGCATACTATATTTAGCATTGGCTAAAGAACATTTTATAAGCCTCAGCAGTAAACAAGTTATTATTGAGTGAAATATTTCTACTAATAAATGTTATGTTGGTTTCTATCAGTCATGCATGACATGACATACATGTAACTCAATCCTTTTCACACACTCAAGTCTTTCTCTGCTCAGGTAATGTCAGTAATATGCCCTAAATTTTTTTCTAAAGAGATCCATGAATAAATGAATGGTTGCTACTCAGATTCAAATTTTTCACTACATTTGCAACTACAGCCAACAACTATCCAAGACATCAAACTATCTCTTTATAGATGTAGATCTCCATGGATGTTTTTGGGTGGAATATCTCAGACATCACTCGAGAAATAAAACAGTTGACTAAAGAAAGAGAGACCCCATGTTTATCCAGGCTATTTAACATGCATGGAGATATTCTAAGAAAATACTGAGCTCATGGTTGCCCAATGATACCCCTAGAGCATTATGGAAATATGTCTCAAACAAGTAAAACCTGGAACTAAGACTAATTTATAGACCTGCAGGGTATGAATTAACAAACTCACCAATGTAATGTCCCTTGATGCTGCTGCAGCACTCATGTGCAAGCTGGGCTGCTTTACCGAACTGCTACAATCCAGAGCCCTTGCAAATGTACCAACAGATCTACAATTCAAATAAGAACCAATATTGATCATGACCAAGCAGTTTTTCAAGTTTGATAGGACTAGAAGGTAGGTACAGCATCACCTGACCAACTCAACATATGGACTTCAGAAAGAAACATATCTGCCTAACTAATTCCCAATGAAACAAAAGTGTGAACATTAGACTGCAGCAATTTTTAGATGTATGTATTTGGAATGATATTGAATAAATTATGGCAACCAGAATGATCTATTCCATGTCAGTTCAGACAGAAGCTTACATGAATACACTTGTCTGTTTTTAGTGACTTAGTCAGCACTGTTTTATTCTCTAATACATGAACATCTGCATTTATACTACTACCAAAATATCAATAATAAATACATATTAACAGTTTTGTAAAAAAAAAAAAAGTGAGCCCTGTTTACTCCTTGACTGCCCATGTTCACCAAGATTCAATCTGGAGGTTCTCAAATAAACACAACCAGCTCACTGTTTTAAACTACAGTGGAACCCTGTCTTACAGCCACCCCAATAATACAGTCACCTCGTTGTTACGGCCACTTTATTCTGGTCTGAACAATAGCTCAGTCAGTCATTTTCTTATTATGAGAACACCTTAAATACGGCCACCCCAACAATATGGCCCTGGAGATATTTGTGGTCCGTTGGTGACTGGACTAATGGTGTTCTATTGCACTTCAATTAAGCAACCAGCCAGGTCACTTCCATGAAAGCAAAAGAAAAATGGTTGGACTGAAATGCAAATCAAGACAACTTGGAATTTCATGGTACCTTGCAATCACAAGAAACTGGTCAACGTGTTGTTCCTGTAGAGGATTGTTTGGATCCCAAACCAAAGTCTCCAGCTTAGCAAGATCTCTATCATCTTGAAGTCCTACAAGTATTTTTACCAAGACAACATTTGCATTAAAAATAATTTGAGGTGAAAAATATGTGTGTACTGTCAACTACTGAAATAACTCTTGTGAGCTTAACAAGATCTCTATCATCTTGAAGCCCTACAATAATTATTATTTTTACCAAGACAACATTCACATTAACAATAATTTGGGCCAAAAAACTATCCGCGTATGTGTTCTGTTAATTTCTGAAATAACCCTTGTACTAATATATAAATTTGAAAGATATTCCTGTGAACTTATTGTCAAAGAGGGGGATTTTACTAAATAGGAATACAAGAGGCATGCATGGAACTAGACACTATGAAATACAACAAATTCTAGGGAGAAACAAATTGCTGCTGGGTTCAAGAACTTTTCAGGCATGTTTTTGCTGACACAGCTACTTGTACAGTATGCATGGCAGTATCTTATATCTCTCACAAGCTCTTTCCATCCCGCTCAATCCCCGCCTCAGAACACATTTGCCGAAGATTTCTTAAAAAAGCTAATTGAAGTACACAAGCAAATGGAATGTTTTTTTGAGTGACCTCTACCTCTTCTTGCTGTTTTAGGCACTTGAGCTTGATATGCTGTCCCAATTCCCATCTCTCCTCTGTCTGCTACCAAGGTTTTTTGTTGAGGATCATAAACCAGAAAGTAGTGAAACCAGTCCTGTAAGGGGAATAGGACACCTGATCACCCTCAATCACTATAATAGAACACATGACCACTATAATAGAGCACGTGATCACTCAGGATTTTGCCCAATTTTACAATGGAAGATAACACAAAAAATTAGTTAATGGCTGAATCTCAATACTATTATCCAGACCTCAATGATGTAGACAATTTTAACTAAAAGTACTGAATGTAATAACACACAAACACACCTCCTTTTCTAAATATTTTGGTAACACTTCTGCTTCATTGTAAAGTGTCACCAAACACTTTCCCCTAAAACACAAAAATGCACAGTATGAAAAACTGAATTCCTCCCATATATTTAGCCCACAATATTCACAAAATCAAAGTATACCATACAACTTGCCAGTTTTTCTGACAGGATATCACATGACCAAACAAAAACTTTCCAGAAACAGTCATTGACATACTTCACGAAAAGTAACTTGCATTATACTATATGCATTAATTGCAATGCACATGTCTATATCATCCACTCTTCTTTACACTTGCAAAATAATATTAAATCGTACCAAAGACAAGCGCAATATTTCAACCTTTTTTAAATCTGGGCTTCACCATTATTTCTCTTGGAAGAGAGATTTAAAAGTGGTTCATAGCCTATGTGAGTATGCTTTGCTGATTACCCAACCAGTCCATATTAATTATTAATATGCATAGATATAGATGTAAACATAGAGATGCTAGCCTATTGAGGAATATCTGTGCAATGGAAAATGTATTTTGTGCATGCAATGTTATTTTGGAGTATAATATATGTACATATTAGTTATAGAAATGTATTTCGATATTGTTCGATGAAATTTTAATCCCTGTGGAGGGGTTCCTGTACTTATTATTAAATGAAACATTTCCCCTGCCAATTCTTGTTCATTTTGTTCAAATTTTTACGGCTGAATATATAAACCATGCTTTTTTTTACTGGTCAAATAAAACCCTAACAGAAACTCTTTTCAATAAGTATATGTACATGTATAAAAATGAAAACAAAAAATTATTAATTTCTCATATGATCGACTTGTTTGCTGTCTGTAACACCTGAGTCCAATTTTTTGACTCACAACATATACATGGACCACTAGTGATTTGAACAAAACCACTAAATTTGCATAAGCAGTGTATGCCAGAATTTAGACCTGACCGTTTTAAGGGAGTGGACAATTTGCTGTTAGTTTAACCTGAGGTTTTAACATTCATGGTCTTAAAGTGCATGGTTACATGTCGTACTAAAAGAAAACCATATTAAAGATCTCTACAGTCTCTCATTTCTGAATTCACATTAAAATATTCACAACAGCAAAAAGTATGTAACTTAAGTGTCTTTCTCATTGAAATATATATAAAACTATTATGGCGGAACCTGAATCACAGTAAAATAGATAATGACATTCTTTTCAAGTTCACCAGTATTGACAATTTTATCAATGCTGTATTGAGAAATTAGACTTTGATCAGGTATGGGACTGCTTGGGTTAAAATGCCTTTATGATTTAAAGATTTTGGATGAAATTTGAGTTTATCAATGTTTTAATTTAGATGTACCTTATGGTGTTGGCATTAATGTTTTCATACTGTCTAGACAAGAAAACTTCTCTGTGACTCAGCTGATGTCTTAGCACATCTTCCATTTCACTATCCCCCATTTCAATTTCTGCATCTTCCTCAGCTTGCACTGTAGGAAAGATAGAATCAAGCACAAATATTACCAACACACACTACCAAGAACTTCGAAACAAGACACAAAACCATCAAATCCATGCATTCTGGAATCTTAAAAATGCTTAAATTAGACATTAGAGGAGCTCAGTGACAGTATTTCAAGTTGTTTTGGCCACATACAAAATTACCTTCAGATTGAAGGAAACCTGAGAATATTAGTTAACTAAGGAGGAAAAACACCAAAGAGATAATAATAATAAACTATTAAGGAACAAGCATGGTCAGGGAAGGAGAAGACTAACACAGATTACAAAAGATGAACTTAAAAAACTTTTCAAGATGCGTAAACCGTGACATAGCTTCTTTAAAGAAAGAGAATTTAATCAAGTAGTACTGGTCACAGGTCGTACTTGCAGCTGCTAACAGCTACCAGCAAGAATTCTATTTTCAGTGTTCAATTTTACCTGTTTTTATTTTCAGTGTCTGCATTTTACCTACTGCTTACCAAATATAGCTAAAAACCCAGACTGAATGTTAAAACAGTCTTCTCAAAAGAACACTGCAATTTTAATCTCTATTTCACCATTCCTCTTGATGAGAGAGCAGATATACTTCCTATTCCTGTTAACTAACAGACTGGCCTGGGATTATTCCAGCATGTGAAATACAGTTAGTACCCTTCCATTGAAATATGAGATTATCGTTTGACATTTGATCTGAAAGGGTGTTTACATGTCATCAATTTAAGGAATTTGGAATATTTACTATGCAATGACATAACATAACACTAAATTCCTACTTGGAACTCTAATAACCTCCCGTCCATAGTTCCCTCCATTGTCTTCTTATGTAACGCCTTGCTTGAATCCACTACTAAACATTTACTTGTTACAACCCTTGAGAGGAATTTCAACTACTACAAGGGCCATGGCCAGAAAAAAACACTGAGGCAGTATCCATGAAAACATTATGACTGAGGCAATGTGCATGGTAAAATTCTCTTCCTAGGTATTTAGGGTGTTTATGATGATTACAAGCAACAAAAAGGAAAAAGATGACTGAGGCAAGTGCCTCAGTTTGCTTTTACTAGCTATGGCCCTGACTACATGTGCAGTGATGCACGACCTCAATAGTCCACTCAACTGGGCATGAATTAAATTGCAGAAAACCAATCAAATCTGGAATTTTACCGCAGCTGTGCATTTCAGGAAAACTTTTCACATGCTTGGATGTGGATCATAAAGGTAATTATGATGAATTAAGAATAAGAGCTTTGCTTGGAGAACAGGACATTTTTCATATTATTATGACAAAGTAAGGAAATGAGTTTAATTATCCAAAATTTCAGCATCTAATTAGTAACTTGTTTGATAACATGGTTAACACAAAGAGACATTTTGCTACAATATAAATTACAAAAAATATGGGAGTACTTTCCAGGCAACAGATGTCCCCAAAGTACAACATTTAGCTAAACTTAACTTACACAAATGTTTTTCAGCCTGCATGGCAAGGGCTGATGATAAATCTCTCTTTCTATAGAAACACTGAACTTTGGCCTCCACTTGTCCATTACTAGTCTAAAAGAACAAGATCAAAGATTCCTTAATTTCCACATGTCCGCGCGTAATTAACATATTCATGAATATAGGCTCAGAGCCACCTTAAATTTTTACCTTAGTCAACTCCTCAATTCTTCGTATTTGATACGGTAACGCCGGGTTGGTTTCAACATATACGTAATCTGTGAATAAAGAAAAGTTGGTTAACACTGTTAAGTTGTATAAAACTCTCTAATTTCGTCCAAAACACGTTCTGCAACGGAAAAAACGCACATGGTCACGAAGACACAAGACAGCCGCTAAGCTGGTAACCGCGCGCACGAAATCAACAGACAAGAAATGACGATTCGAAAAGTTTTTCGGTTTTCCTTTCGTCCCTCACCAATGAAATCAATTTCTTTCATACAGCCCTTAATTTGCCGGTTACAAGAACCCAATTGCGCGAGACTTCCCTCGGGTTTTCTGGTAAAGAAGGATAACAGTGAAGTCCCCGACAACACTCGTACACCGTACGGAGCTTTTGTTCATCCTCCCGGCAAACGGGCAAAATAACGCAATCGTCCGCGCATAAAAAAATCTCTCACTTTCATCACAGAAATACTATTACTTCCTAGTTGGGGTACACACAAGACATGAAGCATTCAAAATTCAAGGACAAAAGCGCCATCTGATACAATTTTACGAGGAGGGAAGTTCACGTATTTCAGTGAAAAATTCCCTGAAGTTCTAGTGTGATCGCACTCACCTCCAACCCGGAAAACATTTGATGCGTTCGCCATGATTCCCTAATGGCGGGAGTTTCTTATTCGAAACTTCGATCAATAAGAATTACAAATGTCAAGTTTTTCATGGAGCCTGTGCACTATTCCGCCGAAAACGTCATTCACCACACGAACGCGGCCATTATTGTTCGCCCTCAAGCGAACCACGCGTCTTTTGACGTCACGAACGGAACGCTTTCGCCGAATATTGTCACGAAGATTCTGCAGAGCACAGGTGCGCAAACTCGTGAATGATCGCATTCACTCGTGAATCTTCGGATTGTTTAGAATGACGTAAGCGTGATTGACAGCTTGTTTGTGTGTTTACCCGTTGCAATTGTAACTGACACACACCCAACCGTCCTCGACTTTGATTGGCTCTCGAGCCGCCATAACGCAAATCGCATTCGTGTTGGTCACGGCCTTCAATAGCCATAAATCGTGTTTACAATTTTGACAATATTTCTTTGACCTCTCAATTTTCTTTCCGCTAGATGTTGTGCTGAGTACCATGACTCTTCCAGATTTCGCGTTCAAAATCTTCTTATTCTCAAAAGGTTTATTCCAAGAAGTTTATACCATGAAGCGTCTTTTGCTAAACCAATTAGCGATGACAGTTCGCAACAGAAATCGAAACAGCTTCTAGTTTCCATTATTGCAATGAATAATTTTACACTCTAAAGCGTCCAAAAAAACCTCAGGTTTAAAAATTGAACGGCAGAAGGAACGAGTTTAATTCAAAATTTTCTGAACACACGTTTTCTTCGAGTTTCGTTTCGCGAATGCCGTTTGCAAAGTGACACCTTTACATCGTGACGTCACACTACAATTCAATTGTCGCTCATACGAGATTAACCGGTAAAATCCTGTTTGATACGTGCGTGTTGTCCGTTGTGACATTTGAGAGTCTTGGAAAGGCGGAGTCTTCATCGTGATGTCTCGTATTACAATACCACAAAGGAATATTTTGGACAGTGGACTCCGGGACAGACAATCAGCACTTTCTTTCTTACTCAACAAGTAAGAGGCATACGACGGGTTAGCAAAAGTTAAAACACATAAATAGCCGGATTTTAGCATAAAGAATCTCATATGAAATCCGGAGGGGGTTAATGGTACTGTGTTATACTGCTTGGAACAATATGTTCCGATATTTCATTTCGGTAACACAATTTCACTTCTTCAGACAAGCAGTATTGCATAACTTGAAATAATAAGCATTGCACAGTTTTCCCGAGCAATCTGGACAGAGGATATTCCCAGCACAAATATAGTGTCGCGCAGGGATGCGAGCAAGTGGATGCGATGAACAGTGTACATTACAGGTGTCAAGCATTGTGACATGTCGGTGGAAAGGAAAGAAAGTAATAAATCATCTTCATTTCGACGAATCCGATTTGCCGAAATATAATTTTCGGTAATAAATTTTTAATTCGCGCAAGTCAAGGACGAGCACGGGGGAAGAGCTGTTGAAATCTGAAATGAAACAATGGTTGATCATTATCAAAACGTATCAACTGCTTTCCAAGACAAACAAACAAGTTCTACCTGATGCTTAGCAACTAGTAACATAATTCGCGCGACCTTGACTGGAGGCAAAGGAGCACAACCTTAAAGTTTCGTTAGGCAGTTCAATTTGAACACAAATCACATCGTGACAGCTGAAGGGCCATCGAAAATTCACAGACATCTTATCATATTAATCCTTTTGTGTAGCAAGATTCTATTCGATATTATCGTCTTAGTTCAAGACCAAGCGAAATCGCTAGGCGCTGGCTTTGCGCCAGCTGAAGAGCAGATTGTAAATGTGTTCCGGATGAATGAGTTTGTAATCGTCATCATTTCGATAATTGAATAACGAGTACAATGAACGCCGGGCTTATTTCGTTTACGCGAAAAAAACTAAATGCATTTGGGCCAACTCGCTTAATAATCTAACTTTTAATCTAAGCAATAAAACATGAAACCGAATTGATGTCAAGGGTTTCACTTCTACCTTTTTTTGTTGTGTTTACACAGTAAACAAGAAGGTTGTCTTTGTACTAGGAAGAGGGAATCATGGGTACATCACGACATCACGATGTGCTCACGTGTAATTTGCATGGCAAGTAGTATTCTGGTAACATCTGCTACGTGATAGAAACAAGAATTAAAGCACTCTGATTGGTGGACGAGAAAACATTACTGACAGTGTCACGTAGACGTGCCTGAAAGCGTTATGCCCGAGGTTTTAATAATATGCGGTCTTGCCGTTTGCTTCGGTGGTACCAAACTCGGCTGATGTGCGATACCTGAAACTACCAGTATATTTAATAGTATCTAATAACAACCAAAATTGCATAAAGTGTTAATAGTAGGGAAATAAGTAGTATGGTATCAGGTTCTGTATGCTAATTGTGGTACAAGAAATGGTTGTCATGTTGGTAAGAGCCGAAGTGATAATTACAGAATTTACTGAAAATAACAGCATAGAACGTACGCTCGCTATGATTGGTTCATTGGATACCGTAATTCTATAGTGACCTGAAACATACTCTGAGCACAAAATGAAATAACAAAATCTTCATGGCGAGTGAAAATAGGAATGCCGAGTATCATAGCTTTCATTAATCTATCGCAAAATCTCTAATAAGGACCAATAAACGAGTGGTTAGCCTGAAAATGATACACTGTAAAATGAGGCGTTCTTTTTTTTCGCGTCTGATCTCAGATTAAAACTGACACTGAACCTGGAACAGTAGTTGGTAAAAATTTTCTCAAGATTATTGTCCAAAAGAGGTCAGAGGCTTCTTCCAGCTGAATTAATGTAATTGTTGTTTGGAGTCTTTACGTCAAGATCAATTCCACAAGAGCTTGAAACTAGTGAAGCAGATCGGGTAACTAATAGTCCATCTATAAATAAGGGTCTGTTTCCTCGCTACTGGATGTCTAGAATGAAATTATTATTTTATTACTAGATAAACTATAAAAATTGTTCGCATTCATTGGTCTGGCTATCTTGCGTGGAAATTGAATGTATGGTAAACCAAACGTGTATACAATGTGTTGCAAAAGGAAGAAAATTAAAAATGGAGAATACTTATTTTTCTTGGAGGAATCGAACCCTCCGGAAAGAGCAATCGACCATTAAAAATCGCTGAATCAAGAGAAATTCCTTTCCATTTTCTGTTTCACAGAAAGCGCAACCGGGACCTACAACCAAAACTTACATGGTGGGAAATACAGTATTTATATTCGGCCAGTCTAATCCATAGGCTTTAAATTGGGTTTTCTTCCAGCACTCAGTATAGCTTTCGATCTTGATCTTTAATATTTAATCTTCAATCTTTAATACAAATTCCAAATTACATTACATTGAACAAGTCAATCCAATGAATTTGAGGACAGTTTAAAACAGAATACAAGATTCCTTAATATAAGCCGCCGCCGCCTTAGTGTATCATTGTATGATTGTATACCTAGAGAATGCTAGTGAATTCCAAACTGATTAACACACACCAGCATTTAGAATCGTTCGAACACACACACACACACAAAACACCATACCCTAATGGAAAAGAGGCTTTACACGTGCAGCTCATATTCCGGAATATTTATCCGTTTGATGTGAAGTAATTCGTAACTTTGGCATTTCGGTAACATATTAAAATGATTATCTTTGAGAATCTACCGCAGTCACATAATTAATAATGTTTTTCATTTCATTGGTTTTTACCACTAGGCTTTGCGATGCAGCTGGAGCAAATTAAAGTGCGGGAATCGTATGCGAACGAGTTGAATTGGGTTAGGTTTTAAGACTTCTGATTGGATGAAAAAGTGGCGCGAGTTTTTTAAGCCAATCGTAAAGCGTAGCGACGCAAAACCGATCACTGTTCGACCCCGAATGAACATGGTGCGCTGCTCCACTTTCTAAGTAAAACCAAAACCAATCGTAACTGTGCTCTGCGCGGTGAGTTACATGTTTTTCTTTCGAGTTTTGATTGGTTCATGGATTTTGATTGGTTTTATTATTTTGTGTATTTTGCGTAAGTGTCTATGTTTGGTTGTTTGTTTGTTTGTGTCCCTGACCTAAACATGTAAAATGTCTTTTCTTTTAACTGGCTGCCTGGCATTTTTAACTCTTAGGTTATTTAGGGTAGTCAGCACCCCTATCATTTTTACTTTTAACCTATAATATTGCGATAAATTATTTCTAATTCTGGGATGAAATAAAAGTTGTTGTTGTTGTTGTTGTTGTTGT
>Ga0126339_10002441_pt1 | contig 13304 bp, 5 predicted proteins | sample OrbTmetagenome_2_FD_92532 | JGI IMG/M metagenome (GOLD analysis project Ga0126339, IMG submission 92532) | Coral microbial communities from Petempiche,Puerto Morelos, Mexico - Orbicella T R C metagenome | ecosystem: Host-associated > Invertebrates > Cnidaria > Coral | place: Petempiche,Puerto... | reverse complement strand
GCCATTCCATGTTGACCGAAATTCGAAGGATTGGTGAAAGTGTCCAGCCCTGCACATTCTACGTTGTTGTCAAAGGTTTAAAATAATGTACCACAAGTACATGGCTGTTGTCGGTAACGTTTCCTGAACAACAGAAGCAAAAGGAATGGAGCTTTTTTCAGTGAAAATGTGCAACGTCCCGTCCCCTCGATGGCGCCAAGCTAACTAAAGTCTTGACCGCAAAATAAGTGGGATTGCTTCAGGCTCGGAAGATAACATCTCGGCTATAGTTTTGTTCAACTTATCTTTTGAAAGCGGCGTTTACTGTTTACTAGCGAACCATGTTATTAAAATTGTCTTCAGAAACTGATTTTATCGAGACAAATTTAGCGGAGCAACTTCTTTGACCCTTTGAATACTGGACGGTATTAGATGTTCGTTGCGTGGCATAGTTGTTCGAAAACATTTCGGGGTTAACCAGAACAAAATAACGCTCACGGGTTTATAAAAAAAGTAAAATGATACAGGGCGCAAACTATCAACATAACACCAAATATTCAAAATGCAGTGTGTTGTAACATGAGTTGTTCAAAGAACAACTAAAAATTTCTAGTCCATTCATGAACTGACAATGGACCCTGAGATTCTTACTAAACACAAAGAACCTGCTTCTATCCATGTGCTTTTGACATATCGACATATTAAGTCAGGACTGCCGGCTCGGCAAAATCGAGAAACTTCTTATTTACAAAGAAATGTTCGAACGACATCTCAATTGTTGAATTACATCAAAAACATGAGTGGACTAACCTTATTACTTTAAAGAAAGTGATTGATCGTTTTTGCATCACGTTGGAACGACAACGGAAAAACAATTTTTAATTATTTTAACCCACTCTGGTCTGTAGTTGAAACGTCTTTATATCAGTAGTGGTTACTTTTATCAATGATTTCGAAATTGAAACACAAAAATTAAGGACAATGAGCCAGTTTCAGTAACTTAAATCAAAGCATATTCAATAAGGAGTTCAAAAACTTGAAAAGGATCTTGTCTCGTATCTTTGGAGGTCGAGTAATTGAATTAGAAAAATCCTTCATAATGTGCAGAGCAGTTTAACAGCAAAAAATTGTTTGAAGGCTCTCTCGAACGTATTTTGAAAATATCTAAATGAACGAATGATTGAACGCCAAGGTCCTGCTTAGAAAATGATTGATATTTTGTGTAACTAGCGACCAGGTGTCTTTAAAAGACTATGCTGTACATAATGTGGGCTTTTCCGCTCGAAATCTTTCTCAAACAAAGCCGACTACAGGAAGTGGTTGCGAATTCAATATTTGTTGAGAATTAGCAATCTTTATGTGCGAAGAAAACAAGAAATGTCATGGTGTGGTTGATGATTTGCCATCAGTGTGGTTAAATTGGGCCGTAATGGATCAACAAAGAAGGCGGTTCATTGTAACATTCAAAGAAATATTTCTTGCCAATTAGCAAAACAAATTTTCACAGAACAACTTAGCAGATTGTTTGGGCCAAGGATAATTCTGAAGTAAATATACTCTATATTTTTATTTAGCGACTACTTTGACCGAGTTTAGTCACCGTACGAAGAAGATTTGTTTTGTTGCCTCCATGTAATGGCTGCCGATGAAGTGGTAACGAAATAAGTCAAAATTTCGAGTCAGCTGTTTATGGAAGCTTTTCTACCGTTTTTCGTCAGATGGTAAGAAACGACCTAAATACAATTTAGGACTGAATCCAAAAGATTTTTTTTTTTTTTCCCCGAAAGCAATAAATGAAAAATTATTCTTGAGGTTAAGGACAGTCTTCATCTCTTGCTGTAACTTCAAGGCACAACATTTGTGGGAAAAATTTATTGAAATTTCATATAGTTTATGTTTCGCGAGACCGATTATATAACATTTTGTTTAATACAGTATTTACAGTTCAGAATTTTGGCAAATAACAATATTTCAGTAGCTACATCTTTTTAGTGTTTCGATTCAAACAATTGGCACGAGTTAAATCAGAAAAAATGTTAGTCAGGCGTGAAACTCCAACAGGAGTACCAAGGCTTGTTTCCACGAAACAAAATACACGAAGTGCATAACTTTCGTTGCAGGGATTTTAGATACTATGGTTAAATTATAACAAAACCCTGATAGCCTTTGATAAAAAAAATACCTCGCAGATATATATAAACTGATCAGAACTTGGGCTGGTATAGTCAGTTGTGAGTTTACATTAAGGACACAGCATAAATCAATTTCTTCCACTCCCAACAAAAGCGTGCCTCAAGCATACTTGTATGGAAAATCAGGCATCATACTGATTTCAAACATAAATACATCTTCGTCTCTTTCTATACAAAGTTCCTATGGAGTTTTCCTCTGCCTATGTTGCAACAAGGCTTCTTCGACATGCTTCTTCATTTACCGCCGTATCTACAAATGTCCGTACGTTGGATGCGGTCTGATGATGCACTGCAAAGCATGAGCTGATGTGGGTGGAGGATAATGTGGATAGTGGTGTATTTGCGTTGGACATTGCGACGTACACAGAATCCCTGTTCCGTAACCGGCCAGAGAAGGAGCGTGCGGCAAAGTCGTCGGCCGCGGCGGCGCGGTAACATCAACGCCTGGGTTTTGTTTCTTCCATTTTGTCCGCCTGTTCTGAAACCAAATTTTCACTTGTGTCTCTGTCAGACTCAGCGAGAGAGCCAAGTTAAGTCTTTCGCATACAGATAGATATCTTGTGCTCTTAAACTTATTTTCTAGAGCAACGAGTTGTTCGTACGTGAAAGCAGTCCGTGCGCGCCGTGGTTTTCCTTCCTTTGATCGTTCTGAGCCGCTTCGCTTTCGCTTTGATTTGGGTGCCGTCGTCAACTTACATTCCTCATTCTCTTGATGGTTGGACGATTCGTGATCAATCTTGTCCTTTTCCGTGCATTTTTCAGATTCTGTACGAAGAGAATTTAAGAGTTCATACATAATGATCGACGAGTAATCGTCTGCGTTTTAGATAACAGACATTTTAATGAAGTGGTTAACTGATCTCGTTTGAGGAGATATTCTTGCAGACTCCACTGTCGGCGTCGTTGTACGAGAAGACAGATTATCAACAGTAAATTATTTAAACGGGACGAACATCAGTAAATCTAGGAATAGTTCTGAAATACATTTTATAGAGAATTAATTGCTGCAGTGGTAAAGCTTTTAAGCTAAATGGCTGTTAATGTGAGCTCAGTGATCACAAGTGAGAATAAATGAAACGATGCCGGGTGTGATTTGGTTTCTACTTTAATCGCTTTCAGGCGTGTTACACAGTAAGACCTTTGCATCAAAAGTACTGTGAAGATAGAAATTCAATCTGTTCTTCATAGACCAGTGATTTAAGTTAAGGTAAATCAAACGCGACAGAACGAAGGGAAAACGTTTCTCCACTACATTCAACTGATTTATCACAATGAACTAAGTACTCACCGCTCGATTTTTGCGTACGGTTAAATCTGGTAGTTGCCATCCAAGGATGCCATGGTGAATTATTTCTAGGTTCCTCGTTACTTGGGCTTTCAGTCTCTGAATCGCTTTCGCTTGGCCGCCTTTTCGGAGCGTTAAACTTGTGAGGGTCCAAAATGTCTTTGACAGTAAATGATGTCACCAAGTGTCTTGTTTCCTGAGCAGAGTCGTCTTCAGGGCCAGAAATGTCTTGTGCGTCCTCTGCGTCACTGCTCAAGCTGCCTCTACTCCTGGTATCGATGAGAGAATTTATAGAAAACCGATCACTGCCTTGCATCCTGCTAAGCTATGAACGCGCTGCGCTTTACAAATGCACAGCGGAGACTTGTTTTGGGCCGTTCGCTGGTAAGCGCGCACCGAGTTACGAAACCTTTGGTAACGCTATTGGAGGTGGATTAAATTCGGTGTCTATACTAAAGTGATGTGCCGCGGTACAATAGAAGTCACCGTCGGTCGCCGAGCTTGTTTTGATTGCTGCGTGCACGCATAATTGTCATCCAAATTAATTGAATGATTTGACAACCTCAAGTGGCGATGAGTTGTGATAGCGATTAGCACCTAATGCTCACTTAGGGCAGAAAACCCACTTCAGAATAATTGCTCTGGTGAAACATGAAACCTCGCTTAGGGTGCAATGAATTTGGTGCTAAACGGAACCGAAAACCCCTGAATGGGATCGGAAAACACCTTAGCGCTTAACTTAAGGAGGGGTCGGGCGAACAAAGGCACACATTTTGAGAAAGGCGACCCACTCATTGGTTCCAGTTCTTTGACTGACGCATGGAGCAAGACTGCTGTGATCTTGCCGACAAAATGACTTGCTAAAGAAACATTTAGATTTCCGTGCCAACAAAATGACGACTGGAAAATCCCTGTTCGTATATTGTTTCTGAACTAATAGTCTGCCCATCTTTGAAATCTTTCCGTGATTAATTCGGCGACTAAAACAATGAATTTCCAAAAAAACGTCCAGTTTTCTCTGAAGGTAAACTATTGTGTAGACGAACATCCAAATATTTTTCTCTTGTTTATCATTACAGACAGAGTGACCGGATAGGTCCATGAATATTTTTCACGTGAGCCGTGTTATAAATAGCCTGCTGTTACCAAAAGCTAAACTGCTCTCTTACATGTCCTCTTAAAGAAAATTGATGGCCTAAACAGCTCACTTAATAATTGCAATTCAATCAACGTAGAACATATCTACATCTAAAGTATCTTTACCCAAATTTGTTTTGTTAACGAGTATGTTTTGGAAATTAATCAAAGACAAATCCAATCAGTTCGTTCGGGGAACAGCTTAGTGCAAAATGTCGCCAAAAAAATGCCCATTTAAGGAAAAGGACACGTTCTTCGAAGCTAGAAGTTTGAAAATGCCCTCCGTCGTTTATTTCGTTGAAAGCGAGACGCCGCTGTTTACACAGTGCGTTTTTTACATAATTAGTCCGTACCCCTGTCTTATCAGTGAAATATTCTTTGAAATAATCGTTAAGGTTTGCCATTTGCCGAACGCTTTCTCTGGCGATAAGGCGGTAAATGTTTTACCGAGTTAACAACAATGCTAATAACCGGGGCAATTAGGAACAATCTGCAAACCTCAGAGGGAGATAATATCTACAAAACTCCTTTCCTGGTGTCACACTCGCTACAACAAGCGTGTTAGTTTTGGATATTTGACGTTAATGAGCTTGGCTGTGTCGGTGCCTGTGATTTAAACCGCACAAGAGTTCAATAGCCTTTAAACAATGAAGTACTATACAATTCAAATATTATGAATGTCTTGTATAAATACCGCCATTGTGGTTTCCTAGAGGGCAACTTTAAGCTCTTCGGAAATCTGGAAGCGTGGTTGGCACGAAGTTGAAAAAAACCGCTGTATTGGTTTTATTGTCCATTGAGGAAATTGCTCGTATTGTAAATAATTACTGCGAAAAGGACGAAATGTTCTGATGTATGAGGTTTTGAGAATTTTCTTTGTCAACATTTTTTACGTTTTTAGTCTTCCATGTGACTAGAAACCGGCTCAGTGATTTGCATTGTTTGCCACAAAGGAAGCGTTTGCAAAGAAGTTATTATTCGAAGACAAGTACAGGAAATTAAATCATTAACAAGAAAAGCGCTGGAGCTGAAACGGTGCCTTAGTCTGAAGCAAGCGTAATCAGCTACGAGCAGAGACTTGTCGTAAGAAATAAACAGAAGGCGGCGCTTTTAGCTTCTCTTAACACTGTAAGCGAGTTAGGACAACATTAAGACAAACGGGATAAATGGAGAAATGAAAGGAAAATGCAAATACCTTCTCAGGTATTTGTTTAAGTCATCAACAGAACAAAACCTTTCGCAATTCAAAGCTCAAGTATTGTCATGGCTTTATGAATTTACAACGAGCTCAAACACCGCCAGCTGGAGGTCGGATAAAGTAAACAAATTCGTGTGAAATAAGAAAAGAATACTAGACAGTTAATGCACCGGTCACCCGGTGAATACCATAATACGCATGTTATTGACTCGAGAATCGAGAACGACAAGTGAGGTTGCCAGTATTTGTGATTTGTTTCCACGTCCAGTTTGGAGTCTAAAGGTATTGATTGGACGACTAAACGAAAGAAACTGAATGGAAAAGAGCCAAAACATTAATTACCCTTTTCTTTCAATGTAAACAAATACACTTAACAAGAAAGGTTTCTTTGTAGAGTGGATATTTGTTGTAAACTAATACTAGTGTACCTTTAATTAAGCTGTTTTCGAAAAAGAGTTTAATTGTTTGGGTACACATGTTTTGCTTATTGTCATAGGCAGATGGTTTATATGTGTGCCTGCCCTCCTTGTGAGGTAATTCGTTCTGAGTCATGCCATTTATTCTTCACTTCACCTTGCCTTAGATGAGTACTTTTATTATTATGTTCAATCTTTTGCGAGTAAAGTGTGATGTTAGTCTTGTAATCTAGCTGAATATTATGCAGTAAACTTGTAAACCTGTATTTCCATGGTAAACAAGGGATTGAGTGTTTCTGAAGTTCCGTCTTTGTTCAAATTGTAACCCGATTAAAATTTATCACGATTGTGTTACTGTTTGAATATCAAAGGCCGAAATAGGGTGGGGGATTAATTGAATGAGGCGGCATATATACGTAAAACTAAGTTCTGCGTGCCTGTAAGGCATGAATAAAGGACAGATGAAATCGTTTGACGAAAAGCAAAGTCATTAGACGACTTTTTCTGAAGCAATCTAGGGTTCGATTGGGTGCAAGCAGAGAAATTGAAGAGTTGTGAATAAAAGTAGTAATATGAAGGTCAAATTGTAACTGTGACCTACCATATCAAAGCACTCGTTGATGAGTAACCTTAATCAGTGATCAAAAGTGATCAAAATTTGAAAAAAACTTGCAATATGCCATAAAATGTATAGGACACAGCATGCAGTGAAAACACGAAAAAGCATCAACAAGCTGTTGTTAAAGTGATTATAAGGGACACTATCAACGATGAGCTAATGAATTTTCGGAACTTACGCTGAAAGAAGTGAATGGAATGAAGAGGGAATAACTAATCGGTTTAAATACTGGATTATTCGCCCGTCTGCGGAGGTCAGACATAAATACGTTTATGTCCCAAAATGCTTACCACTCACTCCGCAGATTTCACGCGAAAATAAAACTCCATTCAAAGTTGAACGTCTAAGAAGTCGTTCGTTGTGAAGCCATAGGATTTGCCAAATTGGGAAGTGAAAACTGAAAATTATTTTCTCGTCATCACTGATTTCATTGCTAACATGTAGCGAATATGCTAAGACAAACCCGCTTCAAATGCATACCAGCCTCAAATTATAACCAGTTTTGCGTAAAGTTCTGGGCCTGCAGAAATTGGCATGGATATCGAAGCAAAAAAATCTTAAACGTTTTCATGATTCAACTGGAATCTGTATAATTTTACTGTAATTTTACAGTTCAGTAAAAGAACAGAATTAAAGAAGCCCTCAGTCTGTTTTTCGCAGTTGGTGGATTTCGGAACGCAAAGAGCCACACCTTGCAGCTTGCGATAAGTAGCGATATTTCTTCATAAATAACGTCACATTCCACTTTCCCAACTTATCTGGAAGGGTTAAAGGAGCTATGCCACAGTTTGCTCTTGAAGAGTTTAGCCAAGTCCGCCCTAATCTCAATTCTTAACCATCCTTGTTCTTTTATGTTTATTATTACCTCCATGGTGTTTTTTGCTTAGTAAACTACTGGTTTCAGGTTTCTTTCAGTTTAAAGGTAATTTTGTACGTGGACACAGTGACTCAATCTACCCTTGACTGAGCTTCTTCGGCAGGTCCAAAGGAAAAACTTGAACCGGGAAGCTTATCTCTCACCACGCGTGTATGCGCTTCTGACATCACAAACATCACTTCTATCTCAATTATCAAATATTGATCGTTGAGCAGTTTTTAACGCTGTCTAATGAAATAAACAGATAAACTTAAAGTTCGTGGGTTGCCTCGTACCTACTAAATAAGTCCGAGGTGTAAAGATTACAAGTACATAAAGAAAATGTTGCTTTTCGATAGCAGAAAGTTGCAAGAGAGTACAGTTTGTTAATGGTAGGTAGCTTTTATAAACAGATTTCTATCGGTAAGGTCCCGTTAAAATTGTTGGCATCGCCTTAAATCATTATAAAGAGGAGTCAGTAAATAATTAATTCTAATCGTTTTCTTCTTCAAAAACATCAAAAGTAAAAATGAGAACTTTCAGAAATACCTGAGTGGCTCGGCCGTGCTTTCATTCGGATCGAATTTGTCCATTGCTGAATAATCCGTGACTTGTCAGTCAGGGTTTTGTTTATTGTGAGAGAGAGGACTCTGGCTTATAAGCGGTTAGCCTTCAGTTCGCTGTTAGACTCTTCTACGTTGGTCTCTTATTATATACTATTATACGTATTGTTACTTTTCAATCAAGCACCCTCTGTTTCACTCGGATGTCACTTCTATTTCCTAGTTTTGTTTTTAATGTTTTTGAAAAGATTCCCGGCGAGGAATGGTTAATATAGGCCAGTTGATAACACACTTATTAATCCATATCATGGAGTGGGTGACCGAGACGCAGCTTATTACTTTGTCAATAACACACAAAAAGCTTTTCACTATCGCATCCTTGTTTTCACAAATTTTCCCCTTAAAGAAAATTCGATTATTCAATAGAAGTACATCTTAGCTTGCGTTATTTTGAATTCCGGTACCTTTAATTTCATTTATCGTCAAGTTTACTTCCTTTGATATGTTTTATGCAAAGTTGAATCTCGTTGATATTGCCCGTTGTTTACTTTTCAGATATTGAATACGTCATTGTGGTTCAACAACAGCTTCTCAAAACACGGCGATGCTCAACTTATAATCACACACGCTCTTAAGTGAACTCATGGTTTTCCAAAATAATGGATCATTACAGCCCTTGATTCAGTCCTCCTCTAAGTTAAGATTTGAACAAAAGTTCCGCCCCGCGAAACGGAAATTTTCTTACAGTTTGCCTGACAGCACTTTAAACTCTCACTTGAAAATTCGCGACTACTTTATTAATTCTTTGTGAGTTAAATTCATTAAATTTTGAAGCGCAAAGTAATAGATATAATGGCGCACTGATATGACTATATGGGGTGTTCCCATTGTTAGAGGTGATTCTTTGGGGGAAGATTTTATTGATTAGGCGCGACGTTTTCAAATGTGGCACTTTCTGTGCGGATTTCTTCTTGTTTTGTTTATTGCAATGAATCGTGACTGGAATTAGATAATGGAAAAGTCCGTTAGCGGCTAAAAGCCTTTTGCATCTGCCATTAAAACCAGCTTCAATTTGTTTATCATTTTTTTAGAAAGTAAACCGGTGATATATTATCCATAAGTTCAGTATTATCTCAAACTTGATTCTTACTTTTTTATTATTTTTCTGCTTTTACAACGTATACTTACTCATGCAGTTTCAGAAGAACGATGCGAAACGAAAGGTTTAACAGATGAATTACACATGGAGAAAAAAAAAATGATAATTAGTACAAATAGAAACTTAAAAATCTTCAAGTTATATTGCATCGCAAAATGTTAGCTTTTCTGTCAACAAACTGGATAACATCGCTAAAATCTTAATCGATTTCCTCTGGGCCCAGACATTCCGTATGTCCTCATGGCCTGCATAACCTGATGCACTTTAACTCGGTTTATCGTTTGAAACCGTGAATTGAACGATTACTAAATCAATTAAAACTAAACGAGTCGTCTGACTCGACTCGGGTGAACTTTCATTTTGCCTTCGCCGCGATATGCAGCTGTTAAAAAAAGCATATTAAATTGAAAAAAAAAGGGCCGGAAAATTAATTATAATATTGTCGTAGAACACTGCGCACGATCCTAGGAAGAGACCACATAACTAACTCTAATCGCAAGATTTTTGGCTTTTAGGCATCTTAACATTTTTCAGGAAGATAACAGTGAATTTACTTTAACATGAACAATAACATCTAAATTAGATGAGCAAACATTTCTTTAAATTAAATGGATTTGTTTCGTTCGCACGTAATGCATTAGTAAGTTAAAATCCAATATTTCCTGGCATTTTAGCTGACTATAGATTGGCTTCTTATCTGTTTCCACTTTTTACTCAAGAACGAATTTCCCTCTTAAAGAAGACAGAACTCATTTTCTACGCGACATCAAATATGTGAACTAATATGAGCAGGTTTTAGATTTGTCTTGCTTGTTAAATAATAAACTTTGCCCTAATCAAGATGAAAGAGTATTAAACTTTGATGAACAATATTAATATTTGTTCAAGTCAAATAGAGAAAACAGCCTTAAATTAACACTAGGCTTCCTTTTTTTGTGTGAATTTTTCTGGTAATTAAGAGTTCAATTTAATGCCCAGCTTTTCTCGAAACACTGTTGAAATTTTATTCAGTCCGTATATACCTTCAATCTTGCGAACCTTCCTTCTGAAAATAGAAGGTTAGAAGTAGCCTGAGTGTTCAGCTCAAAACATTTTCATTTTATAATCATTGTATTTTTGCATTGCCTTTCGTTTAATAAAAAAAGGTGGAATTTCTTAATCCAAGATTACTTATTCGGTTAAATAATATGGCTCAAAACTTTATCGATTCTCAAAACATCTTTATTCCATTGTACTGTCGTTTACCGCGCAATGGAGTGACTGAAAATAGTATAAACCGCGCCTTTTTTAGTGGCTCTTTAGATTTTTTCCCTCCCTTCTTCATAGTTTTCGATGAAGGGCGAGGATAATGATCCAGATTTGCGATCAAAAGTCACTAAAACAGCGGTTTTTAAGCCCATCATGTATACCATTTTGTTTTTGTTAAATGTTGTGTACATAAGGATCCCCATCGCTGTGTTTTTATTTTGTTATTACTTAGCGAATTGTTATTTAGCAAGAAGCTCTGAACGTTGCACTAAGTTCCGTGCATTTGACGCAGAGCAGATTGCCGTCGAGATGAAAGTGAAAACATATACAAAAAGCCTTGTTTGAGAATTATATATTTGAAATAGTGACTGTATAAATCATTAGCCAATTGCTTTTCAATAAAAAACTAAATGAATATCAGCTTATCAAGCCAAGAGTTCATCATGTCAAAGTTTCTCTCAGGTTTTCAAAATTATATTTCTTTCCCTTGTGGGCAGATTTTAATTTCCGGAATTAGAAGTCAAATGGACTACAGAGCAGTTTCATTAATCACAACGATATAGCCTTTGGTTAGATTTATGACTTGCAATTATGGATTAATAAATTATCGCTGGGTTTAAATGATTCTAGGTTAGCATTGTACCTGGAGGGTTTTATGAAGTGTTACCCTGCGCTGGGCCTTGACACGCTTCGCTGAGATGCTTCTCAAACCTTTAAATTCCTTTATGGTAAGTATATAAGTTTTTCTTTTAATCTACTTGTCATAAATTAATAAAACAGTAAAGATTTTCTGCACTTTATAGTTTGATTTTCCTTCAAAGCCGTGTATCACTGGTCGCACAATAAACTATTCTATCTTAGTAATCGTGTAAATTCAGAGAGCGGGCTGCAAGACATGTTTGCTAATTTTAATCCATGCTACTTTCAGTTTAGTAATACTGTATGAGATTTGTCTTTGTACAGTAAGGACAATGAGTCGTTTTCAACCGCAAACGACAGACGAAAAGAAAAATTTACTCTCCTTGACATAAATAGCGAGTTGATAAAGAACCTTTGGCGCCGTTGTAATGTTTACCAGCTGACTTGTCGAAGCGGACAAGATCTCAGTCAAGGAAGAGATGTGCGCCGGGTTTGGGCGACTTTGTACCTTCAGCTGTTAGACTTCACAACGGCTGTAATCTTAACCCTTGTCATGTTACACATGATAAGAAGAATAGCGAGCCAAATGATTTCATTTGTACAAATCTCCTAAGAAACTAAACATTTATGCCATTCTGAAAACAAGAATTTTACCCATCAACTCAAGATCTTTGCAAGTCTCCAGTCTGTCAACTATGCACTTCTAGTACGCTCTTCGCGTGAAAACCTCACACGTACTGCGATAAACAGTCTCGATAACTCCTTGGCCAAGTTGTCCAGCCTCAGTCTAAGTTATATACTTTTGGTGCTTCAAAATTGAAATCATGAACAATTGTCATCGAGGTCAGGGTTTTCTGACCAAAGAAGAAAAAATTTTATTTGAAGGCGAGAAATTTTCTTGTTCAAATACGTCGGACAAATCAATTTAACCAAGCAAGCCTTATCAACTAAGGGATAAGGACGGGAGAGGGATATTTTAAAACACGTCAGTAAACATTAAGAGAAGAAGAAATTTACGCTGACATCTTAATTAATATCGTACATTCATGTCAAGCGTTAAATAACTTTCGAAAAAGGATTATTATAACGGACGATATTGGCCCGTGGAAATAAAAAAACACCCCGATGCTTACAATAAATATATTTCAGTGTAAACCCTGTTGCTTGTTTCAGAAAACCTAGAAATTTAGAAATTTCCAATAAACTAAAGTTTTCTCGATGTATTTCCAGAATCGGTCAATTTGAGAACGTTCTCTAAGTATATCATAGAAGAAATACGGGATTTATTCCTGTCAGGTGCAGTTTATTTAGAATTACCCCTCTGAAACACGAGATATGTATGGAAGGAGGTTTAATCTAGAGGCAAACATGACGAAGTGAACACGGCTTTTTTAAAATCGTTATTGTCTTTCGTGAGTTTTTTTTCTTGTGGCTCAACTAAATTGTCTCATCTTCTGACTATTCAACTGACAGCATTCACTTTGTACAATGAAGTTCTCTGAACGCCTATCTCAATTACAAAAGAAAATTTCGATTTACTTATCGCATGATTTAATTTACTGCAAGGAGTCCGGAACTCTGCTAAGTTAATGGTAAATTGGAAATAAAAAGAATTCTTAAATTGCCTTGTTCAGATAAAGTTATTAGATTTATTTTCTTTCTTTTTATTTGAGCTTCCTTGAAGAAAAAGCTGCTTTTATGTAAAAGCTCCGATATCCAGCAGGTCTCTGCCAGATCAGAGGATATTAAAGGGGGTGATTTCCGAAGCTAATTTTTAAACTCTTTTGTTTCGTAGTGATGATTAACTTATGATAAACCAAACTTTAAATTCCCGCTGAGATTTCTTTGAATTTAGAGTCAATATTTTTCGCTCGTAAAACATGTGCTTTTAAAAATGCTCTTGTAAATAAAAACAGATAAAGATATTTGCACGGCTTCCCAGGTTCGCTTCCACACTAAGAATGGGCAAATTGTTTAGATTAAGAAAACTCCTATTCCATTTATGAGGCGAAG
>Ga0126339_10002440_pt1 | contig 13307 bp, 4 predicted proteins | sample OrbTmetagenome_2_FD_92532 | JGI IMG/M metagenome (GOLD analysis project Ga0126339, IMG submission 92532) | Coral microbial communities from Petempiche,Puerto Morelos, Mexico - Orbicella T R C metagenome | ecosystem: Host-associated > Invertebrates > Cnidaria > Coral | place: Petempiche,Puerto... | reverse complement strand
GCTATTTTCACTTGACATAAACACGTTAAGGCTATCTAAATGAACCACACAACCTAATTTACAAGCTGTTGACGTATTTTGGTTTAATTTGGTGATCAAAAGCATAAAAGCTATGGATTGATTTATCAGCCTCGTTTTCATGCTAATGAAGCTTATCGAGAATTGAAATGACAAGTCTTCCCCGCTACCCCCGATCATCGAATCACGTGGCTCCCAGGCTAAATTTGTTCCTTATACCAACAAGATTCTTTGTGCCATATTTCATGCTTTCTCCCACTCTGTAACGATCTAGCCTTAAAATCACCCTAAGCCACCTCACTAATAACAAAACGTAACAAATCAAGGTAACTACTTGTTACTCCCTTTGTTCGTGTCATAACATCTAAATGCAACATGACCATCGAGGAGTTAAATTTCACCAGGCCTTTAAAACAAGCACAACGTTGTCTGAGTGTCTTCTTTCCTGCTAACCTACTCCTGAAATAAAGCTAGGTTTTATTTCGTTCTGCAGGTTATGGATACATCACTCCTCAAACACCCACTGGCCAGGTATTGTGCATCTTCGTCTGTTTACTTGGAATTCCCGTTACACTGCTCACATTAAAATCCATCGGCGAACTTGTTACAAAATTGGTCAGCGAAATTATCACCAGGTTTGAAAAGAAGATCCTTAAAAGGGAGGAACCGAAAAAAGTGCAAACTAAGAGTGCCGTGATCTTGTTTTCAATAATGGTGGCCATTCTATTTCTGTATGCATCGTATTCGATGTTTTCTTGGGACTGGACAATCGTGGAAGGAGTATATTTCTGGTTTATAACACTTACAACAGTCGGTTTTGGTGACTATATTCCTCATAAAATTCCCACGCATTCTATAAAGCTCATAAATACCAGCGAAAATGACCTAAACAAAGATGAACCAGCTAACAGAGAGGAATTCACCACTTTGTTTTTCCTTGACATATTTTTCATCATTCAATGCATGTTGGGACTGTGTGTGGTTTCAAGTGTGTTAAACTCCATCATGGCCGCTCTTGAAGAACGAAAAAGTTGCCTTCGATGTCCCAGATGTGTTCCTCGAAATAGGCAGAGCCGCCCGGAAAATGAGCTAGATAAGGCTCCAGAGCGGCGTGAAGCAGGGATGACACACTTTAGAATGGAGAATGCCGGATTCGAGAAGGAAGGTATGGGATCGGTATCACAGAATGAAATTAATTGAAAACATTGGATAGCAAACTTCAGATTTTGCTTAGAGTCATGATCACATGGGAGAAAGAACGTTTATCAAGTAACCCATCTTTTTTCACGAAATCTCTGTACATAATGCCGGTACACATAGTAGGGCAACAATTGACACCCTTGACTTGTCGAGTCGTATCGGTTGAAAAAGGTTTTGCTTTAAATTTTGATTACTCGCCTTTCTTGCAGTAACATGCCAGTAGAAATGATCTCGATTTTACGTTGCTCTCAAAACTGAAGCTCTTATGTGAAACATGCTCTACATGTAGACATCCTTAAATACAAAAAAACTACATGCAGACAACACATGTAATCATGAAAATGTGAATAAAAGATATTTAATTGTAGTATAGGCACAAGCCCGGTAGCTTTGTCTTTATTCTCTTTCATCATTAGTTACTACCCCGGCTATGGAAGGGTACCAATCTATTAAAGGTTTTCCCAAGTTGCTCCCAATAATTCCCCAGTGCCCATACCAAATCTGGGTCACTGGCAACGTCCGAACTCTATCAACTTCGATATCACGTTCAATTCCTTAACCCCGGTATGACAAGTAACTAAACTTCAACTGTTGTTAATTAACAACTGGATACTCCAGAAGACTTCGGGAAGTTTTCTTTGAGCCATAGTCATTATTGCAATAAAGTTTCTATATAACGCGCGCTCTGATTAGCTGAAACAGCGTGCTTTATCAGAGAACAAAGCACGGGTTGATGTTCAAATTTTTGCTTCGAAATTTTGACAAATTTGACCCAAATTAAACGTTCCCTGTGACTTAGAAAAACGCGGTGGAAACGAGCTATTTGTCTTCAGCAAATGTGGTTGCACGGAGACCATTGTTAACAACAGTAGAGTTAAAACTGTACTAAAATAATAAGTTTTGCTAGATTCCGACAAAACACTTAGCGAAATAAACAAATTCTCAACCTAGCGAATGCTTCGATAAAAGACCTTATATTTGCTACGAAGGCAGAAATTATACCGTAGTTAAGAAGTAAAACAACGACAGAAAACACCAATTGAGCTGTCTCTGTTAACGATGAGAAGCTTTATTTTTGGAAAAATGCTGAAACAACATCTACCTTACATGTAGTGTAGTAACGCTCGTTTGCTTACTAGCGATCTCAGGTCACCTCAGCGAAGTGAACCTCAACAAAGTGATCAGTTGAAAGCTTGTTCTGATATTCTCCATTGTACTCGGAGCAGAACCAGTGGGAGCAGTCTAGTCTGTCCAACTTTGACGCCAGTTGCAATCCGTAAATAACAGTAGTTTCTTTCAAAATGCCACTCAGCATTTCGCATTTTGATCCACAAACTTTGCCGTTTTCATGACCCACAATACGACCGGATTCCTCTGGACCAGAAATCTTTTGATCCTTATTTAAAAATCAAACTAAAAAGCGAACTTTGAAAGCATCGTTCTTCTCTTGAAAGCCTCTCGAAACTGAAAGCTTAGCTGAAGCTCAGTTTGTGATTGACAGCTTTCGTCTCTTTAGCCAATCAAATAATTTGAACTATTCTAGCAATGATTGTGATCGGCTTATTTTAGCGTGCTTTATCAGAGAACAGATGCACGCTGGCGCCACTTTAACTCGTTTGGAAAATAAAGTTTGGTTTGAAAACTCAGCCGAATAATGGGTGGCGAAATTATTGGATTCTTTATCATAAAACAAATAAAGAAGCCTCGACTGTGCTCTGTTCTGTCGTAAAGCACTTAGGAAACGGTAGAGCACTCAAGAAGTAGGGGGAAACACTCGACTGCGTCTCGTGTTTCTCCCTACACTTCTACCCCTTCCTGCATGCTTTACAACAGAACGGAGCACAGTCGAGGCTTCTTAATTTGTTAAACAAAACATGTCTTGGATCAACTAATCCAACTCTTTACTTCTGCCATAATAAATTGCTCTACATGTAGTTTGACTTTTGGGCACCCTAATAGTCGATGAGGATTTCTACCTGCTATTTCGTTATATAAAAACAAAACAAATATACTTTCTGGCTTTATATTTGTATTTTTTTCCGCATATTTTGTATAGAGCGCTCTTAGGAAAAGGCTCTCAGTCAGTGAGGACGATCGAAAAATCAGGCGGGCGACGAGCAGGGTCTGGTAGAGAAAAAGGAGAGGTCAAGAGTTTATTCTAGCGTGGCAGGCCTTCAAAGGGGGGTGAGAAGGGGAAACTAGAAGCGCGAAGCGACCGGAGGGAGATGGAACGAAAATACATCAATAATTTTTTGGCGATGTTCGACAGACAATCGCTTTAAGGTAATTCCTCAGAATTGCATTGCGCATCCCTACTGCGCACGATTTTCGCGTCATTAGCGCGCGCTCACGAGCGCGTGCACATATACAACATATAAAAAATGGTGGCTCTTGGCTTGCGAGAGACAAATCATCGTTTTTTTCTCGGAAACGAGTACTGGGACCTAACGATTTTGTTATTAAGTTTGAATGCAGAGATCACCTTCTTTCTATACAGTGAATATGGACCAATTTCTATTGCAGAGTAAAAAATTATCACGAAAAATGAGAGCATAGCTAGCACTCGTAAAAGATTAATGTGGCCCTAGAACACTGCGTGCTTGGAACATCTTGTATCCCTGTCATGAAACGTTTACCAAATTGCTCCTTAACATTTATGCAATACATCCATTGTTGAATTTCTCGCTTAACTTTCTCCCTATTTTTCTGCTCTCTTAAAGCGTAAGGTGAATGGTTCTGAAATAATCAGGAGTTATGGGGCTTATTGAAGGTCCTCCTGTTCCTAAACGAATATGGGGACCCCCCCTTTTTTATTTCAAATTCTAAGTTCTCTTGATATAGGCAGCCAACAGGCAAAGTTTGAAAGAAAATCTATTGTGAGTTCTATTTCGATGGAATTACCTTAAAGTCACTGCTGATTGACAATAATTTGCTAGTTTGCATAACTTCCACTAACTTTCACACATTAGAAGTCATTAAGTCCAATATTAGTGAGTTGCTTTTAATTCCCCAACAACGTGAAAACATCAACATCACAGAGAAATCAATTGCATCTGCATACTGTTAGCTACCGAGATGAAATGGAAGCGAATATTCTAAGTTTTGAAAAGTCATAATTACGGCTCTGGCCGATGAGCTTAGTTAAACAGCAGGTGCATGGACACAATCATTCTTCAGTCAATTAACACGAATTTTTTATATTCAAACTGTGGTGTCGCTAACAAATCATCATTTTTCCTTCAAATATTCCGAAATAAAAACAACCTGCTTTCTCTCTCGATCGTTTCACACGCAATGTACTCCCCGAAAAACAAAAGCAGGAAATAGTTAAAATGGGTGAAAATAAATCCTCGAACAACATACACTGTAGAAAGTTGCAAGAATCTTATTAACACCGCCGGTAACGCCATTTTTATATTCATTATGGTTTTTGCCGGCATACGGAATAAAAGACATCGGTAGCATCATTAGCAATGGCCTCTGATCTGCTAAGGAGACAATACATTACAATACCTTGTCACTGAGCTCGCGTGCAGGTGAATATCAGTTATTTCTTTTTATATAATAATTAAATGAATGCGCACGCTCCAATTGGTGCCAGTAAACTTAAAATTTTCGCGTGTCTTCTGAATTATTATATAAAAGAAATAGACCACAAGTTGCTATGGTTTAGGGGCATGATAAACCACTTGGGATGTTTGCAGAACACTCGAAGAATTCGTAAATCACTCGCCTGCCGCTCGTGATTTACGAATTCTTCTCCTGTTCTTCCAACATCCCTCGTGGTTTATCAGCTTATAAACCATAAAAACTTGTGGTCTATTGCTTAATTAAAGATTCCATTAATGTAGCCCGTAGTGGTAGGGGTACTTTAAAAACCCTCATTGCGCAGCAACTGCATAGGGACAATTCAGATCTTTGTTTTCTAACATCATGCCAACAAATTATTCCTTATTTCCCAACATAACTGAAATAATGAGTTTCATCCATCTGGGAATGTTATTTAGTATTTTTCGGTGGGGTTTTACAGACCATCACTTCAAACTCACTGATAATTGGTTACCTTGCTACTTTGCATAAGTTTGAGACATAAAAAAATTGTCCATTAGTGGGCTGTTTATAACTCGGCCTGCTTGACAGCGGGAAAGCATAAATGAGATGAGCTAATTGTTTTGGTCGGCATAGCGCTTTTCAGCTCGCTATGGAGGTTTGACGTTTGTTGCTTGACAGGTAGGTTAAGACTGCCGGAGAAAGGTAATTTTTTCCCGTTGAGGGTTTTTTCTTGCCCAACGGCCTGTGTATTAGATAGATCATAAAAGTATTATTATTAGTATTGTGTTCTGAATACTGATGTCGCACTTCTAAGTCGTTTTTATATGTTTGCAAGAAATAATTAGACCAAGAGGTGTTAATCGGGCTCTGAGTTTGGCGCTAATATTGGTGAAATACTAGTAATATTACTTAAAGTTTTTTTTTCTTGAAATCAGTGAACTCAACTTCAATTTCTCAAACTTTGCTTAATTTAAACCCGGCTGATTATTTCGCTATTAGATTCAAAATGCAGCATCATGAAATGTTTGGAATTTTAACATTACGCAAACAGATGTATGAGGCCGCCTTCTTTATGACAGCGACTTAACTTCAGCCATCTTGGCCAAGAAAACAAAACTTCTTCAGTAGAATTCGTCATATTTATTATTGATGCAATTTTTTGTCGATTTTACCTCATGTTTAAATCTTGGCTAACGACATTAAGCTCATAAAAGTACTTCTTTTTGATATGGATATTTAAGAAATAGAGATTTTTTTGGGTGTTTCTATCAAGGTTATGGAAACACCAGAGAAAGTCTGTCTATCGTTTCCACGGTAACTTTAATGTCATCATAACTTGGCCATCAGTCTTTGGGCGTATGTTTGATGACAATTTTATAGCAACGACTTCAAGAGAATGGTAGTATTAAACCATTAAAGTATAAGTGCTGAAACTGTTTCCAGTCACTCTAAGACCGTTCAACAATCAAAGTACGAACTTAAGATTTCTATGAGGTGATAGCTGGAATCGACTATCACTTCATACAAATAGAAAGCGAATAATCTCATTGTTTTAGCAGAATAGTATATAAATTTCCTTCAAATAACGCTTCCAATTCTACAGAAACTCGATAGAAACACTCCCTAGAGAATGTGTTCTATGAGGGTCTATTTTGCTCCGGCGGTTTGGCGGTTTAAGCCAATTTCGAGTGCCGGTTTTTAGGTACAGTCACATTTAACTCGCAGTTTACGGTTAAGAAATTATCGCGTGGTTGCGGAAAATCATAAACTTTGCTCGCTGTTTTCGGTTTTTCGCGTGTTTTTGTGGCAGTCATTCAAACATGTCGAGCAATGTTTGTGTTTTTGTGAACAGCCCATTAGACGTCAAAACGTTTTGTTCGCTGGTTACTGAATGGAGGAGAAAACGATTATTGAGCTAACATATCGTAATGAATTTGTTACGTACTGTTAAAATATCGGTCATGATGATAATCGTCCCAATAGGGCGGTTTCAGTTTTCTTAAGAGGAACTAAAGCGCCCTGCGGTTTCCAATGAGAAAAATATGGTGGTTACGAAATGTACGACCCCCTATAATAGACCCTCTTCTTTTTTGTTAATTCTCAGGCTTGCTCTCGCCATCATTGCGTCAACAGCTCGCGTGCGCGCTATTTCTGTGTTTCTTCCGAGTTTTATAGAAGGTCTGGTACAGCTTTGGAATAGCTCTTAGCGCGCCTTTTCTTCCAAGGTGTTTTTTGTTTACTTTACAATAAAGATGTAGATATATTATCCATTTCATGTGCATACTAACTGCAGGCACGTTTTTTAAAGGCAATTCATTTTCAAAGCCTTTACGCGATATTCCTGTGGCAAACGTTCACGTTTTCATGCAGTTATCATGCAAGCTCCATTTACTTCGGAACATGTAAAACATAACTCGACTTTTATTTCAGTGTAAAGGCTGGTTATCGATGAGTTAAAAATTTTGTCAAAAATGTGGTAATATTGGAAATGGTTTATGTATTTAATTCAAATCATTCATAGACCTTCATTTGAAGTTCGTGTCATTTGTTTCTGTCATGAAATTTTAATCACATGACTTACTTCCATAAATTGATTTACGAGTATTTTACATGACTGTCCCAAATAAGTTAAATAATGAAAAAATCATTAGTATGCAAAAGAATGATACCTAATTCAAGCAAGTTGATTCTTGGAGTCCATTGTGTGTTCCGGCTTATTAGTCTGTAACCGTTAACTACCACGCTAAACTCATGTTTTCTTAATCAACATGCTGATATAATATAAATGCAGATTTTAGTATATTTCTTTAGACTCATGCGGAAAAATCAAATAAAACGTTAGGGATATTTTCGTCTTTTTTTTCTGTTTAGTAGAGACAGCTTATCGGAGTGGTTAGGGCGCCGGACTTGAAATTCAGATGTCGCGTGTTCAAGTTCCACTCTGACCACTAAGTTACATTTGCTTCTCGGTAGACATCGTTCAACTCCTCGGTTACTTGTCTCTTAGCCAACTGGTCTGTCTCCCCGCGTACGGCACCAGTTTAGGATTTTTTAAAAAGCCTATTATGTTTATCCTGTTTATTTGAAATATTTGTTTCTAGAACCAACTAGGTGTAGCTAAGCACATTCATCCATCATTAAAGAATTATTTTTCAGTTTTGTTCAGTGAAGACCTGAAGATGGACCCGCTTCTCAAAACAGCAGTTCTCCGTAGTCTTGGCTTCTAAGTGCGGAGCATACGCGTCAACGGACTGATTTTACCAAGGCAACTAGAAGTGATTGGAGACTGAAGTCTGTCATCCACGGATTAAAAAGCTGAGGAGACAGCAAAATGATATCCTCTTGACGCCTTTATTTTGCAAGAAAAAGAAATAGTGCCACCTGCCTCATTGCCTCATTATCAAATATTCAAAATTCTCTTTAAATGCAGCTTTCTGTATTTTGTTAGGAATTTACGAAGTAAAGATCGCATAACATGTTAGGATTGTTTCCTTTTTTCTGTTCAGCTGATGAAGGTGTAAACGGACCTGAAGATGGACCCGCTTATCAAAACAGCGATTCTCCGGACTCTTGGCTTCTTGCTGTGGGCCTTGCTCAGTGCCTGGTTATTTGTTATAGTAGAGTACACCGAAAAAGATGATAGGCAAGAAAAGTATCAGTTACTATATTCCCTCTACCAGTTCCTGGCATCTAAATATAACATGAGCCTCGAGGAATTTAATAACATTTCCAGCATAGCATATGAGGCATTGAGCGAACCTAAACCACAATGGACCTATGATATTGCGGTCAATTTCGTCTGGCAAGCTTTAACTACAATTGGTAAGGAAAGAAATTATCTAAAACAGATGAATACATTAATATACAAAAAAGAAAGGTAAAATATCGCAACTTGAGAAATCCTTTACAGGACGAAGCTTTTAGTACGTTTAGCGGCATCGGCAAACAGCTGTTGATGACAGTTCACCATACTGAAACAGTCTTATGGTTGGAAGTAAGCAAACAAAAACAACAGATGTAAGTCTTATGAATTAGTGCAAGTTCAATTTTGCCCATCTACAGATTATTCCTACAGATTATTTCTAAAACTTTGGAAAAAGTTGTATCTTAACATGCTTATGACCATTCCTTAATAAAAAATGAGTTTCACTGAGCCGCTTTTAGCCTGTGAACAGGCTCCTGGCGAGGACGAAAAGAACGCATTCGGCAGGCAAAGCGAGAGGAAGAGCACAAAAGTGAAGATTGCGCTTGCCGGGAGCCTGTTCGCAGGCTAAGCCGTTTTTAAAAAATAAGCTTTTAAAGCCTAAGTTAAGGGTGTTTTTAACAGGTTGTATCGTTGCTATTATGATCTATTATGCCATGAAGATGACCGCAAAATGACCAACAGTGGGTATTTGCCTGATGCTAATATTGCAGCATCGCTTAATAACTGTGTTAGTAATGACTCGTCAAAGTATAACTACTTGAAAGTACTGGATACTGTTGCCAGCCAACTTGAAAATATCTCGGCATCTTATTTCCTTCATCATACTCTTCAGCCAGTGCAAAAAACGATGTCCCATCAAATCATTTCATCTTTATTTTGTTTGTATTTTTTTTTCTATCCAGGTTATGGATGGATCACTCCTCAAACACCTACTGGCCAGATATTGTGCATTTTTGTCTCTTTGCTTGGTATCCCCATCACACTGCTCGCGTTTAAATCTATCGGCGAACTCATTGCCAAATGGGTGAACACAATTGTCTCCAAGTTCGAAAAGAAAATCCTCAAGAGGTTGGAACCGAAGCACATGAAAACTAAGGGTGCTGTGATCTTGTTTTCGACAATGATATCCTTAATTGCCTTAAATAGTGTGTTGCTAATGTATCACACAGACTGGACACTCGTGGAGAGAGTTTATTACTGCTTCATAACATTTACAACAATCGGTTTTGGTGACTACGTTGTTGAGAAACCCCAGCAAAGGAGCACTAAGTTGTCCTTAAATAGCTCTGTATATCAAGAAAGCCATGAATCACTCAACGAGGAACAAACCGCGCTCGTTGAACTTTTCTTTACGTTTTACACTATATTTGCTTTGTGCATTGTCTCGAGTGTATTAAACGCCATCATGGCTGTTATAGAAGAAAGGAGATGTCGCCCGCGATGTCCCGGATGCGTTCCTCGAAAAACCCAGGACACAGGAGACAATGATGTTCCATATTCTGACGCTCCAAAGCAGCGTGAAACTAACCCCACTTATTTATGCATGGAAAATTATGGACTCCAGAAGGATAGCATGATATCACTCTCAGTAACTGAACTTAAGTGAGAGCACTCGCGGATAAGAAAGGTTTATACACAACAACGCGAAGTTTGATTCTGCAAAAGTGAACAAGTAAAAGACGATAGCCAAAAATGTGCAGATAAAATAATTCAAATGCTCAAAGTATAGCATCTATGCTATACTGACTAATAATGTAGCTATTTGCCTCCTAGAAGGTCATTTCTAACTGTTTACCTGACACGCCAGAAGAACAATAGACAGAAGCATACCACCCATGTAGAAGACCAACATCATACTACCCAAAAGAAATCATTTCCCGCGTATGATCGAGTAGCGGAAACTGAAATATGAAACCGATCTTTCCAAGCAATGTAAATCAAGCGACCGCCAAATCCAGGCCGGATCCAGTGCTGAGAAACAACTAAATCCGGAATCGGTCCACAAGGCCATGTCTAGTAAATCCACTTCAGTCAGTCCTGAAGAAGGTTGTGTTTGGATGACTGTTCTGCTAGTTTTACCTTGCTTCTGCCCATATCAGGACGTTAAAATGTTGGCCTTTTTTTAAAATTTTCATGTGCATGATACAGATGAAGGAGAAACAGTTACAAAAAATATGTAATAAAGGCAATTCAGCATATTCTCGGTGTACGAAGCATCTGCTTTTCTGCCGTAAGAAGACCTGATAATGTGTAATTGTGCACGCGCTTTAATTTTAAAGAACTTTATGTAGGCTGGAACAAATCCATCAGTGTAGAGTTAGAAAACTAATACTAAGACATTTATTATGCAGACTCCGTAGAGGGGTTTCCGTAGTGATGCTTTCGAAACTGTAAATGTATCGCTTTTAGATAGATAATACCGATAGAGAAGTAACAATAACCCGTGACATGGTGCGCATTGTACAAAGACAAAGAATGATGCTTGTTTGCCATCTTTCTAGCCCATGTCAGTCCTTCGCGTTTTGGTAGGTAGAAAGGTTCACCCGAGCCAGGCTCGAAGCAAGTCTATATTTTTAGAACTCTAAACGGTGATTCAGTCCGGGCTAAGAATCAACCTGGATCGTGTAAAGAGGTGCCAAACTCACCGAAAAAAATAAAAAGTCGTAGAAATGGGTGAAAATAAAGTTTTGAACAACAACCGAAGAAATTTATACCGTAATGCCATTTTGTATTGATAAAATTATTTTTAATAGTTTAAGACACCAGTAGCATCATGTAACAACAGGGTAACTTGGTTTTAACTTCTTTGAGGGTCCAACATCGGGTGGCGGGATGCGGGATAAGAACACTTCGGCGGGAGCGGGATTTGCCCATATTGACAGGCGGGATGCGGGATAGTTTTGAAATTGACGGTGGGATGCGGGAAGAAAAACCGAAAATCACACTTTACGAACGTTAGTCAGAGAACTGCTACTCTAACCAGGCAGGATTGGGATCAAATACATTCTGAGTAGGGCGGGATGGCGGGATTGAGCTAAAGAGTCTCGGGATGCGGGATTGAAAAACCTATTTTCGCACCGGGAAATCATTTTTGTATTCATTTTCTATGTTGGAGTACGGGGTAAACGACCTCAGTCAAGAGAAATGGTCTCTTGCCTCAGTATCATCATTAGCAATAGCATCTGACCTGCTCATTAAACGTTTCCTGGTGACTGAGCTTGAATGCAAGTGAATATTCTATTTTAAAAGATTCTATTAATTTGGCCCGTAGCGGGAGGGGTACTGTTAAAAACTCATTACGTAGCAGCTGTATAGGCACATTCGAGATATTTGTTTTCAGACATTTCGCCAACAAATTATACCTCTCTTTCATAGTTCCCGGCTAAACTAAAATAAGTTTAATCTGTCTGAGAAAGTCATTATGCATTTTTCCAGCGGGGTTTCACAAGCCATCACTACACACTCAATGATGATTGGTTCTTTGCCAATTTGCATACCTTCAAGGCATAAAAAAGTTTATTAGAAGATAGCTGTTAATACCCTGACAGCGAGAAAATAAACAGCGTTGTCAAGAGCTATGCTAAATGCTGTGATCATGCACAGACGTTTTTAGCTGGCTGTGATTATAGAGATTTGACGTTTCAAGGATGACGGCAAGAAATTGATGGTTCCTGTTAAGACTTCACCTTGAATAAAGGTCAGTGCATTAAATAGACTCTAAATAGGACATGATATCAAAAGTGTTTTGAATGTGATTGTCACATTAAGCCTACAAGCCAGTCCTGTGTATATAAACACTGGCAAAATACTATTTTAGAATAAATTATCTGACTGGAATTGAAATGAATTTGACAATATCGAAAGGAGCAAGGACGTATAAGGTTAAAGAAAAATCAGTGTTTACATAGAAAGAGGGGGGATATTGAAATTTTACATCGCAATATAGGAAATAAAATGGTATTCGCGAAAAACAAAAACTAAACAAAACCTTCAGTAGCTTCCAAATAACACTTGAGAAATAATCCTACTTGACATTTTAAAATAAAGGCATATACTTTATCTTATTTATAGATCCGTCTTTTAAGATGGGCGCGTGTGTTTCTGTCAATGCTAACTTGGCTTATTTCTGAAGGCCTATTAAACATAAGTAAAGGGACAAGTTTGCGTTCGTTGTCCTTTAAAGTTATTTGTAGTTCACTTTCCCACTCAAGAACAAACCATCAATGACCTCTCTCTGAAGCTTATGTGACTGAAATTTGAAAGTTTAATATAAGCTTTATTATTGAACGTGTTGACACAAACCCTTTCAAATACAACCATGCTCAATTAGCAGGTGCTCAGAGCTTTCAGCTACTTGAGAACCCAATAAATGTGCTGCTTATTTGATGGGCAGCTGGTTGATATGTCTGAAATCATAATCAAACCATCCGTTTACGTCGCCTGGAAATTACTAGTATGTTCGATTCTTGAGTGGGAAAATGAACTACAAATAATTTACCCCGAAATTTCATGACTTATCTTGGGAGCTCTGGTAAACGAGTGAGTATATAGACTGAACAAGTGTATAAAAAGGTTTCTGTCAGCCAACGGAGCAGTGTATCTCATAACAGAGGCTATAAATATACTTATTTAAAAACACTTTTATAATAAGTACGGAGCGTATGCGTCAACGGACTGATTTTACCACGGCAACTAGAAATGATTGGAGACTGAAGTCTGGACAAAAAACTGTCCTTCATGGATTAAAAACCTGAGGAGATAGCAAAATGACATCTTCTTGACACCTTTATTTGCAAATAATAATAATAATAATAATAATAATAATAATAAT
>Ga0126339_10002439_pt1 | contig 13307 bp, 4 predicted proteins | sample OrbTmetagenome_2_FD_92532 | JGI IMG/M metagenome (GOLD analysis project Ga0126339, IMG submission 92532) | Coral microbial communities from Petempiche,Puerto Morelos, Mexico - Orbicella T R C metagenome | ecosystem: Host-associated > Invertebrates > Cnidaria > Coral | place: Petempiche,Puerto... | reverse complement strand
TTTGTTTTTTTTTTTGGTTTTTTTTTTTTAGTTGTATGTAAATATTTTTTTTTTTGGTGTTGTTGGTGGTTGGGTGGTGTTTCTCTCCGGGGGCGGGGGGGGTGTGTGGGGGCGGTGGGGGGGGGGGGGGGGGGGGGGGGGGGGGGGGAAGACTCCCATATGAAAAGACAAGGGATGCTCGTCGAAAAATTTGAATTTAACTCCTAAGGGAGATTAATGTGGACGTTGCTTTGGCTTCATTACACCCCTAAAAGATACCACTTAAAACGGAATAGGTTCGATGACTAGTCACTGTTCAAGAAGGGATCCTGCGCGCACTTGTAGACCCGACACGCGTACTCGAGAGATCAGCGGAAATCAAACCTAAAAACAGAAATTAAATGAGAGCGTTTCTTTTATTATTATATCCTCGAGTGCACCCTAAAGGATACTTTGACAGCTATAAATGGTGACGTTTCGTCATCAACACCCTAAGTGAGAGCAGAATCTTTGATTTGTACCCGAGACGACGAGTACCCCCGACCTTTTCATATAGGAGTCCCCCCGCCCCGGGTTTCGGACGCCAGCCGTCTAAGGCCGTTTTAAAGTCGCTTGCAGCGTGTAAAGTTAGTTCTTCTCGAGAGGTAGGAGGTAGAACGATCTTTTCATTGCAAGGAAAATACTTATGAAACGCTTAAAAGTCAGAACCAAGTAATAGAATCAATTTGACTTGATAAAACGTATGGCAAGAATGTGCTCATTTTTTTTTTTTCAGTGATTAAACTTAAGTGCTTTAAAAAGCTGTTATCACTTCTAAAGTCTCAAAAGGTTTAAACATTTTGATCAACACTTAAAAATTGTCACTCTTGTGTGTTTTGGATATTTCGCTCTCCCAGATTAAGAACTGTTAAACGACACTCTGGTTACAACTTTGTTAAAAAACGAACTTGATTTAGACAAGAATAGAGGGCAAGGACCGAACTGCAAAGAAAGTTCGCATTGTAAAAATGTCTTCCGACAGTCGAAGCTTGTATCGAGGAAAGCGTTTTGGAATTGAACAGTTGGAATTTTTTCTATTTGTTTTTTTCAACGCCTGTTTGACGCACATTCCCTTGTATAGACTGGGGGGCCTTGTAAACAAGATAAGGGTTTTATTAGCGAGAAAAAGAATTACATTTGAAGGAATTTGGAGTGAATTCTTCATCTTGCGTGTGAGTAAACTTTTAGACTTCTGTTTGCTGATTGATATCAAACTTGATTAGAAACTTGACTTCAAGAGGTCACACTCCTTCATGGGTCGAACAAGAATTTTTCCTTCTCCCGTTCCTTTAGAGCTTGTAGTTTACGTATGGACAAAATTTCAGTTTCCACTACTGAAGAAATATTTTTCGAATTTGGAGATTAAGTATTTTCCTGGTGTCGCGTCAGGGTTGTTTCGCAGGAATTCACTGACATAGAAACTCGCACGAAAAACGCAATTGGCAAAACAAACAAGGCCCTTTTGTCCTATTTTAATAGTTTCTTTGTTGTTCCATCACATTTATTTCAACAGCAGCTTCTCCGGAATCTTTTTTTAAACCTAAAATTGTTTATACTCTGGATTCTAAACTATGGTATAGATATATAGTATTTTTCTTCTGATAAGCTGCTATTTATGTTATGGTTAGGGCACAAAATAACGACGGCCAAAATCCAATTGGGTTAATTTCCTTCTGGCTGTGGAGATTGTTTTTATTAATTTCACTGCATGCAATTTCATGGAAGCACCGAGAAACATTAAATTTACCTTCAATTATGGGAGTTATCTTATTAAATAATTTTGATTATGACGGTAACAGTGTGCCAAATGAGATTTCTTCCACAACGAACTTGGATGAACATGCCAAATTAATCCGATTTTTCTCTGCCCTAAACTGATCAAAGGAACATGCAATTTTCGTTATCATCTTATGGAAACAAATGGTTTTAATCTTGTTGCTGCTGACGTTAATGGAGGCGAGGAGATAAGGAATATCAATCAATTTTGACTTAACGTGCACGAAAGGATATGAACGTGTCATATCTTCGGAAGGAAGGGGTGTGTTTCAAATCATGTCTGTCATAGTTTGTCTTTCAAATTGAATGAAACGTAAGTTCGATATTGGAAATTAGAGCCAATTCGCAATTCAACAAGACTGCTTACCAATCATGTTCGACTTGAGTAGAATTTATTAAACTCTTGCCCTTTAAAAAAATTTTTTAAGATAAGTCAAGCTCTTTGCCCAAAGATTACAATTAATCAAGCTACTTTAATATATTTGTTTGCGGTCTAGAACAAGCTGTAGTGATAATTCTTGTTGGCCGTGCCCGGTATTTTCCTTATTGAGTGTAAAATAACCAAAGGTCAAAACGCGACACGCTAAAAATGCAAACAAGACACTTAACGAAGTACTTTGAAGGTAAATTTAACTGAACGAATCTTTTTATCCATTCTTTAGAAGAAGATGGATTGGCATTTGTCAGAGCAAATTTCTTCCTAAACTTTGCGAGATCCTTAAGAAAGGCCCAAAGGTCTTCCTCTGGGTTATTTTAGTCATCAATCTGTTTGTTAACGGCCCTTTCCCACGATCCACTGTCATTATTTATTACTCCAGATATTTATCAGTTTAGATTTCAATTTCAATTTCGAAAAGGAAGAAGTGAGCTAAGTGGGTATCTTATGCATTCCTTAAATAGCTGGAACTCTTGAGTTCAAAAATGCAACGTGTAGCTTTACTGTGAATTGGTCTTCCTACGAGCTGTTGTCTAAGTCTCTGTAGTTTTATCAACGTTAACCGAGGTCATTTAAGACGTTTGTGCACTTGACTTCGGGCTAAAACCGATCTTTTTGACACAAGTCAACCACGATGTTTGAAAGTAAATGATTGTAACTGTCCAAGAAAAAAATCCAAAGAACTCTTACAACGTACAAAACAAGGCATCAGCTTTTAAAACACGCAATATCCTATACTAAATAAAGAAGCTTCTTTTTTAAAGTCAATGACGACCAGGAGTGACCATTGAGGCTGTCCATAAAGCTGTGGGATTCTTCTGTCATTTTTAAGTTAACCCTGACTAGTCCAAAGTGTCAGAGGCATTCTTTTGCTTAGAGACTTACCCCCAAATTGAACCCTCTTTTGCTGCAGTCAACATCTTAAATTTAGCTAAGGGACACAGAGATGGGAAAAAATTAAAACGAGGACATATATTCTGCAGGCTGACGACACGATCGTGGTGTATAACGTTACAATGTGAGTTTCCACGTTTGGGAAACCATGCAATCTCGTTTATGTGGTCCAGGTGACTTCTGTCTAGATCAAGCTTCGCGTGCTTTCTAGTTGTCAATGGGATTACATCGTGTAAAATACCGCAGCTTTCTGGAAGAAGCCGGTTTGTCCTTGATAGCTTTTTTTTTGTTTTTCTATCAGGTGCAGCCTGAATGATTTTGAAGTGTTTCAACGATTCTACTCGATCGCCATTGTCATGTAATGGACAACATGAAGGGTGGATCTTTGTGAAGCTGACGTTATTCGCATAGCAAATGGGAACTAATTGACTGTAAATAACAAGCTATGACTGCAACCTTGGAGCACTTCAAGAGTAAATTGATGTTGACGAGGACGTAATGATCGGAATCGCTTTCGACTTTTCTCGATAAGCGAAACTGCACGAGTTGATTGATTCTCGGCTTATTATGTTACTTTTTCACTGTTGCCCCGTCGACCTAGAAAATTTTAGTGTTGCCAAACTGACATGTTTTGGGTCGAATTTAGAAACGGGAGCTGCAGGCTTTATTTAGCTTGTTGATTTATCTAAATAAAGCATATAACTCGCTCCAAGTGTTTCTTCAATTATGTGCAATTAGATGGCGTAACCGAAACAACGACGAACAAACCAAATAAACGATCGCGTTTTGCATAACATAGACAATTCGCGCCTGTTTGTTGTCACATTTTCTCAAGAACCTCGATGAACGGGCCGTTGGCCCAAGGTAGAAGTTATCACCAATAACTTTTCTTCCATCTGAAATGTAAATACGGCTCTTTGCCTTCCACCCACCGAATGTTTACGTTGAAATTTGAACAGCAATTTTTCCCATTTCCTAATCCTATAAAAACTTCCCTAGCTTTTTATAGACAGGCTTGTCAGTTAGTAGTACAGGCAGCTCTTATCTTCGGAAAAATGTAACGATCTTGTTATAAATTCTTTGCCAAGAAAAAAAGAAAAGGTTTCACCAACCTTGCAGCGACACACAAAGCAAGGATTTCCCGCCAAAATTGGTAGGTTAATGACTTCGTTTTCAGCTTCACACGACGCCAGGCTCCCTGGGTGTAAACAAAGTCGCCGTTAGTGGTTGTAAAGTTGCTCTCCTGTGGTTTGCAACCTTAAAAACAGGCTAGCGAACATCATAGGTGACTCACACAAACCTGCTAAAGGTGCTGTACAAGCCACGAAAGGGACGAGAAGCAAAATGACGAACGAGCTCAACAGCTGTAAATTAGCTTGCCTTAGGTCGAACATGCCAAAACGCTTTTCCAAAATATAGTCAAACCTAACCCGATTACGACTTCCACTTCACTGACTCTTAAGTGTCCAAGCTTGGGCTTTGTAATGACAAGCGAACGTGTGTCTCTCGCTTTTCAACAGATTTTTCCCACTTCCGTCACAAAGACTCGGAAATTTGTAGCCACCCAGGCGCCGGCGCCGTTGAGTAGGAGGAGTGTTGCTCCGTGTGATAGATGACTAGCACTCCTCGTCTGTAGCACGCGAGCGATAACCGATGACCGCATGACAGTAATCAGTGCGCTCGGCAAAAGCTGGCTCATTTCAAACATACCACTGCATAGCTCGATCATTTATCATCGCGACACACTCAAAACAGGTCAAGCTGTCAACAGAGATTTACATTTCGCGGTCGCATGTGTGTGTGTGTGTGTGTGTCATTCCGTTACGTTACTTTGGGGGCTTGGTGTGAATTGAGTTTTAAGCTCAATTGTTTTGTACCACGAGGCCTTTTTTTGTGAGTGGTGTTTGTATGTTTATATTTTTTCCCTTTTCTTTATTTGTCTACCGGATTCTTTGTTTGTTCCCGATTTCAATGGACAAAAGATGTCTGATTTAATCGCTGTCGCGTTATTGATACAGATCTATATGATTGCACTGCTTCTCAACGAATGCGTCCAGGTATCTGTCCATCACTGCCGATTCTCATCGCTTAATGTGACCGATTTGTTTTACAATTCGTTTGCACCTGTGTACACAGAGCAGAGGGTACATAAGGGGTGCAATTTTGGGGAAATTTCGGCACTAAGTGCCAAGTTTATTCAATTTATTATGAAGAATGATCTCTTCAATGTGCGCCGTCTGCCCGGCGCCTGCCATACAAGGCCCTAAAAATTGGCTTAATTTAAATAAGTCACTTAAAGCTATGAAAACGTGTTTCGCCCGACGCCAAAACATGTATAACCTTGTTAGAGTTACTTTTCGTGTCGCTTAAAGTTATTCGTTTGATTACCCCTTATCGCGTAAATCTCTTAACGGAATAGACATCAACACTGCTCGATAATAACCTCGCATACGACACGTTATCTACCGGGAAATAAGTTCAGCCGCCGACCTTGTTATCTGCTTTGAACTGCATGCGCGGCGAATCTTTGCGTTTCCACATCATTGAAATAGTAAAAAGGACAATAACGCATTCGTCTTAAGACGCCGTACTGGCGTGGGTGCATCGATTATCGAACTACTTTGAAATTTTTTATTCCTCTTTATAAGGTGTTAAAGTGATAAGAGATGAAAACAATTAATCAACTGCGGAGTGTTGACTGCTTTTTGTGTTACCATATAATGATTTTGAAGAGAGCTTGCCTGTCTTGCTTTGTTCGTTTGGGTACAAATTTGAAGTAATTTTCGCTAGGTAAATCCACTTATCCAAACTATGGATTCATCCTGTCGTTTTCTCAAGTTTCAAGATTATAGCAACTATTGTGTCACTAGCTACTTCTTTTTAATCTCAATATAATCACGTTTCAGTAGAATTCAATGCTAGTTTTCCTTCATTGCTTGCAGGGCGACACCTGACAAGCTTAGCCCGAGTGATCAGTACATATTTCTCTTAATAAATTCGATCTTTCTAAAACCTTTAAAGACCCTGACCCTATGCGGTAAAACGACTTGTTATGAAGTAATAGACAACTGTTTCCGCAGAGCTAGGCTTTTTCTGTGATATACGGTCGCCAGCCTTCACGGGTCTGTTTGAATATGGAGGCAGATTTAGCAGATGTAAGTGCTGGTTATCAATATAACGACCTCTACGATATTTGTTTCTGTAGTGTTTTCCTGTTATGTCACGAGCTTAATTTGTTATTTATTGTTACCTTCAGCTATTCCGTGACTTCTCGCGAACACATTTAACAATGATGTTTTTGTCACATAAATGGCATATAACATTCAACTAACTTCATGTTAAGTAGTATTCCTGTAATTTAAAAACATGCTTTTACTTCAACAGGTTGGTTTATCAGCAGAAATTCCACAACGTATTCCAAAGGTAGCTTCTTTTCAATTTGTTTTTGAGGAACATAAATAAATTCTACTCCTTCAATATTGCTGTCCACTGAAGCCTGTAAGAGGCAGGTGATTTCATTTTGTTAGATAATGTTGGCATAACTAAAAATAAATTGTTTCACGAAGCTTCTGCTCAGATGAAATTTATTTCGCAAAACATTCAATAACTAAAATTCTCAGTAAGAAGTTGAAAAAACCCAAACCACTCTGAAAACCGGTGGTGTTCTGTATGGTAAAACTAACATAGTATTTTAAACAAACGCTTGGTTATTTTGTGAGTATAATATAAGGACTTTAAAATTTATATTCAAATTTACCCACCAGTTTAACCAAAAACAAATTTATATTCGTGCGGTTATCGAGGAAATTTATCGGTTTTAAAAGCGTTCTCAAACTTGCTTAACAAACATAATTTAATAAATTATAGAACCTCTTTGACACTTTTGTTGAATAGTTTCACTTGTGTAGAAGCGTTATTTGTCACTTTCTGTGTCCGTAGTGCTCACCGTGACATTAACACTTGCAAGAACGCGAGGCACTCGCTTTCAAAATAGATAACAGATCTAAATTAAGCAAACAAATCAGCCGGTCTTGATTTGTGAAACCACTTGAACCCGTTAATAACACGTGCCAAGCCTGTAGGCATGATTTGATACAAATCGTAAATCGACGAAACGTTGAAGACTTGATCCAAGAATAAATTGAATATCTCGCTAACATTAAACCACGAAGTATGTGAATTGCTGTACTCGCGTTGCCAAATTGTTGTTGCCAGGCAACAAAGAGTTCATCATGTTCAGCCGATGTCCTGAGAATTTAATTTCTGAAAATCCCAATAAAAATACAGTGAAAGAAAATCAAAAGTCTTACAGATAATCGGATTAACCTTTTGAGGATCTTTGCACTGAAAAATTGTAATCCTCTCATAAAACTATTTCAAACTTGCAAGCAGTAATTGGCAATCCCTTAAAACAATTTAAGCTTTGCTTTCGTTTGTGCTAAGTAGCTAGTCGAAGCTGACCAATGTCGTGATGCTCTCCCATGGGGAAGGAGTGGGGAGTACAATGTTTCTTGTATTATTCCGTCTTCTTCTATCGCTTTAGTCATTTTATAAGCTCAGTTGATTTCTCAGAGCTATATGGATACCGCCATTTTGAAACCGCGAAATGGACAGTTTTGCTGCTATGGTTAAGTACCCAATTTTATTTACCAGCAACACTCAACTTCCCGTCGAAAACAAAGTAAAGGGAATACGAGCTGCTTTATCCCCGGAGTAATAACTAATTGATATCAGAAGTTATTACACGTCTGGCAGTGTAATGTACACAACACAGCCTTCTTTACTTCCCCAATCTCATAATTTGATTTTGCGATTGTTCTGTAGTATTTATTTCATTCATTTTTCACATAGTTTATTCACCAAAAGCATATGTTACCAAGCAGCGTTACTTACTAAGTCACGTTCAATTTTCACTCATAACACGACCAAAAGCTAAAAATTTATTACAGAAATAAAACGAACAAGCGAAAAGAAGTAAAAAACACGATGTATTAGGACACTGGTTTTATACGGTTAAGGAATTGAGGGTATTTTCAAAACTCCGTAAATTTAAGAGGATTTTACATGAATATAGGTCATAGTTTACCTCACAAATCCACATTTATTGCTAATTCCTCAATTGCAAGTTAGTCTACGTAATATTTGAGCCTTAATACTAATTTCATTTTGATCTACTCTCGTCATTGCTACGAGCAAAGGATTCCTAGGTGTCCGTCGTTTTGGCGGTGTCTGTTTCGCCTGACGTCGCTAGCATTACATCATCCCACACGAGACGAACGTTAAAGCGCTTTAGAGAAGACTCACGTATTGTGGAGACGATGACAGACACTTGTCAATCACCCACGCAGAGGTATGCCACCTTCGAGCGAGATCAAGAACATAAGTCAAATTGTAAATTGAAGATAGAAATGGTGTCCAAAGGTTTGGGCAGATACAATTTCTGCTTTGATTTCGCTGTTTGCACGCGGGTGGCCAAACACAATAGAAATAGGACATAGTGTTTGTTGTTATAGTCAAATAAAACAAGGCGTATTAAGGTGAAATGCCACTTTTAACCCCTTTAAAATATTTTAATACCATCAATGTTATTGATATTGGTATTGTTTGACGCTTTGTCTCGACATCTTGTTTGAGCATTTTATTTTCTTTTATAATCTTCTCTCTTCCTCCGCAAAGCCAAGTCGGTTAGCGTGTGTACTTGCAAATATACGAATGCGAGTTTACGTAACCACAATGGCGGTTAATTAATTTATAATGTACAAGTACTAGATTTTCGCGAGTTTCTAAACTTATTCCGGTTATGTATCTATCGATGTAAGAGCTACCCTCCGCTATCCGCTAAATATACAAAGATAGGGTTGAAAAGAGAGAACTGACAACTTTTGTTAGCTATTTCGATTGTGTGACATCTTCTCTATTCGTTTTAACTACAGTTAGGAGATTCCTCTATGATACAAATCGATATAAACTAACAAGCTGGATCTATTGGTTGAACGAAAAACATATCAGAATGTAGTTTAGCACATTTGTCATTTAATATTAGGGAGCTTAAGCAACGACGACGGCGACCCCAAGAGCAACGTCTTGTCAAAAATGAATTTATATTTTACCTTCGAATTTCCCAGCTGTCTAGATCTGTTCAGTGCGCCTGTTGGCCTCAGAACGTGCTCAAACTAAATATGTAACGCCAGCGTTCAATTCAAGATGGAAATCTGAAAAATTCGCCACCGTCGTTCGCGTTATTCAAAATACATAGAACCTAGTAATTTCGCGTTGTTGTTGTGCAGAGGACGGCAAAGAAATGTACAAAGATTTATAACGCAAGTGCACAGCTATTGTTCTACTCATTAAACTTTTGTCTGGTGGCGTTCTCGTTACCGTCCTCGTGCCTTCCTTAACCCTAATGTTGTTGTGCTTGGGACAGATGAGAAGATGTAGAGATGTAGCACACACGCGCCAAAACTCCAGCAGAGCAGTAATGGCTTTCGTTTTAGTATGTTGTTGTCGCCTATTGTCCTCGTGCTTTGTGTAAATCCCCTAATTATTTTAATTTTAAGTATATGAACCTAGATAGCATTCAATATACATTTTCAAAAATGTAAACTGACATTAAAATAGGTAAAGAATAATTTTATTTGTTGTCTTATCACTGTGCAGTGAAGCGAAAACAAAATGATTTCTTACTTATTTCAAGTCAAAAAGACCAAGACATGTAGGAGGGAGCATCTCGTTTATCGATCAGACAGAAATGGCTTTAGTATAGCTTAATACATCTAATATACTAAAACATGGATGAGACATAACAAAAAATTACTTAAGTAAAATTTCTAGATTGAAGTGGTCAGTGATTTACTGACAAACTCCTTAGATTATTGAATTTGTAACATGATTACGTAGCCTAAAAACCGGCAATGGGTCTACATACCAACACACAACTATCTTACAATAACAACGTGAAATTTTATTTGGCGACACGCCCGTGAGTGAACCTGAACTTGACTAGTTTCGAAGCACGACTGGGCCCGTGAGTGAACTTGAACTTGACTAGTTTCGAAACACGACTGAAAAAGGAAAAATAGAAACTGCCATCTAAAAATAGAATATGACGCAAGGCTGCTGACTTCCCTTTTGCCGTGGCTACCTTGTTTGGATCTTTTACCTGCACTGTTCCAAAACGCGTCTTAAATTCATGTTCTCGCGCGGTATTGGACTGGAACTAGCTTGCAATTGAGGCTAACGCGGGGAGACATTTTACTCTTTTTATTGATATTTCCCCGCATGAGCCGCCATTGCAAGCAAGTTTAGTCCAACACCGAGAATACGAATATATGATATGGACTATTTCAGCCATTGCGGAAACAAGCTATGTCACAGAAAATGTGGCGAAACTAAAGTTTGCGGTCTTCAAACTTGATTCCTACGTTTGGAAAATAACTTCACTATCTACATTTATGTACACATGTCATAGGAAATAAGGGTGGATTTAGTCTTGCGGTTTTTAATAGAGATTCTAGTTTTGGATCATAACTTCATGCTCTCGATTTATGGAAAACAAAAGACATCTTCATTTGGCTGAAAAAGGCAACATGGCAGATCAGTTTAAAGCGCTACTTAAGCTGCCGGCAATGTCGAATTAGCTAGTTTAATCTTTCAGTATAGCTATTTGCGACTTAGGAGCTTGTCACGAATACATTTCCTTTAACAAGGAATTTACTTTAAATGATGACATGTGTTATATCATCATTCGTAAAAATAGAACAACACTTATCTCATGACTTAACAAATAACGTTTCAGTGCTTATTACGACTGCAGACAGTTTATCTAGCATTTGTCTCAAGCACAGGACAAAAGGAAAAACCCGCCCTTCCGATTTGTGAACCCTTTTATCCTGACTTCTATTCTTGCTAAATGGTGCCAGAAATAGAAATACTCAGAATTAAGTCGTCAGATATAAATTAGAGAGCTTAAGCAAACCACGATGGCAACGACAACGAGAACGCCACCAACGAAAAGGTTCAATGAGAAGAACAATGGCTGTACACGTGCGTTATAAATCTTTGAGCATTTCTTCGCCGTCCTCTGCAAAACAACAACGTGAAATGACAAAGTACTTCGTATTTTGGGGAACGCAAACGACGGCGGCTAACTTTTCGCATTTTCGTTTGGAATTGAACGCTGAGACTAGACAATAGCAGATTTGCACGTTGTCGTCATTTGACTACAACCACTAGAGTTCCTTTCTTTCGGTCTTCTTTATTTAAATTTTGAAGCCCTAATTGCCCTAATTAGCGTAAGAAACAGAAAAAGTGAAGGATTCTGGTTTTTGTAGCCAAATGACGCCATCATGCTAATGGCCTATTACGAAATTTGAAAATAAAATACGAATTCATTTTTTACTAGGCGTTGTCCTCGGGTTCGCCGTCGTCATCTAATGTCTTAAGCTCTCTAATTAAAGGAGAACTTCGTTGTAGAAAGTAAGGTCTTACAGGAATACAGGCACCGTTAAATCCCGAACATTTTTCACGTTATTTTTTATGAGTTATTTTATCACATTTCTTGTGACAAGCTCTGAAACGGATCAAGCCGATCGGACATGTAATTTCAAAAGCCATTCTTTAAATAGCTTAATTTTTTGGCGTGATATGCAGTTCGAAGGGACTAATTGTAGTCTTAATTTTATCCCAGGGCAGAAAGAAATCGGGGTTTGAGGGAGCCCGTGGGATAAGACGTGTGGGAAGTGCCGGTGTATGGGAGGGGCATCAGTTGTAGGCGTTCCCAAGATCGCTGGGATTATTTTTTGAGCCTCAAAAAATAATCCCAGCGAATAAAAACGCTCAAAGGAGTTCCTGGGAACGAGTGATACACTAGCGTGACGTCATAATTTTGCTCGATATCAAAAGTAAAGGGAAAGGAAAATGCCCTAGTAAATATCTAGAGTTGTCTGATGGCCGTTGGGGGAGTGTTTAGCTGTATCCACCATATAAAAATATCATCTGGTAAATAAAAATAAGCATAGTTATTTCTTGGCTTTCATGTACAAATACTGAGGAAATTTCACTCAAAAGTTCTATTTTTGTGGAATTCAAGTTGCTTTAACGATAAAGGCGTAACAGTTAGTCGCCAAATCTGTGCATTTCTTGTTGAATATTTACCCTTATTAGAACTCCATGCAGAATCACCAATAACTAGGAGTTGTTACATTTTTTTTGCCTTTTTCTCCAAAACTACGGTGTGTGGAGATCCAAACTCCTGAAATGGATTCTATTTGTAGGTAAATTACACTCAAACAACTGAAAGAACATCTGTGGAAATGATAGTTTTACCGTACCTCAAGGTATTACAGACACACCGACGAAAAAATAACACACATTCTTACGTATCTCAACTTACGTGTCTCAGCAAGAGTTCGCCCCATAAAGGAAACTAAGAACTTTGGAGCTACTTAAAAGCCTAACACTGTACTGTAAATAATTCGAACGCTTGAAATGTTTTTTGTCTGAATTTGTTTGCAACTGATGTGACCTGTTTGTAAATAGACCAATAGCGTTGAAACGACTGCTCAGCAGGTTGCACGGTATACCTGCAACAAATTTAAATCTTGAACGGTTTTTGAAAGTTTGAAGTTTGAGTTTGCCACTCACACGATGCGTTTTCAAATTATTTTTTCGTCAAATAGAAATATGCAGACGAGAGTATAAAAGCATTAAATTCTAAACCTCGGATAATGCTTTTCTAGCCTTCTGATTGGTTCACTGAGTCTCAGTTACCAGCCAATATACTTGTTTGACCGTATAAGGTCTTGACGATGACAGCTGCGAAAACAAGTTAGCTCTTGTGTCATTTGACTTGAACAAGGACACTACAGATGTTCCCCTAAGCGTTTGTTGTTTGTCACACATACAGTGTAACCCCGTTAATCCGGTCACCAAGGGGCAATGAAAATTGGCCCGCATTAACGGGGTGACCGTCTTAACATCGTTTGTTATATATTACCTCGTATCCAACAAGGGCAAATGGAATAATTGTTGAATGTTACACAGAACACAAGAAATCAACACCAGAAATAGATTTTCCTCGATCGAACTGCCGAAAATGAACTTGGAGTTTGGCCGTCGGAGTTTTTCGTTTTTAGGGGCTTCAATTTTTAACAGTTTACCGGCGGACATAAGAACTCTGAACTCT
>Ga0126339_10002438_pt1 | contig 13307 bp, 8 predicted proteins | sample OrbTmetagenome_2_FD_92532 | JGI IMG/M metagenome (GOLD analysis project Ga0126339, IMG submission 92532) | Coral microbial communities from Petempiche,Puerto Morelos, Mexico - Orbicella T R C metagenome | ecosystem: Host-associated > Invertebrates > Cnidaria > Coral | place: Petempiche,Puerto... | reverse complement strand
TTCAAGCTTTGTGAACGTCTAAAACTTCCTGCAGTTATCAGAAACACTGCTACCGACAGAAACCGCCCGATTGTTGACATCTGATGATCCTGGAAGCTGATTTACACTTGCTTGTGTTAAAGACAGGGAATCTATTTGATGAGAACTGTGACAGAGTTCAATACTTCGGTAATTGTTGTGACTAAGATGATAACTTATAAGTTTCCTCGTGGTGTTCTGCTCAGGATGCATGACAGATCAGCCGATGATGTTTTTCACTTAGCGATTTTAGCTTAACTTGATTGTTTTTCACTAGTGCCCGCCAAGGTTACCGGCTGGTAAGTCAAAAACGACTTCTATATAAATTTTATTAAGGAAAAATCCCTAAACTTCTAGCTATTCGGAATTAAATTTACATCTCTTACTGTTTTTAATTGGCTTTCATCGTTTCAATGCGCTTGAATTTTTCGAGCTGGGCTCTTCCTAATTTGCATAATCCGTAATCGGCCCGTGGGCATTACGGCTGCATAATGACCGCTCAGATTTCGCTCTTAGCCAATCAGAGCACGTGTTATATCGGCCACAAACCAAAGCCATATAATAATGTTATATAAAACCCTCTCTAAGACAAGCTTTGATCACCTTCCCTTTTAATGTTGCACTGGGACGTCTTGAATTATTGACATTAGGGAGTGCCAAAGACAATAACCGGAAAAAAATGGACTTATAATTTACCTTTCAATTTCCTAATTTTCTAGAACTGGTTAGTAAGCTGTGCGGTTTAAAAACCTACACAAACTAAAGATGTAACACCAGCAGTCAACTCTAGAATATAAAAAGTTGGCCATCGTTTGCGTTCTTCAAAATTACCAAAACTTGGTCATTTCATGTTGTTGTTTTGTAGAGGACGGCTACAAAATTTACAAAGGTTTATAACGCACATGCAGCTATTGTTTTGCTCATTTAAACCTTTTGTTTGGTGATGTTCTCATTGCGTGCGTAAATAGAGAGACTGTGAACAGTCTATGCTGTTGCCGTCGTGCCTTGCTTAACCTCCTTACTACCTAGAAATAGAAGCTGTGACATTTAATACCTTAAATGACTGTGTTTTTTGTTCTGGTCACGTGATTTCCAAATTTAGTTGTGACTTTAAAGTTGTGAATGGGTCTGCAGTGCAGCAAATATAGCAACATGGATGATAATTATAATTTAACAGGAAAGGCAAGAATTTCAACTTTATTGCATTGATCTATAGATAACAGGGAAGATTTTTCTTTCTCCCACCACTCTGTGCTCTCTCACCCATTTCTTCACCATGGTTCTTTCTTGCTTATTCTTCTCTCTCCACACACATTTTGTACCAATAAGTTACCTTTATTTACCTTATACTGTACATTTGTTAATCTGTTTTGCAATGTCCAGGATAGCCAAGCATTGTTAAACGTCATCACTTCTGTATGCATTGTGTGTCATTTATGTCTCCACTTTTGTAAACCCTGCAGTGGACTAGCATCCCATTGAAGGATAGTAGAAATAAACAAGTATATTAAATAAAGTGTGTATGTACTCCTAGTCGCTTTGTGCTGTTGAAACCAGGGCTCGAAAAAAGTGTCGTCCAGAACAAGTAGAATTTTCTGTGGGGCAAGTACATTTTCATTCTCACTTGCCCAATAGGGCCTTGAGGCAAGTCATCTGCCAACTGAGTAAAAAAAAAACCTTGCCCAGGGCAAGCAAAATTTGAGGGCTACTTGTCTGAAAGCCAAGATGGATTTCCAAGGTTTTTTTTCTTTTTTTTCTTTTTTTTTTTTGGAGCCCTGGAAACCCTAAGATGGTCTTTACTTGAAACCGATGCAGACTTTACCTCTCTCTTTTGTGCTTAAGAGTCCTTCTTTTGTACTTAAGAGTCCTTCCCATCATTTCCTGTACACCATATACCACATCTAGAGTCAATAAATTAAATTGCACAACAGTGCACAACATGTGCTGAAAAATATTCAATTTGGATCACAGTAAACTTTATTTGATTTTCCTTACACTATATTAATTGATATTTAATAACGCCATCTTTCACTGGTAGGTGCATTCTCATTATCAACCTGGTTGTTTCAAGATTACACCATATTGACCTTAAAGTCTAAGGAGAGTGAGGCAGAAAATACTGTACAAGGTAAATGTTAACTATCGTTATTAAATAAGGATTTAATCTCAAGCCTACTGAATATCAATATTTTAAAACTATAATTGAAACTTTCTCTTGTTATCAATTTAGGTTAAAATGACTTTTCGGCTGCCTTAATAAATGATCAAAAAGACGCGAATAAATGAATGTATACAGCAAAAAGTGTGAAATAATACAAAATAAAAAAATATGCATAATTAAAGTGGTGACAGCAAAAACGAATTTGGATAATAAAAAGAGACTAAATAAATTTAAAAGAATTTCATAATTGTCTAAGCAGTGGTTGAAAATTATTGTCCGCTTCATTAGTCATGGCAGCGTATCATGACTTGAGAGTTTTCTGGAGGCATTTGCTTGTTTCTCCTTTAATTCATAACTCCAAGTAATGTCATTGCAGGAAATCTCGTGGTAAAGTTTGTTCCAAACACGAAAAAAAAGAACGTTTTATCAGAAATATCAAGCATTGCAACATTTCTCCTTTCAAATGTTTCAAACCATGCATGGTTGAACGATCATCAAATCAGCTTTGACAAATAAATGCTAATTAAGTAATTGACAAAGGTAATTATTGTGTGCAAAATAACTCTTGAGTCATGGCACAGTGCCATGACTAATGAGGCAGACAATAATTCTAGACTACCACTAAAACAGTCTGCTATTCTTTTAAATTAGTATCTTTTCATTATCCGAATTCCCATTTGTTGTCACCATTTTAAATATGCAATTTTATTCTGTATCATTTCAGACTTTTTGTTGTATATTCAGTGATTGGCATCTTTTTGATCATTCATAATTAAGGATGTAGGTTGGCAGTTGAAAACTTATTTTAACCTAAATTTTCAACCAGAGAGTGTTTTAATAGCTTTAATATGTTTTACTCTGTTTGCTCGACTGTTTTTTTTTTTAATATCAATATTGTTTTTCTACAATACTCTCAGTATGTTATAAATTTTAAAATATAACCAGGATTGGAAATAACAGCTAGACAAGTTAGATAATCTGACCTGATTAGGTATTTGGCCAGGCAAATCTTTTGTCTTGTAAGGCTATGTTTATGGATTACCCATTTCCTCTAATCTAGAGAAAAATATGGCATGCAATTACCATGTCTTTTTACAAAGTAGTTATCGTTTGACTATCGGCAATGTTGAGGAATTGTGTACTGAAAATCTTGAAAAAGACGATAAACAGATGTGGTCAAATTAAAACACATTACACACGCAGCATAGTCTTGAAGCTATTTTTGAATTTGAATTGTTGATTTCGAAGTTGATAATTTCATACGTTGTGATATTAGACTAGTCTTATCTTTATTTAGCCTGGATATATCTGCGATATTGTTCATACGTGTAGGTTACGTCAAACCTCTTGGAATCTTAATTGTGGCTTAGCCCCTGGCCACATTCGCCATATTTTTTTAGGATGTATTTAAACCATTTAGCCTGTTCAGGGCCAATCAGCAAGGGTGTTAGTTCAGCCTTGCCTAGGGTATTCTGCCACCTGCCATTTTGAAAAGTGGAGAAGGTCCTGGGGACGAGGTGGTCGAAGTCACAGTTCTATACATTCAAGTCTTGAAGTTCACTCTTAGGGCTCAGGGGGCAAGAGGAAAGTGGAATTGTAATTTTTCATAGTACTTGATTTTCCGAAGCTCCCAATTCTTAGAACTAAAACTTATTTCCCTCCATTCAGTCAGACACTAAGTCTACATGTATCCTGATTTCTTGAACTAGCCAGTTTTTCAAACATGGAAATTTGAAAAATAGGGATTCCACTGTATGAACAGGATGACAGTAAATACCATTGCCATTGTCTGCATTTTGAATTTTTGTCATTATTCAACTATCAGTTTTTTTTTTTGAGACTTAAGAAAAGTCGTAGCACATTTTATTGAGAACTGTTTAAGGAAGTTGTTGAGTGGTTTTTCCGCTTGTTTGTATCTTTTGCTAGAATCAATGAATTCGATATTTATAAGTTCAATATTTATTGATAAAATCAATAACGCTAAGTGAAAAATCGATTACTCACAACGAATCCTCTCATCGATTTTTAATGATTTTAAACAGATATCATTAACTAAGTTGTATCAATTGTTATTGAATAATATCGATTATTAATTTTATCGATTGACTACCCTGGGAAAGTTATGGCTTTGCAAAGTTATGAAATTTCAGAGATAAATTTGTGCCCCTACCCCCTTGTTGGTGAAGATAAACACAGCACAGAGTTTTTTAACCACTCACTGAAAACAGCGAAGTCAAGAAAGCAGCAATTAAACCACAGGATTTTTTTTCTTTTGCCTGGTTATCAAATTCTTCAATTAAACTGTGAAGAAAGCTGCTTTTCACAGTGAAAAACGTTGCACGCATTTGGAGAGAGACTTAGTAAAATGATATTTTACTGTCGCGCCAGTAGGAGCGGGATGTGCATTCTCAATGAGCCGTTCATGGCGGCATCGCTTTCAATAGAGCTACTGAGCAGTTGTATTCCAAAGGTCAGCAAACTGTAAGCTTTATTGTAGCTAAACCTAAAACATTGTGGGCTTTGCTACCTTCAGAGCGTTATAACGAACCATAACATTGGTGCAAAGTATTAAAGCTCTATTCATATTTAGGATGTTACATGTGCTTGGATTAAGCTGTTCAGTAGCACAGCCTTTTCTACTGGCTTACCAGCAGACGAGCATCTACATATAAAAGCTCAAACAACTGTTCAGAGTCCATTTTGAGTTCATCTATTAGCAACATGGCTATTAATTTTGTAAATCTATGGTTAAATTGTTGTAAACCTTCCATGGCTCCCCCTCGTTGCTCTTCGATCACTGCTCGGATCATTACCAGAGTTGAGGACCTATAGAAGCTCTCCAGCAAAGTCCTCAAACTTCAACTTCAAGCTCTGAATTTGCCAATAATAGGCTCCAAAGGGCAACTCCTTGCCTGGCTCGAGCGAGCATCAACGGGAAAGGTCAGTCAATCCAAATGAAGACCTGGTCCGTCTCAATGCACTCGTCCTTAGGCGAAAAACACAGCTACACAATAGCAGTCCACTGCAGCTGGTGGAATCGATGCCACACAAAGCTGGGAACTCAGCATTCTGGAGGACAGCACCTCTCCAACCACGCTTCACTGTCTTCTATCGAGGACATGCTGCAGTCCGATGCAGAGGAGGATCTCTTCCATACCAATCAGTCTATCAATCAACAAGACACCCTTAGCCCAGTGCAGCGTTCTGCCATTGAGGACATTGTCGCCCAGTCTGTGCGCAGCACTTCGCACGCCGTTTGTACAAACGGCACCTTCAGCCCGATGCCCTCCAACCAAACTCTCACTGCTTCGGGTATGGCATCACCTTTGGGTCTTTCAAGGCCAGTGGACTGAAATATGAGGGGGAAAAAATACTCCGGGATGAGTACATTGATCTTGCCTTACTCTTTCCCAGACCCATGAAATTCAGCTTTACTTAGACGACTCGTCCTCAGGTCTGATGGGTTTCCTGTTCACCTTGGTTAGCAAAAGAAAACCTGTTATAGACTCATTTCAGAAGTGGCTGGAGGCCTGCATGGTGTACATGTTGGTAATTGTAACTGCCTATCCAGGACAGGCCCTAATAAGCTTATTTTAAAGTACCAGCAGATAACTAGTCGACCGGTAACTAAATTCAAAGGTCTGGCTTGGCTTTTGTACAACCAGCAGTTTCATCACCGTGCCTCTTCCAATTTGTCCCTTGAGTAGGACAAAGTAGACCTTGAGTTAGGGACGGAGACCTTCTCAGGCCTAGCTAAGCCCCATTGCGGTATCCGCTCGAGTGCCTATTATGCTGAAGATGTCTTTCCTTCCGCTGACCCCTACAGAAAACAGCGTCATCCCCAGACGGTGTGCTTTGACTTCAACAAGTCCTCTGGGCGCCAGCGCTGAAACTGCAGCTACCACGCGTGTGCCGCGGCTGCCACTCCAACAGCCATGCTTTCCAAGACTGTCCTCAGCAGCAATCCAGTGGTTCAGCCCTGAACGCGGGAGTCCCCAGACCTAGTGAGTGAGCCAAGAAGTACAGTGGACCAGCAAAGGCATCATCAGAAGCAAATAGTGTCTTCACCTATTGACATTTATCCCTTAGACTTAGAATTAACTGATCATCCAGATATTAATTTTGTCTTTAATTTGAAGTCTGTTTCAAGAAGACGTTCGTATTGGTTATTGTGGGCCACGTTCAACATGGATTTCCCCCAACCGTATCTCTGTGACGCAGCACCCTGATATAGTTTCTTCCAACCTGCAAAAGAAAGTGACTTTAGGACAGGTAGCTGGCCCCTACCCTGCCCCTCCCTCAGCAAATTTCCAATGTCATCCAGTGGGAGTTATTCCTAAAAAAACACTCATCTGACTGGCAAACTATCTATCACCTCTCCTACCCACAGGGAAATAATGACCAAATAAATGGCCAAATTGCCAAGGATCCCAATTCCCTGAGTTATTTTTGGGTAGACGATGCAATTCATATCCCCCAGTCCCTGGGAAAGGAAGCCTTTATGGCTAAGACTGATCTTGAATCAGCCTTTCCCCTTAAACCAATCCACCCCAATGACAGGGACTTACTGGCTATTCTTTGGAAATCTCAATACTATGTGGACATGTACTTACCCTTTGGGCTTCGCAGTGCCCCGTGCATTTTAAATCAGCTCTCCGATGGGCCCGAATGGATCCTAAAACATAATTATGGTATATTATGGTATGTCATTCACATCCTGGACGACTTCTCCATTGGTGAACGTTCTAGATTAGCTTGTCTCACTAGCTTCAGTACTCTTCTATGGGTGTTCACGTTACTTAGGGCAGTTGTAGTGTCCAAGGCCATAGGCCCCTCCCAAGGAATAGAATTAATGGGGATCGTTTTAGATAGCATTTACATGGAGGCCTGCTTACTTCAGGACAAACGTTCCAGCGCTTATGACTTGCTGACGTCCTTCAAGAAACGCCGCTCCATGCGCCTGGTTGAGTTACAATCACTCATTGGAACTCTCCAGTTTGCATGTAAAGTGGTAGTCCCTGGCAGGACCCTCCTTCAAGGCACGATTAATTTGGCTAAAGGTGTCCCTAGTCGTTTTCATCACATCAGGCTTAATGAGGAGTTCTTTAGGGACCTCGATATGTGGAAAGTTTTCCTCTCCAAATGGAATGGGCGCTCCCTTTTTCTTGAGTCCACCACTACCCCTACTCCAGACCTAGAGCTCTGCGCTGACATAGCGGGCTCTGTGGGGTTTGGTGGTCAATTTTAGGGAAAGTGGTTCCAAGGGCACTGGCCTCCCCATATGCTTTTGAACCAAGAGCATTGAGTGGCAAGAACTCTTCCCCATCGTTGTTGCCTGTGCTATATGGCACTCAATTTTTAAGGGTAAAGGTATGCAGTTTTGGTGTGATAATCAGTCAGTGGTATCTATCATAAATTTGGGGCATTCAAAAGCTCCCCTTATCATGGAACTGGTCAGAAAGCTTGTTTTCCTATCCATGGAACATAATTTTCTCGTAAGGGCCTGTCATGTCCCTGGGGTTTCAAATAAGATTGCTGATGCCCTGTCCCGCTTTCAGATGCAGTGTTTCTGGGCCCTTGCACCCGACGCTGACGAGATTTCTTGTACCATCTCGCCTTCACCAATGATCCTTTGAGAGAGGAAGTGCACACCTATGCTTGAGGTCTTTCCAAGAACACAAATCAAGCCTACAGCTGTGGGGAAAAACGCTTTTTACAATTCTGCCCGATGAATCGCCTCCTAGGTCTAGATGGGGATGTACTACCTACCTCCATGGGGACACTTATTTATTTTGCCCTCTGTCTCACTAGAATGGTGCATCATGGCACAATTAAACTCTAATATTTTAGCAGCTGTTCGCAACCTTGATATTATTGCCGGGTACAGTGACCCTCTGAAGGGCAAGCTTCCTCTCCACAAGGTTTTACAGGGTAGTCTCCGTTACCAAGGCGAACAGCGTATTTGCCGTCAACCAGTTACCACTCAGGTGCTTTCAGCAATCCGTCCTGTTTTGCAATCATGGCTTAGCCCCCAGGATTTCTCCATGATCTGGGCCGCCTTTAATTTAGCTTTTTCCGCCCTCCTGCGCTGCAGTGAATTTACCCGCAACAGTGTCCACAAATTTAGACCGCTTTTTGATCTCTGTACCAATTGCATAGCCTTTCATCCAACCCTGGTATGCCCACAGCACATGACAGTGCAGCTTTAATCGTCAAAAACAGATGTTTACAGGTGAGGGCAATCGCTCGCACTTCATTCAACCTTTGCCATGTCGGCTATGCAAGAGTACTTTTTCTGAGCACGGCCACAACATTGTCCCTTATTTTACTTCTAGTCAGGTAGTTTTCCTACCCGGGGAGCAGTTTCCCACCTCTTACGGGACAGTTTGAGGGTCTCAGGTCTTCCTTACCAGAGTTTCAAGGGCCATAGCTTCCGCATAGGTGCTGCGTTGGTTGCTGCTGCTGCCAGGTTGCCAGATGGGCTTATTAAAGTCATGGGTCGCTGGTCCTCAGACTATTACTAGCTTTATATAAGAACTCCTCAATCTAGTTAGAGTCAGCAGCTCCCAGGATGGCTACCGTTTTTGAACATTTCTCACCAAACTAGCTTTTCACCGGCTTCCATGGCTTGGGGGGATGCATTGCCTTGCATGCATCAGTGGCAGTTAAGTCTGCACAGCGACTTTCCCCAGGCTTGTTGTTTTTTTAATCACCTTTGAACATCGCTTGCTAACCAATACTCTTGTCCGATCCAGCACATGCTGTCTGTCATTCAGCTCATAGTGCTGGGGAGATATGTAAGGTTGTTTGTCAGGCTATTGCCAGAAGTCGCATGGGCTAACCAAATGCATGGCTGTGTTCCCCCATTAACACCATCGCAAGTAGTTTGTATTTGATTAATAGCTATGGTTCAATTGCAAGTCGCCACAGTTAACTTACTTTCGTTAGGAACAATGACATTAAATGAGATTTTACTTTCACGCCAGTAAAATATAGTTAATGGAGTGTGATGTTGTCAATGAGCCATTCATGGCAGCATTGCTTTCTATAGAGCTACTGAGCAGTTGTATTCCAAGCAAACTGTGAGCTTTATTGTAGCTAAACCTAAAACATTGTAGCTTGTTACCTTCAGAGTGTTATAATGAACTATAGCATTGGTGGAAAGCATTGGTGCACTATTCATGTTTAAGATGTTTACACATGCTAGGGTAAGCTCTTCAGTAGTGCAGTTTTTTCTACTGGCTTACCAGCAGACGAACGTTTACATATAAGAGTTCAAACAACTATTCAGAGTCCATTTTGAGTTTGTCTAAGCAACTTAGCTATTACTTATTGTAAATCTATTGTTAAATTTTTCCCTCTGTCATCCCTTCCTTTGGAGACAAGGTTGGTCATGTATTCCTGCATAATAAACAAAGGTTCACTCCTGTGTGGTGCGGTTAAGTCTGTGCGGCGACTTCCCCCAAGCTTGTTTTTTCATCACCTTTTCATCGCTTGCTAACCGATACTCTTGTCCGATCCAGCACGTGCTGTGTGTTATTCAGCTTGTAGTGCTGGGAAGATAGGTGAGGTTGTTTGTCATGCTATCGTGAAGTCGCATGGGCTAACCAAATGCAAGGCAGTGTTCCCCCATTAACGCCATCACAAGTTGTTGGTATTTGATTAATAGCTCTGGTTGAATTGCAAGTCGCCACAGTTAACTTACTCTTATTAGGAACAACGACGTTAATAAATTTTTTCACTTGAATTAAATCAGTGCAGGGAAAGAAAAAGCAGAAATTTGTAAGGGGAGTCTGAATGATTATGAAATTGCAAAGGCATGGAGGGAGCATGAACAGTTTTAAATTCCGAGGACAAGAAGGGGCTGAGTGTTTTGGAACTTTCCGAAGGCAGGGGTTTACATACTAATGCTGCCCATGGTAGGGTATGGATATTTTCTGGAATCACCCATTATGTAGAATTGTTTCAAACATCGAAAGATCATTGTCCCCACACTCCGTCACTTTTATAATTAATAATTGTAAGATCCCCTTTCCTGGCTAGGATCAGATCTCTTTCAAACTCAAGTGAATCCAGTTAGTTATTTGCTGAGTAATATTCAGTTTGGATCCCGATTTCTTTGCAAATAATTATACTATCTTTCTTCTTCAGGTGCTGCTCACAAATTAAATAAACCTGCTTCCTGTTGCAATATTTCCGACCTGATGTAGGTGCAGAAGATGATACATGCATAAGCATGAGGTAAGAATTTTGCTCTCAGGTAATAACTGCGCAATATCAACCATACAACATGTTTGTCAACTGGTGGTGTGATTTTATGTGTACTTGTACTATATGGTAAAATTTTCACCACATTTACAGTTATCCAGCAGTTATTTCCAGCCCTGGCTGTATTGGTGATTTAACCAGGGAAACATTCAACAGGTCACATTCACTAAAAAAAGGTGACATACAATATCCATGCATCCCCCTAGTGGGTTATTCCAGAAAGAAAATCCACCCCCCCCCCCTTCCCCGATAGATGTTATGCTGGAAATACTTGCTGAAGGGAGTTGAGGACCCTGTAGACCAGGGTGGGAGGAGGAGGATCTGAGCAGAAATTTTTTTTAATTTGCGGGTAATTTTCTACTAAACTGGTTTCTTCATTTTTTTTAGATTTGGAGATGAAGCATTTTTAATTTTCAGACCATTAACATATGATAGTTCCTTCATGTTAATATATACTTGTACTTGTGCGACCTTCTTATGACCTTCGTGACGAAGCTAAACTTTTCATTAATAGCTTGTTATTGAGACTGTGACTGCCCTAGGCTACCCGACCCTTCTTGGAAAGTGTTCCTGTTTAAATTATTAGTCTCACTTCACTGTGTTTATTTTTCTTTCAGAGAACATTTTCTATAAATGTCTTCTGCAGCACCATCATTTCCTTCAACCAAACAAGCAAATAACTACGAACGGCTGTGTCGTCTTCTAGTTGATGTTGGATGGCAGGTTCTGAGAGAGACATTTGATAGAGTACGTCCACCTGGAAGCCTTCACTCAGTGTTGACTAATCCTCAGATTTGTTCTCAATTAAAATCACTTCAAAAGAAAAGGGTTCTAAGTACCTCACATTGGAGGAAACTATATCCTGTCATCAAATCTTCAGTTTCATCAGCAAACTTTGACTCCACCTTACTGGTAATTCTATTAAGGAATATTTGTGGTCTGGGGTCTCTTGCCCCTGGCTGGAGTAACTGTCCTCTGGTGACAGACACAACTCCTGCGGCTGACATCGCTCGCATCCAGTTCTACAGGAACACAGTTTACGGTCATGCCAGCAATGCCTCCGTTGATGATGCGGCATTTAGTTGCTACTGGAAGGAAATCAAAGACTCCTTGGTACGACTGGGAGGAGCATGCTACCGAGATGCTATTGATGATTTTGAAAATGAAATCATGGGCCCTGAATTTGAGGGACACTATCAGGAGCTACTCAAACAGTGGGTGGAGGACGACAACAGCATTGAGGATAAATTAGAAGAAGATGACAGAGGTAAAAAGCAGAGCAAGTTACAAGACTCAGAGGAATCGATTGTCAGTTCTGAAAGGAGAACAGGAATCGACGGTTGGTAAATTCTTTTCATTTAAAAGTTTAAATGCTATGAACTCAATGTATGAAAATAATTATTTTCTCTATCAGTCCTTGTTATTTACTTATACCTATTTTACAGTGTGACAACTCAAACTGGACCACTTGGAGGAGAGTTTACCAATCAGAAAGTTACTTGAGAAAAAAGGATAGCAATGTCTCTCAAAGAAACCAATAACATTGAAGAATATGAACAAAAGATCTTAACCAAACTGAAAAACCCAACAAAGTGCGAGGCGTTGCAAACCTCTTAAAGGAAACTTATCCATTTGTTGATTGGCTAATTTTGATGATAAATTTGGTACGCTTACTTAGAGCAAGATTTATAATTGTGATAATTGGCAGTCAAGGACTGAATCTCTGAGAGTGTATATAATGCAGAGGAGTTGATGCTTGCTGTGTTTACTGACGCCACTGTGTTTTCCTTCCTTCCATTACTTGCTTTAACAACAACACCTCTAAAATGGCAGCAAGTCATTTCATGGTGTCTGCTTTTTACGAATGTTGTAAAAGCTGTTGGTCTGGTAAAGTAAAGGAGACAAATTTATCTTGCACCCTAGTTTCACGGAAGTTTAAGAATTAGAAATTGGAGATTTTAGATAGAAAATATTAAAGATCTTTGTAACAACCCATGCATGGATTTTCTTTCACTGGCTTATTCATTTGTCAACATTTTTATTTATCCACCATCCATAACTATGATACAGTCAAACCTCCCCCAACACCCCTACAGCCTGTGGGTGGACACCCCCCATAAGCAGACATTTAGAAATGGTCCCAGCCACATATAAACACTGTATTTTTAACCCCTCATAAGCGGAAACCTAATTCTTAAGCAGACACTTTTTCTTGTCCTGAGGGTGTCTGTGAATGGGAGTTAAAACGTACATGATTTTTCGTCAGGCCAACACTTATCTTCAGTTTTTGTAGCATGAAGTGACTAGGAGTATTTTCTAACCCCCCCCCCCCCCCCCCTCTCCCTGGATGGGATGCTAGTCCAATGCAGGGTTACTCTCCAGTGTTAAATTTGCCAATACCCATTTATACTCTTGGGTGGAGAGAGGCACATTACTCACTGGTTCTCGTTTATAAATCAAATGTGTAAGATACATCCATTACATGATATATTTAGTAAACGTTGGAGGAAGAGACCACTGTCATCTGGGCTCATATTAACTGCGTGGATATACTGTAGTTTTTAAGTTCAGGACCTTTGCATTGAATATACATGTAACTATATCTTATGTTCACTTACAAACTGTTATTTGGTTAATGTATTCTTCCAGAGACCAAAACGGAAAGTTTGGAATGTCCACCACAGCTCAATGTGAAGATTCAAAAGATGAGTGATCTTCCATGCGACTCAAGCCCTTTGAACATTGTTGAACTCCCGATCGACATTCTGTTAATGACAGTGGAGGATGATGAGTTCTTAAGCTGTTTTTCCTATCTGGAGAAACCTTTTAAGAGTTACGACAAAAACATTGGCTATGTATA
>Ga0126339_10002437_pt1 | contig 13308 bp, 7 predicted proteins | sample OrbTmetagenome_2_FD_92532 | JGI IMG/M metagenome (GOLD analysis project Ga0126339, IMG submission 92532) | Coral microbial communities from Petempiche,Puerto Morelos, Mexico - Orbicella T R C metagenome | ecosystem: Host-associated > Invertebrates > Cnidaria > Coral | place: Petempiche,Puerto... | reverse complement strand
GCACGAAACTCGGAGTAACAGCAAATCTTGCCTCTTCGTTATTACTCATATACTCAGCTCTACACTATATGTGTATTGAGCACTATTTTAATGGGATCTGCTACTTCCTCATATGGTTATTTAAAACAGTTATAAACAAAACGAAATTTCAGTTTTGTTTATGTCTTGAGTAATATTCTGGTAAAGATACGGCACCAGAAGGAACTACCAGACTGTCAATGTATGCTTACCTCCGACGAGCACTCATGAGATGCAAGCCATTCTTCACCACTCATCAAAACAGGCATTTGAACAAATGCCCTGTTTCCCTATTAGTGAAAAACACAACAAAAAACTAGCTAGTCTTAATCGTTACTAATACTAATGCTAGATACTATAAACGCGTATTTGGTTAAAGTAGTTTTGGAATACGCAAGGACTTTAATTACATGCAGTCGTTTTTTGGTTTACACGCACTTCCTAATGCTAGTCAGTAACTGCCACGATTTGTTGAAATATTACGGACAATTATGATTTAATTTTCGAAGCTTTTTTTTTTTCAGAAGACGCTTGAAACGTTTAGACAATTGTAACTGAATACCGTAACAAAGAAAGCATCCAAGGACATCAGGGAAGGGTTATCAACACTGTGGAAGTGAACAGCTTTTCTTTGCAGAGTTTCAATGCCTCCCACCTCTCTGTCTACATTCAGCTCCTGAGAAGTAAAACACAGGTTGAGGTTACCGGAATCTTATATATGTGTAACGTCAAACAAAACTTTATTTGCATAATCACATCAAAGGAATGAATCTGAACTACATGACAAAAAAATCATTGCGTTAAGCAATATTATGCTCCAAAGAAGGGCTAACAGCGGCTCATTGAGCTTATAAACTTCAGGTAAATAAAACAAGAGATAACGTATGTATTTCAGCAAGGCATGCGATATACTATATGTGCTCATCTGTGTCATCATAGTTATGTCCATGTCATCAATCAATACTATGAAATATCCCTTGAGGAGAAACGTGCTCATACATTTATAAGGAGAAATGCATTTTTGGCTTTATAAGAAAAATCGATATCCGTAATTTCTGTGCCGTGTCCACGTTTTTTGCTACCATTTGAATAAATAAGAATGGAACTCTTCAGTAATCTGGTGATTGCACTGAGATAAAGCATATCCTTAAACAAAATGATCTAATATTGGAAAGGCACACCTTCAATATACAAGGCCTTCCAGCAAATTCAGTCTTGATAACAGAACACTTGTCATGGCTAACAGAAGAAACAGAGTCGTAGTGTGGATAATGTTCCAACTCTCTTCCTGGTTTCACCAGCCCATTAGATGTCTGTAAGATAAAATAAATACTTCTTGCTCTACATAGAGCTAGAAAACCAGAGCTCAGCAAAGCTATGTCAATTTTCTACGTTAGCAAAGCATTCAAATTCCTTGTCAACAGATCATAACATCCAAAAGGATCTATCCATTTGTGTAGCGTATGTTACATTGGAATGTCTTCGGTTTAAATACCGTTTTTTGTTGGAATTGGTTAAAACATAATGCTCTTCCCCCTCCCCCCCGCAACATACAACGCACCCCTAAGCAGAAAGTTAAAAAATGTAACAGTCTTCTTTTGCACATTGCTTGTTTTACTGATTTAACCAGCAAAACCGGGCTGCACAAGTACTGTAGCAAATGTCTGAAACAGCGGGGTGACCGGTGGCTGCAGCATTCCCATTACAGGGTATCTCTGAATACAGTGCTCAGAAATTGGACCTTTAGTATACGTATGTTCCTGCATTTTGTATATGCATGTTCTTACATTTTGTACGTGTATGTTTTTGCATTTTAGAGTTAGGGAACATTAGCTAGTAGGACGGTACAGTGGAAACGGCATACATTGAAAATCCTTACCAAAAATCCTGAAATTCCCAGTTCAGGATGAGCTATTGGAAGCTCAGGGAAGTGTTCTGATGTAGACTTGGCCAATTCCGCCTGTCGTAAGAAAATATATAGTTTTATAACAAGTAAATATTGATTCTAATAGTTTGTTAAAATTCCAGCACCAGTTGATTGTGCACAATTGAAGTATTAGCCAAAGAATATACGGTATGTAAATGCAGCAATAGCCCAAGCTCTGATCTGTGAAGCTAGTTAAGATTCTGTTTAAGATGGACCCGTGAAACAAAGCTGGTCCTTCATGGCAGCTCTAAGATGCTGTACTTACCAAAAATTTATTTTCATCCTCAAAACGTTGGTGTAGTTGCAAATATATGTCAGAAATGTCACTTTCAACCTATAATGTAAAAAAAAAAAAAAATTAAAACAAAAGTATTCGATTGAAGTGAGGCCGATACACAAAAGTTACATGACCATGACACAACAACAATGTCCCATGTTCACTAAAATAAATCAACAGTACAAAATTTCACATTTGCTTTACATTTTATTGCAAAATTAGATTTTACAAGGAGCGTGAGTTTTCTTGACCCTGCTTGGACATGCAGATTTCAAACGTATCTTACTTAATTAAAAGGCATTAAGCAACAACAATGCCTTAAAACAGTTTTTCCTAAAATATATCAGGAAACATTTTGGTAGGTCAATCGTTTGTTTTGTACGACTGAACGTTTCTAGGGCATCAATGTTTTCAAAGAGTGTTTTAACGAAATTTGGTATAATTTCAGCTAAAAAATATGTTTTAGTGAGATTCTGGTTTTTATGGAGACCTTAATCCCCAATTCTTCTAATATTTAATCCCTAATCTTTACAGTTCTAGATCTTGTGTTTTAATAAATTTGTCTTATTTATTGAACATACATTTTGATAGTTATCTGAAATTACTGAAAAAAATTGGAAATAAATTTAGGCGGGGTTTTTCTAATAGATGACGTCATTTTGGAATAATATGACGTCATGATTGGCACATGACAAGATTGCCATTGAAATTAACATATTTGGATGCTTTATAAGTTATAACTGTTCGATTATGATGAAGTGAATACTTTTGGGTATAGATGGTGAGAAAGGTTTGAGAAGTTTTCTTTCCTAGCTCGATTCAAGAGCATAAAACTACCTGTTGCAGTTCTTCAACACTTTCTTTTTCATTCTGCTATAAAATATGACAAAGGATTACCATGACTTAAATGTTACTCCACTCTTACAAAATAGTTATAAGAAAGATCATCTCCACATCAGATATTGATCATAATAATGAGATTTTAATGTTAAAATAATGTATATATTACACAGTCACGTTACTGACTGTCTATCACAAGACTTACAACCTTACGTGGATTTGGGACAATTTTTGAAACTTTGCATCCGTAGTTTACAAAACTATGGGTATTTGGGTAAAGGCTAACTAGAAGGTTTGTTAGCTCGTACTTCCACAAATTGCTCATTTTAAGCATGGGTGTATGGGAATGTCAGCCATGGTGGTTACAGACTGGGAATTTCTCACACTAGAAAATTATCTGCTTGTCTTTATTTTGATTTTTCCTCCCTCCTGCCCGGCATAAGCCATATCTAGGAAAATAAAATTGTTGTAGACCCTCCAAACAGTTTGTAGCTTGTATTTCAGTCGACTTTCCATATTATTGTATACTTTAAACCAACCTCTTCCAAGCCCTTCTTGTCTGCCAGCCTTTGACGAAGTCGTAATCGTAGACTTTCGATTGCTGTTCTGACGTCTTCCACATTTGTCAGATCAGGCTTAGCCTCAAGCCATGGACTGATATCAGTCTGTGATAACATCATCACAATCAATCAAAATTAAAAGTAACAGAGAGAAGTATTACAAAAAGTTACAAAATGAGGTGAAATGAACTATGAAATCAAAGAATGGTGACCTAGAAAACAATCAACGTACATGTGCATTTTTGTTTTCACTATTCCAAAACTATTGCTTTTTTTTCCATTTCGCACTCTGTCATTCTCAGAGTTGTAGCATATTAGGCATGGTTTTAGCAAGGAAGGAGTCCAGAAGTCCTCACTGGACTTCCACTTCTCATTTTTCCTGACACTAAGCTTCAACAAAATATCATCATAACCATTGTTCTGTAGCCTGTCTGGTAACAACAGGCGAACAGGCGACATGTTTCACTGCTGTTGTCCAAGCTCCATCATCACTGTAGATATATCACACAACAACATTTATAACTCTCACCAGGAACATAAATGACAAAAGCGTCTCACTTAGACTAAGATCTGGAGATTCAGTATTGACACTAACCTGTAAACATTCATACTTTGGCACCAAGTTATCTCTGACAAAAAAAAAAAAAAAAATGAATGAAAAACTTGGTAACTATGAATGCTTGCCTTACTTTATTCTGACTGCACTAACGGAAGACAATCAATGTGAATAGTTTATTGAGGATGCGTAAGTCAGTTCAGCTGTCAGTCATCTGATATATTCCGTCATGTAACATAGTCTGTATCCTTCCAAATTACGAAAAACCTTCCAGATACGAAAAACCATTAAAAACCATTTCTTAGATGTGGCCAAACATATGTGGAGACGTATTCCTCATCTAATGCAACAGCACGAGACCCCTAGGAAAGGGTACAAAATCAATAACGTAGAACATTTACAAATGTATATTACAAGCTCTTATATATAAAAAAAAGCTTAAGAATAATACAAAAGAGGACAAACACGAAGACTGACTAACCTAGAATGACCTAAATCTCCCGCTAAATGCCTAATTATATAAATAGTCCCTAAACGTCCCATGACACACCGCGAGCCTCTCCATCGTGCCGTCAGAATGAGAGTTTCTGACTAATTCGTCCCTCAATCGTCAGCCGAAATTACATTTTTCAAGAGGGCTTCTTGTCTTTAATTGATTTAATTTTAGATCTTGGTTGAACAGTGATGGGGAATGGCTTCCAATAACGCATTAATTTTCCATGAATAAAAGGCATGTAAGCGCATCCCTGCACCGTGGTTTCAAAGAAATCATCGATTAACTGATTGATCGATTTATTGATTGATTATATTCAATGAAGTAACCAAACAAAACGTGCTAAAAATCACTTTAACTTTTTTTTACAATAATCCTTCAAAAGTAGCTATACATTATTGCATTCTGTCGTGGATCATCAGTACAGTTTTCAATAAACTTAAATGTCTGATTGACAAGTTCACCTCAATTCCTGAATATCTGCCATTTCTCTTTTAAGTTCAGTGATCAGAGCTTTTATTGCACAATCAACAATCTGCTTGGCTTCTTTGTCTTCGGACACCTGACAAAAAAATGCATCGATAAATAACTAAATGAAATTAACAGATCTGTTGCTGCTTGGTAGTGGTCACTGGAGATGTTAACACCTTGGGGGGTTACTGGATTTTTGATTAAGTTTTATGCCTGTATGGTTCACACTAGAGAAATATTGATCATAGAAGCAACCGATAAACAAAAGTTCATAGAAGTAGGATGAAGGTTTTGTCCGCTTTAAACAGCGAATTGTTTTTTACTGTGCTGGAAACAGTAAATAATCTCACCGACTATGAACACATACAGTCACTGATACAGTAATCGACCGACTGTAAACACGTACAATACGAGGTCGAACTGTCGCGTATCACGTGATTTTGTTGACGTCGTTCTCTCGATTACATAACGCCACACAAGCTACATCTGGGACCATACAGAAAGTTCATGAATGTTAATCATCAGGCCAGGAGCCTGTACTCATATGTAACAAATACTGATATTGTTTCTACTTGTAAATCTGCATAATGCATTTCTTCACTTGCTTGTTTCTAGATTCAAATGTTATTTTTACCTGGGACTTGTCGATTTCTACTTGTATTGCTGAAGACAAAGAACTGATCATCGCATCAAGATCAGCAAATGGCGCATGTATACTGACCGTTTCACTGCTGTCTTGGGATAATTGCAGGGCCTGAAAGAGTTTCCAATTGAATAAGTGTCGCTTTAGAGCTGTTTTGAACAAGCACTGTGTTGTTGTTCATGGGCGTGGCGCTTTCTCAAGGCTGACACCTTTTTATTTTTGCCGTAATTTGGGGCAATTTCTGCCCCTCTGACAGGCAAAACATACGACATTTGTTTATTAGCTGCCTGCCAGCATCTTACATTTGGGTTAAGTTCTAAAGTTGGTATTCTACCGGAAGTAATGCAAGTTTACTTCCCTCTGAGCCAGAGGTACCTGCATTATTTGGAATTAGTCGTCCCTGTACGCACCGTTTGACCCTCAACCACCTCATAATGCTAGGCAAATGTGTTCTATATATCAACACGCTAAATAATACTACGTTTGTTTTCGTTTTCAGCGACTTCATCTCATTAGTGCAGGACAAAATCGAGATAGAAAGACATACTGCTGCCACGTTGAATGGTGAAAGGGAACTTCAACAGAAGTGAAAATTCTTTCTCACCAGTTAAGGCCATAATAAGTAATTATTGCGTATTGTAAGTAAGTAAGCAAGTAACGTAATGCAAAATATTGTAGGCAGGTTTTTCATGTATTGTAAGTTATGTTTGTAAGTTAGTAAAATAAACATTAAAAAAAAATTGGGCAAGTGAAACTCTTTTTTCAACGATTAACGCAATATAAAGCCAAGTGCTTTCAGGAGAACTTTTAATTCGTGCAGTTTTGCTAGTTTGCTCTCCATACACGATTATTCATATTACTCGAAAAAAGTACTTTGACATTATTTCTCAAACAAATAAATGAAAGCAAGATCAGCATTCCTACCAACTGTAAACGTGATAGTGCCGTTGAAAGGTCCTCTGTGCGCTGGTTTACTCTGTGCTTCACTTCTGTGACATCCTGACGACTTCTCTGCTATGATGATTGTAACAAATAGAATAAGAAGCTCTTTTCTAAACTCGTATCTCTGCTTTAACATTAACAATGCATTAATACGTAAATCAATTGTCCGTTTTTAACAGGTAAATTCTTCATTACGCCTGGTGGCCCATAAATGCGGCGCTCATCATTGCTTCCGCACCATGAAACAACTAGGATTATATGCTCTACTACTAACCACTTTACAATAACTGTCTAATTTCTCGCGCGCTGATTGGCTCATTTTTATCATCAATAAGAGTACAGACGGATAAAATTGTACTTTATGCAAGCTTTCAAGTTCAAATTTCAGCTGTCAAACTGTCAACTTTTTAACCAATGAGATTTTATGGACTTTTTTAAGAAGCCAGTCAAAAAGCGAGAAAAGCTATTGACAATGTTCGCGTCATTTTGAACAAAATTCACTTATCTTTGTGTACGGCAAGTTTACGCGTCTTTTCCCCTCATTTATTCGCGGCATTTGACCAGTTTGGAGTCTTGTTATTGTAAAAAACAAATTGACGTTAGTTCTTTATGCGTCTGTCCTCTTATTGATGATAAATTTCGTCATAACATTGTCAAAGTTTACTGCGGAACCACTTTGACAATGTTATGCCGCAATTTATCATCAATAAGAGGACAGACGCATAAAGAACTGACGTCAATTTGTTAACTCGATGAAATGCTAGTCTGTGAAGGGTTAACCTTATACTATACAGTAAACAACCCGCATATAAAAGCCTAATGATTTAAGAACCTACAGGCTGACATTTGGCATTTAATTACCCAAAAATATATGAACCTGTTCAGCCTGGCAAAAACAAATAGGTTCTTATTCAAAAATATCACTCCAATTATGATAGTCTAAATTATGAATTTTATCAAAATCTGACAAAACGTTATTGTCTATGTTTTCTTTGGTTTACATTTTTTGGGGTTTCACTAGAAATATGTTTTCCACAAAGCTACAGTGTAATATAAACGATTGAAAATCTAAATATCTTATAAAAAAATACGAACCTATTAAGAACCTAATCAGCTTGAATTGTGAAAAGCTACCCTAAAATATAAGAACCTGTGCAGCTTGACCTCCAAAATTCTAGGTTCTTATATGTGGGTGTTTACTGTACTCCTGGGTGGAGAGAGCGAGTCGGAAAGTAAAGTTTATTGATTAAGAACACAACTCAGTGACTGCAGCCAGAGTTCAACCTTTTTGGACCGCTGGATATGGAGTCCAGCACCCTAAACATTGCACCACCACGCCTTTACAGGTCACCACACCTATTCGTTATAGCAATTGGACCGAGTGGAGCACAATTCAGGGAGAAATCGCGCGATTAATTTCAAAATCGGACGAGCGCCGAGCGCGAGGCCGATTTGAAATTACGAGCACGATTTCTCCTTGAATTGTACGATACGAGGTCCAATTACTAATTAATCGTATCTATAACAAATTTCGGCAATAAAAATGTCTTTTGATAAATTCTTTTGAGCGAACACGTCTGTAGCGCTTTTCAAAAGTTTTGAAAACTGTAGGAAACATTGCCAAGGAAGCCATTAAAGCGCGCGTAAATGACGTGCGAATCACATGGGTATCCAGTTACAGTGATCCAATTACAAAAAGTTCAAATTGGACACCTGCGTGATCGCGCGCCGATTATGTGACAAATAGGCGCGCGGAGAACCAATCACGATCGAGACTGTTATAGATACGATTATGCCCATAATACCATAAATTGAAAAAGAAATTCACGGACAACATATGACGATGGAATCACTCTCTTTAGTCTGTATTACTTCAAAGAGCAAAGGTTGAGATGAGATGAAGACGAAATCTGACACACATTGAAGAGTCAAATTCTCATACCAGCCATTCCTCGTAGGCTTCAACAGCTACTTCAAGATCGGGGTCTGTACTACAGCTATCAAGAGCATCTGAAATTTAAATATATTCATCAGTTTAAATCTCTTTACACAGTACGGATAGGTCTTTACCGTTGTGATAAATATCTTTACTTTTTTGTAGCATAACACTGCCTTTCAAAGATCAGCGATCAGCCAATCGTGTTCGCAAAGAAATCCGTTATCTAGCATCTAGGATTGATGTCGGCGTGAAAGCCATTTTTACAAGCAGAAAACCGACCCCGAGCGTAAAGGAAAACAAGCTCCCGATATTCAGCACGCAATGCGTTGTTTATTCATTTAAGTTAATTTGTGCGATGTAAATCATGTTGGCTTTACTGCCCGAAACTTACACCCACACATCAAAGAACATCGTTACTCTGCCGTAGGGAAGCAGTCTTGTTGAAATGTAGAAGCAAGTTTGACTGTTTACTAATGTTATTTATTAGGAAGCTTAAGCAAACTTCGACGACGACGGCAACGAGAACGTCACCAAACAAAAGGTTTAATGAACAAAACAATAGCTGTGCACGTGCGTTATAAATCTTTGTACATTTCTTTGCAGTCCTCAGCAAAACAACGTGACTAAGTTCTGCGTAGCCTGAGGAACGTGAAAGACGACGGCTAATTTCTCGTTTTTCCATTTCGAATAGACCGATTTCGATATATTAAAATTTAGCCTAAAACAATAGACCTCAATACGAGGCTCCGGGGAATAACTACAGAGTTTGTGGGGTTTATTCCCCGGAGCCTCGTGCTGAGGTCTATTGTTTTAGGCTGTATATTAATATATCGAAATTGGTCTATTGGACGCTGTCGCTGCATATTTAGCCTGAGCACGTTTTTAGAACCATTGACGTACCGAACAGATCTAGACAATTGCGAATTTTGCTGGTAAAATATAAATTCATTTTTTATTAGGCGTTGTCCTCGGCGTCGTTGCTTAAGCCACTTGACACTGGCGAACCTAAACCAGCTTTTAAACTAGTTTCAGCAGTTCAAAGTTAATTTATTAACTCAAAGGAACGAACCGTTGCTCGCAGTGGTTTCTCTCTCGTTCGGCGTAGGAGAAACCCTGCTCGCAGGGTAGACAATGGCTAAAGCAGCGCAGAAACGTCGTCGGTTTATAGAGTTTTTCAGAGAGTTTTCGAATGTTTTTAAAAAATCTTCTAGCGTTTAATTTCTTGTTAAAATCATTTTCAAAACCTCTTCTGTCACGGACAATAACATAATTAAGATAATTTCTTAATGCTACTAGAAGCCTTTACATTTTGCTACAACAGTGCGGCATTCACTATTAGGCCATTAAAACCCCATAGTGGTTTAAGAACATGTTGGCAGAAATTTGCCACTTAATAGACAAAATATAAGAACCTGCTTAGCCAACCAAGATCGAGCAGGTTATTATATGTGGACCACAGCTAAATTATGATAAACATTTTAACCAAGGAGTGTGACTTTGAAATTGCAAATTTATATTACAAAAAAATACTGTAAATCTAAGGGACAAACACAAGTTTATTTATTTATTTTTCTGGTAATCAACAATTATATGTCTTTCATAGAAATTATGAACCTAATTAAGAATCTACCTAGCTTAAATTGTCAATAACTACCCCAAAATACAAGAATCTATTTTGCCAGACTTCCAAAAATGTAGGTCCTTACACGCGGGTTTTTTACTGTATTAACAAGCTAGGGGGAGCATAGTAATTATCTGATAGAAACTTTTTTTAGGCCTACTGATAGAGGGGGTGTAATGACGGGGAGGTCATATTAATAAGGGGATTTACTGTGCTGTCATCAAATCATGTATCAGTAAGTACCTTCTTGTTCTTGAAGCTGGCTAAGTGCATGCTGAAAGAGAAGAACAAGACTGATACACTTTCATTGGAAAAACGTAAAGAGCTATGCCAGTGTCGTCTTGTAAAAACTCTTCACAGATAAATTGAGAACAAATTCATTTCATTTAGAAGTGAGAAGACTCTAAAACCGTGTATTAAAAAAATATCCAAGGTTCTAACATTTTTATGGTCTCCTCTTAACAGACATGAATTGCATGGTTGTCAATTATTTTTAGTGAGGGAGGGTCTAGTAAAATACATAAAAATACAACTGACCCCTCTTTTCTGCCCTCAAATTTTACTTATAAATCTTTGTCAAGATTGGGCACAGAATATTTTGTAACCACATTATACACTTCTCTTGAGCGGCAACATAACTTAAAGCTAGGTACGGTTTACAACAGCGGCAAAAAATTGAAAACAAACTACTTCATTTAGTTCAACAGAATTTCAATACCTGTAATGATGTTTCTCGCTCTTGAAGAGGTATCAAATCCACTTCCTGGCAAAACAAATCTATCGAGTCAAAGAACTCTTTCCTTGCCTTGTCTCTCTGAGCAACAATGCCAGCTGCCAACAACTCCTCCTACAACAAAGCAATCCAAATTAATTTGTTGTTTGAAATCTGCTCTTTCAACTGTATGGACTTACTACTTTTCAATGCCGTATTCCACTAAACGCTGCATTGTAAAATCTTTTATAAGGCCCCCTGTTGGAATTTGTACACATGCTTTGCCCTTTGTCGTGATCGATTTCATCCGCCTCCACGCCGCTGTTTCAATGTTAAGTTTCTTCATTTCAGTGTCCATGTCCACCTAATGTAGGCGCCCACCGAACACGGGTTCGAAATAAACTTTAGGTAGATATGACGCTAATCTCGGGGGATCAGGTGTCCGTTTAAGGAATGGTGTCCACTTTATCTAGGGTTCTCTTGATAGAAGTTTCCCTGGAGTATTTCTGTACTTTTGAGATACATTTGCGTGGCTAAACTGAGTATATCTGTACGACATGCACAACATTACCTTGTCTGCGCACTGACGCAAGCACTCCTGAGCTTGTTGAAGAGCACTCTCACACTCTTGTACCTAAATATAACAAACAAATTTAGTGAGAACTGCCAGTGCCAAGACCGTATGGTTTCCAACATATCATGTTCCAATTTCCCAACTACCACATCAATGTTTTTTCTAATTACAGAGTTAAAAGCCCATTTTCAACAGGCATATTTTTGTTCTGAAAAGGCCACTATTTTTGAACTTTCGCTCTGATTGGTCAAATAGTCTTCCTGTTGATCATAATACATGTAAGCGTGTAAGCGCTGGTCATTCAATGTAAAGAATTGCTTGTGAGAGTAAGAAAAACAAGAATGGCACTCGCCTCATCGTGTGAAATAACAAAGTAAAAAGGCCGATGATATAGCTTTCCATTCATCACTACAACGAAAATACTAAATAATTGCTTTCTTTAGGGTGCTTTAAGTTTTGTCAATTTCAAATGCCATATATTACAGTGGAGGGTGAAATTCAAATTTCAAGTCAAATTTCAAGTCAAAACTAAGGGTGATATCAATTGACTGAAAGGGAAGTAATACAATTTTAGGTTAGTGGTGTTAAAATGGCCTGACCTTAGTACATCAGAGTCTTGTGTCAAAGTAATTTCTGCTCATACCACCAGTCATCTAGTTGTTCATTTTTTTTATTTCGTGTTCAGTATTTTCCAATTATTATTTTCATTGCATCATGAGCTCCGACTCGTGAAATCCTTCTACCCGTGTTTCCTGACGGCACATATGCTGAAAACTTAACTTTGTATACATAGACTGTTCATAGCCTCTATTTTGTCGTATTTTTATTCCATCGTTGAACGCGCGGATAGAATCGCGAGAGCTGGACGCCAGCGCAGAACTGGAGACTCTATGGGGTAGGGAGTAGGGACCAAGAAAAACCCTTCGTTTGGCTCGCTTCGCACGCCTCCCGTCCCCACCCCCGCGTGCCTCGCGCTCGTTTCGCTCGCTTTTTCTTTCGCGTGCGTTGAAAAATAGAGGCTGTGAACAGTCTATGTTTACATCGTCCAGGACGAAAGCATCCCACAATGACAGTAGTAGTAACCAGGGACTTTGCCCAGTCCTTCTGCATCTGAATAATTTGTTGAGTGAATGATACGAGGAGAGCACTAAAACATCATTTCTGTTACTCTGTTATTGTTGCGTGGGAATCCGATTCTGGGGTCCACGCACAAATAAGCCCTGCAAGGACCCCTGTTAGTAGTCACCAGGAATCGATCGAAAAGAAAACTAAACATGGACTGCATATGAAACAAAGTTGGCGGCAAAAGTGTTAAGAGACATACATAAACAACCTCCAGCAAAGATTAGCATTTTTTTCCCTCTCATCTCTATCCCCATTCAATGTTAAACTTCTAGCAACCTTGCTCGCTCAAGATTCTCAAGATGGTTCCAATTTTAAAGAGCAGAGCGTGACGCTCCTCAAACAGTTTATGTGTGGTGTTTGTCAATTGGAACTCCCTGTAATCGGGTGTACCTTTAAAACCTTCTAAACAACTTTTCTCTCTACAAAATGAATAAGTAATAATTAGTGTTTTGAGAAAAAGTTACTAATCACTAATTTCAGTTGTGTGTCATGAAACACAGGTAAGGTGATCGAGGTGCGCAATGCATCACAGATGAAAATGGCTCTTTAACCCTGATAAATGACAGTTGGGATAGCAGGAAAAACCTTTTGAACCTGGCTATTTCCCAGT
>Ga0126339_10002435_pt1 | contig 13321 bp, 3 predicted proteins | sample OrbTmetagenome_2_FD_92532 | JGI IMG/M metagenome (GOLD analysis project Ga0126339, IMG submission 92532) | Coral microbial communities from Petempiche,Puerto Morelos, Mexico - Orbicella T R C metagenome | ecosystem: Host-associated > Invertebrates > Cnidaria > Coral | place: Petempiche,Puerto... | reverse complement strand
TAACAATAACAATAACAATAACAATAACAATAACAATAACAATAACAATAACAATAACAATAACAATAACAATAACAATAACAATAACAATAACAATAACAATAACAATAACAATAACAATAGCAGTAACAATAACAATAACAGTAACAATAGGCCCTTTGCAGCTGGGGTCACGTGACCAAATTTTTCCTAGAAAATTTTTATATTATGGGCTATAACTTGAAGAATGCCAGAAATGGAAAGAGCGCATCGAAAATACGAAAATGGCCACGTTTGAGGTCCCTGGCATTAAAGAGTAAGTTTATACGACCGTTTGAATTTTCCGAAAATTTGGAGGATTTGTATGGAAAATGTTGCTGGAGAGCAAGACCTTGCTCTCCAACAACTTTTTCCATACAAATCTTCTTATTCTTTTAAAAATTCAGACTGTCTTAAAATCTCATTCTTTAATGATGGGGGCCTCAAACTTGGCCATTTTGATATTTTCGACATGCTTTTTCCATTTCTGGCATTCGTTAAGTTATAGCCCATAATTTTATGAAAATAGGTCACGTGATGGCTTAGCTGCAAAGAGCCTATTAAGTTTTCTTTCCCCTTCCGCAGAAAACAGGAAACAAAAAAAGTGCTACTTATTTTAAGAATCACCTAACCCCCTAGTTACCGACGATTGCGTGACAAGCCCAAAAAGCGTCTGCGTCTAAATCTTTCGTAGTCCGCCGACTGTGATCGTAACATAGCGTAACATAACGTAACGGAACGTAAAATAACGTAACATAACATACTCTATTTCCTTACAATTTACATTTACAGATAAAATTACAGCTTTTTTATGTTTACAGTAAAACTTTTCGTTTGATAAATACTAAACTTAAAGTGTGGGGGACAATCAATAAGTTACCCAGTGAGAATCAACAATGGGAATTTGGCGGCCGCCAGGGGACAGGGTAAAGGACTGGGAGAGAGGGGGAACGCCTGCTACAGCCTGCATGTAACGCCTGCTACCCAGGCTATCGAGTGCCAAAAAAAGTACTACTCACCATTTACATCAAGAGACACCGTCGCCTCTGGTCCATCTCCAATATCATTACTTGGAACACATTTATACTTGCCATAGTGCTGTGACCGCTGCACATTGTTAATGGTGTATTCATTGTAATTACTGTCTTTGACGAGAGTTGTGTCATTCAAATAGTACCTGTACCGTGACACTTGTGGCTTAGCTGCCGTGACGTGACAGGTGAGTGTTACTGAGCCTCCTTGTGTGACGGTATTACCAGCTGCAGTAGTGTTTAGTGTTGTACCTTCAGGCTTGTCTAGAAATATCAACCAATAGCAAATTTTTACATTTACTACCAAGCTAATTTAAATTGCTCTAACATAGTTCATCAGAAATCACAGTATTTAATAGAATTACAGTTTTGAAAATTTGAACTTTTTCCAAACACCGCCATGGTCATTGGGCTCGAAATGTTTCCTCTTTAAGCACTTCCGAAAATTTCGCAACGGGTCAATTGGTTTTGAATTTTCTGGGAAAGTTCTCCGAAAAACTTTTTATCCGAAAATTCCGGAAACTCCGGGACGAAAATCAGATGGGACGGAAATTCGCGGTAAGAAACGTCCGAAAATTTGGGCATTCCTTACGAGCTTGTCCTTTTTTTCCCGGAAATTCCGGAAACTGCTGGTCCATTGGTCACTGGAAATTGCCGGAAATTCAAACCAGAATTATCGTGACGGAAAAGCACCCCTTATGTAACCCAGGTATTTAGGTTAGAGTATGATAATTTGAAATTAAAATAAAATATATATTACTTACAGTGAACCACAAGTCTCACGTGATTTTCATCATTTCCTGCTGAGTTGTTTGCTCTACAAGTGTACTGTCCATCATCTGTTCTTTTTATTCTGCTGAATGTCAGGAACGCTGTTTTCTTCCCTGAACGTTTCACTATTCTATTTCTGATCCATCTGACATCTGGGTCTGGTGTCCCTGATGCTGTACAGTTGATTTTCACTGAAGATCCTTCATTGTAACTTGCTTGTGCTGATGACAGGCTTATCTTTGGTGCCACTAAGAAAAAGATTAAAACGGTAACATTGTAGCCACAAGTTTATCAGTAACAACTAGGTACGTCAAGCACAGACAGCTCGCGTTTGTTCCTCAGTAGAGACTGGCAGCCTAATAGTTATTTAGGGCATTTTTGATGTGTCCCGTTATTCGGTATTGGCACATCTTTCGAAGCAATGGCATTTTAATACAACAAAACGTACAGAGACAGTTTTCTTAAAACTACCTGCTGGCTCTATAATTTTAGAGTCTCCGTTCTGCTTTCTGCTTGAACTATTTGTTTTGTTGTTGTTGTTGTTTTTGTAAACATATGGACATTAAAACTGCGGGAAGGGGACGGGATTGAGGGTGGACATTATTAGCGGAGCTCCGGCGGCCCGCCAAGCGGAGCCTCATACTTATATAGGAAAGAAAAGGAAACCCATGAGTTGATTTTCTCATGGTTATCATGGCTAGCGGTATTGCTCGTGGGCGCGTACGACGTACGACGGCGCCGACGACGACGACGGAGTCGCGCAACATGGCCGCCATACTCCAAATAATAGGTTGACAGACATGCAACCTTGGTTTACCGTGTACTTCTTTGATATTGGACATCCATGTTATGATCAATTGACACCTGTCAAAACAAGGTATCCGCCGACCAGTATCACGTGACCATATCGCGGGTTCAAGGTTATAGCTCATCAAGATAACGTGTTTTCTAAGATGACCGCTGACCGATAGCTGGTTTTCAACTGGATCGCGATCGCATGTCTGGTTAACTTGTTGAAAACAGGACAGGATTGTTCGGAAGCCGGTTAACGGTAACCCAGGATTAAAAGTTAACCTAATTATAACTTTTTCTTTTACTGACAATGTGTTTTGCTGCTTTGTTTTGTACATATGGTGATTATCAAAACTCAAAACAGAAGGCCAAACAATATACAGAAAACCTCACCGCAAAGTTACAAAACTCAAATCAAAATTCTTCTTTTCCTGGGTTAGCTTAATCGGGCTTTGAACAACCCGGCCCAGGTGCTACGCTTTTAGGCTGGCCTATATCTATATATTAGAATGTGTGTCTGACATATGGATGTATCCCGCATCTATCGCGAGGAATTTCGGTTAATAGGCTCGATTCCACGTTGTCAAAATTCAATTCAAAATTCAAAATTCACAATTCTCTACCAAGGTCCAAAGATCTGGAATTCCCTTCCTGTTACAATTACTTCATTGTCAAGTTTTCCCAATTTTAAGAAAAAAACTGCTAGAGTTTTTAGTAAAATAATTACTGAACTGGCAAAGCCACACACTGTTGCACTATTTATGTAACCGTATTGTTACGTACGAGGTGGCCTCAACTAAAAGCCTGATGGTTTCTAGAGGTCACCTCGCCTCACATTAAAATATTTATGAACACTGTACATTAAGTAAAAAGGCAAAATAAACAGAATGAAATGAAAATGTTTGTCCATGGTCAGGTATTTTACAATTATATGTGGCTCTTCAGTTTGCTTTCGTCTGTACAAATATCCGACGCAACAAGAAATACAGTATCGCTCATAGTAATACACTGAGAATCCGTTAATGCATTCATAACAAGTCGACTTGACTAATCCAATGATTCTTTTTATATATGGTTTTTCTGAATGCTTCTTAAAAACAGCAACGTACGTATACATAGATACCTCTTACCAACCGAATTCGAAGGCCGTACTGTAAGTAACGGACCGAGTTTTTCCCCCATCGATTTATGGCCCAAGCGCGAAGCGCGCGGGCCGTAAATCGAAGGGGAAAAAAACGAGGATTCGTAACTTACAGTACAGACCGAGAAAACGAGGTTAGTAAAATATTTATTATATCTCTACAGTGTGTCTGGAGGGTTCGGAAACGATTTCTATTCACGCGGAGCGGCCTCAAATTTCTGACGGAAGCACCTCGCAAGCAAAACGAGTCAATTTGAAATCGTTGTTAAGCGACTCTAAAGTCGATAGCAGGTTTTAACACACAGTTTCAGCGGTAAAAGAAAGTTTTAAACATTTCCTTGCTACAAAAGTTACGAACACTTAGTGATAAATCACGAAACATTTTGGCAACAAAAACAGATTTAATCCAGGGGGGGAGTAGAAATACTCCTAGTCGCTTCATGCTACGGAAACCGGGATAAGCTCCGGCCTAATGGGCCACTTGGCTCGTATGCAGACTTCACCTTACCTCTACAGTAGAGTACGGCCCGCTAAAATTGACCAATCACAACGCGCGTACTGAGAGACATAATAATACTTCATACTTACTTCTGATTTTGGGGAGATAAAGTTTTTCATTTAACGGCCCGTTTTTCAAGTTACAGCGAATTGTGTTCAAAATTATTTTACTCATCTTTAGATTTCTTATTTTTAGCTCCTTCTTATCTATCGTTTCGTATTTCTCTTAAGCCTTCATCTCGGCATAATCTCGGAAATTGAATTGATTAATAGCGAGTTACCCTCGTTTTAACGCTCGGCGTTCGTTCTTTCGCTTATGCTGTACCAAGGCTCTGGAATGCATTACTATTCGATATGAGAAGGGCCAAAACTGTTGACAGTTTCAAAACTAAGCTTACTTATAATGTTCTTTTATTTTAATCATTTTCATCATAGCCTTGGAATAGAGGCTTAAGACTTTTCTCTTGTTATTGTTAGGGCATTTGGTGCTTGTTAACCGCCCAGCCTAAGGTCAATGCGACTCTTAAAATGAGAAACGCTTTTTTATCGCTTATTTCCGGCGGAAGTAAAAAGAAAAATTAAGATCTGGTTTTTAAGGACGTTCGCGCTAATTGTTTCGGCGCATCCTTTACTCGCCACGTCAGACATGACAGCGTCCGCAGAGTAATAAAATGAACAATGGTAGTGCAGATGGCCATTGCAATAGCTTTGCCTGGATTTAACGATCTTGGACGTTGGTGAGCCCTATTTTTCTTTTGATGGATCGTTTTCTCTACCGATTTTCTACGTTTAACGAAAAAATGAAGAAAATCTATCGACCAGAATTTTTTTTTTTTTGCAAAATGCACCATCGAATTCCGTTCATTTTAGCTCTTCGTTCATCTGCGTGACGGTTACAAATGCCTCTTGAAGGGTTAAGTTTTGAAAAACGTTGGTAACATTTGGAATTACTTCAGTACGCAACAGACCGTCTTCTACAAAATATGACGTAGATCGTTTGCCTCCGTTGACTCACTCCGAAATTTTCTTTCTGTAGTAAAAATTAAAAAAAGTCTATCGACTGAAAAATTTTCGCGCGAACGTCCTTGAGCTACTTGAGTTGTAATTTTATGGGACGAACTGGTTGTAAAGAGGAGTGAAATGTGTAGGAGAATAATAAAATTAACTGTTGTGGTAACTTGGGCTTTACATTAATCTTTTTGGGCGGTTTTTCAAGTGTTTTATCTGAGCCAGGCTGAACTTTAGGTTCGAAATATATATAGCGACGTTTCTCGTGACGTCACGAGCTATGTTACGATTACCGTGAATTGCAAAAAGCAAAGATAACAAGAGCATGATATTTTTCAATAGCGAGCATATCAATTAATTGCCGAAGGCGAAAGCCGAGGCAAATAATTGATCTGTGAGACATTGACAAATCGATCATTTTTCGATAACGTAAAAGTAAAAGATGTCAAACGACCGCCGATCGTAAACTATGTATGTTATTAGGGAGCTTAAGCAAACCACGACGACGACGGCAACGAAAACGTCACCAAACAAACAATTTAATGAGCAAAACAATGGCTGTGCACGTGTTATAAATCTTTGTACATTTCTTTGCCGTGCTCTGCAAAACAAGAACGTGAAATGTCATAGTTCTGCGTAGTTTGAGGAACGCGAACGACGACGTCTAATTTTTCGTATTTCCATTTGGAATTGAACGCTGTCATTGCATATTTTGCCTTAGCAGGTTTTTAGAGCAATTGGCGTACTGAACAGATCTAGACAATTGCGAATTTCGCTGGCAAACTAAACTCAATTTCGACTAGGCGTCATCCTCGGGGTCGCCGTCGTCGTTGCTAAAGCTCCCTAATAGGGAGCTTTAGCCCTCATTTTTTTTTACCTTTCTGGCATAACTAACTCATCATCTTCTAGTGGTAAAAGTCTCAGAAAAAAAAATCAATGTTGGAAAATTTCGCGAACATCTTTAAGTTTAAAATGTTCTTGAGATTTTGACGGAGAAAAACGCACTATATGTCAATGCAGGAAAACAAAGAATTACAACGATTGTGATAGCATTGTGGATAGGTCGGTTGAGTATGCACCAGATTCCAATACATCATTGTTATGTGATGCTGCCAGCTCTGTTCAGCAAAATTATTATGGTGTTGGAGTACAACAAAATGAGAGCTTGGTTGCCAAACGAGTTACGCTATTCAACTTTCAAGGCGGTGATTTGTAAATGCTATGATGCGGCCTTCTACGAAAACATCTCACTCCGGTACGAGTTTATATGACAACCTATGACGTTTGCGGCTTTCCTTCCAATTAGCTATGCAAACTAACTAACAGAAGCTTAAATAGTAACAAAATAACTAAAAAGAAGTTGCAAAATGTATCAAACACAAGGATGATTCGCTTCTCGTTAAGGAACGTTTTATTTACCTAATATTATTTCCTCTCCATTCTGATCGGAATTTCTTGTCGAGCTCATTTGCATATTATCACAAACAAACATTAGTTCGATGTAAAGAGAACTTTTCCAACAGAGTCCTTTACAGAGTTTTTGCTTTTTAAACTGAAGGATCATTTCTTTGGCAAGCTTGAGATAGCTTCGAATTCGATCGACTGGAAAAACGCCATATCTCTACAAACAATGGCTTTTGAGATCCTACTGTTTAGTTATGACTTGACTAGGGGGAGTTGAATTTATGTTCCTGGCCACATGAGATAAACCACGGAAGTTTAGTCGACATAGTTTTATTGTTAGAGGTTAGAACTGTTCTATGTAGAAACATCATGCCATTTTTCGTTTTTCCTAGCTGGCAACAAGTGATCAAACTGTATATTTTTACCGCAAATTTGAACACTTTTCATTGTCTGACAGTTCGATTAACATATCTCGTAAACATAAGACAGTTGAACCAGACTGCTGTATTTGGTCTGCATGCACTAGTGATGTTGTACAAGTGTGCCAAGTTTCAGGCGGATCAGTGATGTGTACTGTAGACTCGCCTGCTTTTTGAGCGAAACCTTCCGGTAGAGGAGAACTTCGTCAACTAAAAGCAAAATGATTTTTGGAATCGGTTAGTATTTTCAGAGAAATATAAAATACTCTAGGTTCTAATAAGACTTTTTGTGGAAAATCTGTGAACATTTCAGACTGCGGGGTAGTGAAATTACGGCATTTCCGAAAATAAAGGGTTAATGGGTTGTAGTTTTCTGGCTAGAGAACTGTTTTCTATTTATTTCAGATACGGATGGAATTACCAACATTTCGTTGGTTGAAAATCAACAGATGTAGCCGAATTAAAAGGAAAAGGCAATGAAATTCAACTTTTCCCACGATCAACATTTCACAAAGGGAAAGTGCGAGCGGTTGCTTCTTCTGGTTTTGCCTAAGTACCTATGTTGTATTCTAAGTTGTGTAAGTAGATTAAGTGTAACGTTAGTTGTGCAAGTATCAGTATTGTAAGTAATGTAACTGGCTGTATCGTATAAAAATAAAAGTTTATTATTAAAAAGAATCTGCTCTAAACTTTGCGTTTTACGGCGTTAATGGCTAGTAGGCTAACTGAGAACAGGACTCTAATACTGTCACAACATCTTACATGCACATCGCACGCATCCGCAATAAAATTACAGCATTAACATTTGCCATGAAAAATTCTGAAACGACAAAAAATATCTGCATCAGCAATTCCCTTCGTTTTTCACGTGCACAACAATGTTATCAACATGAATTTGAGGTGTATCAGAAAACTAACTCCTTTGCTATGCTCACACCTTTCAGTTCTGATAATACCCGACTCGTGAGAAAGAATCGTACACGCGCAGTTTCCCTAGGGTCGTGTCTATGTAGATATGCATTAGGTCAAACTTGAGATCAGTAAGTTCTGATATACTCGACCTGAATAAAAATTGCACTCTTCGATGATGTAATAAAGGCTGGAGTAATAAAACAGGACGTAAATGAGAAAAGTCTTTGGACGGATACAATTAACACACAGTTTCTAGTTTCACATTGACAGTTACCAATATTTTTAGCCAAATACAATACACATTTCATAACTTTAGGAATCAAGCACTTAAACACTGATGTAAAACAAACATCATTTGAGAAGGAGGAGGCTATAAAACAGGCTTGCCCACTCATCATTTTGCCGTAAATCTCGCAAATTTTGTTCAAACAGTCTGAGGAATGGAATTTTCACTACAATAGACCTTTTATGCTTGGGCGGTTTGTTTTCCCACTAGAGACCACGTGATATTTTCTAGACATTATTTATTCATATACACGTAAATATTTTAAAATTGGAAAGCATGAATTCACAAGAGTACCATCCCATGGTCCTGAGACCCCGTTTACTCTACACCGGCCTAACCGTAGAAAGAAAGCTACGTTTTCAAATTCCTCCGGTGTAGTGTGGACGGGGGCTCAAGCCCAGTCCACAATACGCCAGAGGAATTTGAAAACGTAGCAATCACTGATAATTTTGGATTCTTGTTTGAGGAAGACTCTGTCAGGGATATGACTTAAAAGGCTGTCTCTGTAAAAACCGACCACTGATTTTACTTCGAAAATTCGATTTTTCTCATAAGCTGGGATTTCGAAGCCCTTACCTAGTCAATCACTAACACGAGTTTTATTTGATTAAAAATTCTAACAGAATTTTTCTAGGTTTGATTGCAGGTCGATCCGCTCGACACAAGTTGCATGCCTGCCGGAACTGGAAAAATAGCACATATTGCCGGCGCTATAAAAAAATTAATATTCGCTCAAAAATCTCAATTCTTTTTTTCAACTATAGATATATCATAGGAGTTTGTTTAGCCATGTTGCAATTATAATTCAATGTTGTTCCTTCAACGGTTAAGGTGGCCGAACACAGTTTTCAAGTGCCTATGCGTAATTCACCATTACTTTTAAACTATTTATGCTTTGGCGCCCGTTTTTTTCAGAGTCAAGGTTAACCACAGAAGGGATTTAAGCTAAGGTTTGTGCTGTTGCCATGGCAACAGGGCTGGTTAAAAACCAGGCTTAAAAAATGGTTTTTGTTTACTTAAAAAAAATCCAGTCGTTAGGTTTTTTCTTCGTCATTTGCGCACTACGAATTGACATTAAATCCCTTCTGTCAACACTGTTCTAATAAAATTTTGACATAGACGATTTTCGTAATTCGCCGTAAATCGTTTTCACTGCATGTTCTGTATTGTTACAAATTCCCTACGTCAAAATTCAGATTTTTTGTGATCATTCACGTGGTTTCTGAACTATCTTTTTGCCAAATTTCTTGAAATTCTAACGACTGGATCGTTAGAAATCGACAAGTTTCTGCAAAAGCAATCGGTCTCAATTTTTCGAGCAACTGCGCATGCGCTGCATTTAGCTGGGTTCTTTCGGTAACAAAGAAAAAGCTGAGAATTGCTGGGTTCTTTGCAGCGTTAGCTTTTCTAACGTATCTTTGTAATAAAAGACTAACGCCATCAATACACTGCGTTCAATGATAGAGAAAAGTAGCACAGATAGTGCGGGTGTTGAGTAAATAAAATGATCGCTCTATCGATGGCATGTTTGTTTGTGCAATCGTTGTGCGCGCGCTGAACTGCATCAGCAAAAGCGCGTGAAAACTGTGTTCGGCCACCTTAAGGTAATTCCTCTGAAATAAAAGTGACAATAGAGTATTGTTCAAACTTTGTCCACTGAATATTTGTCATATTATAACTTCAATTTTGAAATTAAAAAAGGGGGGTGCCCATGCTCATTAAGGAACAGTGAGGCATTGAAAATGCCCCATTTCGGCATTATTTGATACTTATTATAAGAACGCATTCCCAGTAATTGTAAAATCTTTGTGAACCCAGACTCATAAGAATACGCATTAAACTACAGTCAATACATTGTGTCGAACACAAATAAACATTTTAAGTTTGATTCAGACAGAAAGCTAAATCCTTGATTAAAAATTTGAACCAAATTTCTTGACGTGGTTACCGACTGCAAAATAGAAAAGACCACCGTATGTCTGCTATTTTACTTATTTATTCAATTTTCAGCAATAGAAATTAGATCAGTCTTTTCTCACGCAAAGCTTATGATTAGTTGATTACAATGACTGGGAAAAAAATTGGGGTGCCCGTGCTCGTTTGCGAGCTAGAGCCATTTTTCAACTGACAGAGCTCAATATCAAGGCAAATCCGTCATGTTTTCAATATGCACGTGCACGAGCGCGCGCTAATGACGCCATAAATTATGCGCAGTAAGGATGCGCAATGCAAATGTGAGGAATGACCTTAAGGGCCCATTAAGGTGGCCGAGCACAGTTTTCGCACGCGCTTTTGCTGATGCAATTAAGCGCACGCACAAGGATTGCAAAAAACAAACATGCCGTCAATAGAGCGATCACTTTATTTGCTCAGTGCCCGCATCCCGCATCATCTCTGCTATTTTTCTCTATAATTGAACGCAGTGTATAGATCGTTTTAATCTTTTATTGCAAAGATATGTTACAAAAGGTAACGATGCAAAGAACCCAGCAATTCTCAGCTTTTTCGTTGTTACCGAAAGAACCCAGTTAAATGCAGCGCATGCGTAGTAAGTCAAAAAATTGCGATTGAATGAAAAATTGCTTTCTCGGAAATACGCCTTTGTCTCGAGAACCACTCATTAGAATTTCACGAAATTTGGCACAAAAATACTATAGGAAATAAGTAACTGGAGTATTTAACAAAGGAAATTCTGGATATTCCAGTGAACCTTCAACAAGGGATAATCAAAGATCTCTGTGTTAAATTATTATCAAAATGGTGTTAACTTGTGAGTATCGTTACAAGCTTGCTGCATGCAAATTATAAAGAAAATCTAATGACTAGATTTTCTACAAAATCGACAAAAGCGATTTTAAAGACCCTTTTATGTTTATTCATGTTGCCATGGCAACGGTACATACGACAGCTAAACTATCAAAAAACCAAAGTTTGTGTTGTTAACTTGCTTGCTGCTAATTTTGGCGACCGAGGGATCAAGGGTTTTAGAGAAAAAGGTGAATGAAACACACGTGTCAAAAACTGTGTTCAGCCACCTTAACCGATTCATGCGCGCTCTCGCGCGCGTTGCTAAGGAGGTGAAATTTCACTTCCGGTTACTTACGTCAGCCCGAGCGCGGAAAATAATAACAACTCAAAAACTTGCAAATTCGCTTGTATTTTAGATGTTTTTCTTTGTGTTTCACAAAATGCAAAGTAAAAAAAGTACAAGCATAGACAAATAAGAGAAAGACAGGAAAACAAGAGCAATAGAAAGAGAAAAACTGACTCCGTGTGGCTTTGTTTGATCTTACCGAAGTGTTTCTCTCGAAGCCGGTTTAATCATGTACAGTCCTCTTGAAAGGTTTGTAGAAGCACTCTTTTCGACAACTCTCCGCACACATATATACATGTATGAACAGTAGACGGTGATCCGGGGATTCAAGGAAGGATTGATAAATGCCACGGCCATTTTGTGTTTACAACAGGGGTATTTTAGTTCCCAATCTTGCCGTGATACTCTCGGGAAGATTGGGAACTAAAAACACCTGTTGTAAACACAAAATGGCCGTGGCATTTATCAATCCTTCCTTGGATTCCCGGATCACCGTTTACTGTTCATACATGTATGTGTGCCGAGAGTAGTCCAAAAGAGTGCTTCTACAAACCTTTCAAGAGGAATCTACATGATTAAACCGGCTTCGAGGAAAACAATGGTCAGTAATACAAAGATCATCGAAGTATGTGACCGCCACGCTCGACACAGATGAGGAACGTATAAATGTACTTTGTATACAAACCAACAGCTAGTAGGAAAAGCTGGCAGTTTTAATGCTACCTAGGTTTCAACGATCGCTACAAAGGACCAAAACTTTAATCTTGAAGCCAGGTAACAGATTTACGTGAATTAATCGGAGCACTTTACGAAGGCGAGTATGTTAGTTACTCACTGGGATATTTTCAAAATTTCCTGAACTTTAAGCGGTTGTTAGTTTTGAAAACCTAGTAGGCAGACAAATTTTATTATTTTTCCAAATTAAGGGCTATTTATACTTTCTATTCATGTAATTCAGTAGTTTCAAACTGGTGCCACATTTTGAAAACGTGCCTTCAAAGTAGAACTCTTTTTGCGTTTGGTTGAAAACTCGATTTAACGGGTAGAAAATCTTCTTTTAACCGTTGAAGGAACAACATTAAATTATAATTGCAACATGGCTAAACAAACTCCTATGATGTATCTATAGTTGAAAAAAAGAAATGGGACTTTTGAGCGAATATTATTTTTTTTCACAGCGCCGGCAATATGTGCTATTTTTCTAGGCAGGTATGCAACTTGTGTCGAGCGGACCGAACTTCAATCAATCCTAAATAAATTCTATTAGAATTTTTAATCAAATAAAACTCGTTTTAGTGATTGACTAGGTAAGGGCTTCGAAACTCCAGCTTACGAGAAAAATCGAATTTTCGAAGTAAAATCAGTGGTCGGTTTTTACAGAGACAGCCTCTCAATAATTATCGTGACGTCATCGTTTTCGGAAAGCTCCGTTTTCAAAGTGTTTTCCGTGAACACGAAAACGAAAGGCCGGTTTTTCAAATTTTTCCGGTTTGAAGAGCTTTATCGAAAAAGTCCGTTTTCCTAAGGGATTAGTGTGGACCGGCGTAGCGTGGACGCTGTCTGAAATGGGGTAACAAGCCGCTTAAGCTAAAAGGGTCTATTTAGTCCAAATTAAGGTAAAATGCAGTGCAAATGCCTCGATGCTTAGTCTCTAATTAATTCGTGATCCTTTAAGGTAACATTTACAGGTTCTCCACTCTCGAAAGGTTGGCAGGTCTGTATAAAATGTTCTATATACGTCATGCAGCCAACAAAGTAGACATGTGAAAAAAAGTCATTATAATGTTAGTATTATGAATTAAAAACAGTTTATTCAAACCAATGTATATCACGTAGAAGTGAACCGAAAAGAAAAAAAAAAAAAAAAAAAAAAAGCACAAAAACAAAAAAAAAAATAAAAAAAATAGTCTAGGATGTAATTTATTAATATTAAATAAAACACACATC
>Ga0126339_10002434_pt1 | contig 13322 bp, 10 predicted proteins | sample OrbTmetagenome_2_FD_92532 | JGI IMG/M metagenome (GOLD analysis project Ga0126339, IMG submission 92532) | Coral microbial communities from Petempiche,Puerto Morelos, Mexico - Orbicella T R C metagenome | ecosystem: Host-associated > Invertebrates > Cnidaria > Coral | place: Petempiche,Puerto... | reverse complement strand
TGGGGAATAAAACGAAAGAAAGCGTCACGCTCGATTGCGCCAATTTCGCTACTCGAGGACTATTACTAATAGTCCTCTAGTAGCGTAGCCAATCAAAAAGCAGGATTTGCATTAGTCCACTAGTTGGATGATACTAATAGGAATTATACATTCAACATGACAGAAATGTTTTCATAATCTTACCCAGATTCTTGACTTCCTCCATGACGACACTTGCTAGAAACTCTGTCGCTTTTCCAGAGGCTTGTAGTATTCTTAAAAGCACTCTTGAGATCTCGTCCTGCATTCAAAACGGGTTGATATACAGTGAGTGTCTGAGTGTCATGATGTATTTACTCTCGAAGTCATGATCACTTAGGATTATAATGACTTCAATATTTGCTCACAAACCTTTTGTTTAACGCTGACAACTGGCTCCAAGGCTTTACAAACTGTCATGTAGTTACGCTTTAAATACTGAAAAGTAAGAGCTTGTGGTTAATGCAAATATTAAGGAATTGAAAAATTGTAGCGCGGTTGACACAGTGCGCAGGGCGTAATATTCATCCACAATATACCGTTAACAGGCGTTAGCCAGGTATCACTGTGATGCACATTATAACTTACAAATATAAATTGTAAATAATATGTATCTAAGAAAATATGAAAAAAGAGGCCTACCTCTGACAGTTCATTATAACACTTGACAGGAAGAATTGAGACTTTCTGCATAGAGAGAAAACAAGTCAGATAAATAACTTCTATAGCAATTTAACTGAAAAGAAAACCTTTAAACCCTGAGGAGGCAGCGTGGCTGAGTGGTTAAGGCGTCGGACCTGAAATCCAGAGGTCGCGGGTTCAAGTCTCCACTTAGTGGAGTTGTTCAGTTCCGGGTAGACCCTAGTCCAACTCCTCGGTCATGCTTGTAATATAGCCAACTGGTCGGCCTCCCACCGGTTGGGATTTTTAAGCCTATTATGTTTAGTTGATATATTTGTTTCTTTCAATTTGAGCTAAGCGCAAAGACCAATAAAAACAACAACAAAGGAAAAAAACTACTTGTAAGGTTAGGCAATGCAGTTTTACCTGATATTTAAACCTGAGTCTTATGCTCGACGATTCCCCTCCATTAGTCTTGTTGCTCTCCATGGTAACAGGATACCATTTCTCCACCTCCACACCCATATCTAACGAGTCGACCGCAACATCCACGGAACCTGGGACAGATAACAACGAAACGTAGAAACAGTAAGTTGTGTTGACACACATGCCATACAATAAATTCCAAAGAATAACAATTCAAAATGTTATTAATATAAATACTACAACTTAGTCGCACCTAGCGGGAACGTTTCTTAAACTGCGTTAATTTTTGTTCCGCTTCGTTTCGTAAACGATTTTTAAGTGTCCAAAAGACAGATGAAACTCAGAAGGCGCACTACGAAAACCACCGAACCATGGAATGGGCTCGACAACAGCGACCGCTCCCACTTTCTTCTGCTGACCCACCCACATTCCTTCTCGTTGTTTTGAGCTGGCTGTAAGCAAAAAAATCATATTTAAACACACCCGCTTCTTTCCCTTTCAATTCCCCATCTTTAGTTTGAATTCCTATCTTGTAACCATGGCTCCACTTCGCTTGCAGTCGAAGGAAATGTGGGCGGGTCAGCAAAAGAAAGTGGGAGTGGTCGCTGTACAAAAATTCGAGCCCATTCCACGGTTCCGTGATTTTCGTAGTAACTGACAACATTTTCAATTGACAATGGGAGGTCAAAGTAGGGAGGAAGAAATCAAATTTCTCACCAACAGGCTTTCTTTTCTCCTTCTTGTTTTTGCCATCACTTTCCTTGTAGATCTGCACCGTAATGGTCTTGACTTCAGGTAAATCACTGAAAGCAAGGCCAATACCAGTTTACCACGTTACGCTCAAAATGCACTCTTAAAACGAAAGGTAATTAAATTGACTCCACATAAAACAAGGCTGATGTTGGCGCAAAACGTAATAACTTATAAGGAAAACTAAATAAACATGTACTACATTTTAGCCTGGTGCACAAGAAAAGCCATTCTAGATTATCAGCACAGCGCTCAATAGCCACGCAGACTTTAAAAGTGCGTCTTAAACTCACTTGAAAGCAAAATTTTCTCCCCAGAAGAGAATGTCTGATTTGGTCTTGGAAGACGTTTTAGCGTAGATGACCTTGTCGAAAAACAGCTCACAATAAAACCTGCATGTAAAGAAAACATGAAATGATTACCACTAACCTGAGTATTTAGAAAATAGCCAGAATAGTTCGAGCGCTCTTATTCAGGGGGTTATAACAGAGCTCCTGCGCGCCGAAGGCGACCTAGCGGAGCCCCATGCCCTAGAAAATTTGGTAACCCATCGATGTCCGTACGTACGTCCGGACGTACGTCTGTACGCCACTTGCACTACGCATGCGCGAGCTGAGTCCGATACCTTGAGGAATAAGAGAGTAGCCCATTACTATGGGTACATCTTTGATTTTGGACATCCATGTTAGGTCAATTGACAGCTGTCAAATCAAGGTATCCGCTGACCAGTATCACGTGATCATACCGCGGGCTCAGGCTTAGAGCTCATCGAGGTTGCGTGTTTTTTAGAGTTGACCGACGCTGCCCAGATACTGGTTTTTGATTGGATCGCGGGCTTGAGCTAGGCTATTACTCTCATGAAGAAGAAGGGGGTACGTACAGAGGCAAAATCTCCGCGCGAATTAAACCCTAGCACGTTGCTGATCCAAGAAAAAAAAACCTTTTTTGTTTTTCTTAAGGTTAAGTTATTGCAATCAGGAGCTTCGCTTTTAGGCTTGGCTAAATCTACATATTCCAGGTCTTCAAAGCTGATTGCACTGGCACAACTACAAAGCAGTTGACAAAAGCAACAAAACACACTTATAGTTTATGATATGTATGCATGAGCCTCACTCATAGGTCAGTATAACCGGCAAATGGGAATTATTCGGACAATATCCTTCAGATGTAAACGCCAAGTTTCGACTTTCAAGACTTAATTGGTGACACCTGTAGTTTTTTTATAAATCGCTCATTCACATTGTCACGTGTTCTGTTTTAAGCGGGTACGAAAAACCGCGACGTTGCGTGACGTTTTTTAGCGTCTTTAGCAAAAGAGTTCGATGATATTCGATCAGATCTGTTGGTTCTGGCTGGCATCGGTTAATCTCTTTATACGTTGCACTGGCAACTGGGTTTAACTTCAGTTACCGTGAAATGCCAATTTATTACTTCTAAATACTACCATGACTAATTTTGCCTTACCGTCGCTTTGGTTTGTCAGTGAGTCCCTTTGCCTCTACAATCCATACTGTCAAACCGATATCCGTCCTATACTGTACATCTCTTGTCGGTTGGATCGACTTCTTGATGCTGTAACAAAAAAGGGATAAAACGGATTTAAGACCACTTAACTACTCCGATCTAAAGTAAAATTTATCTCAAGACTTCCAGTGGTCTCTGCCCACCTTTATCAGCTAGCAAAACGTAATGTTCCTCCCTAATAGCTCCTGTAAAACCAGTTTGAACAACTCAACAATTAGACGAAATTAATTCGCTAAAGTATTTTTCTCATTATTCTAACTGAAAGCCACCATAATGAACACAGAACCCTGACTAACGACGATGGTCAGTGGTTAAAGTTATGTCGGGTGTATGTTACTTATTCTTTTTAAAAACAATTTCTTCGATCACAAGCACAGACACACGAGAATAGATTTCCAACCTCATGATGGCAAGGATATTTCGAGACTAACTATTGTTTTTACCTCGATACTCTTTGCTGACGGACCATTTTGAAATTTTAATTCCCTTGAAAAGTCCGAATGGGTCGCGACGTTGGCGAACTCACTCGGCGCGAATGACAATGTATTCCTTCTCGCACCATTATTTAAGCTTTGAATACTGCTGTCACTCACGTAATACATGAAAGTAAAAGAGTGTTAACTCCCGTTTTTGAGAAAAATCCTCTCATGAGCCTTACGTAACAGCTTAATAAGGCGAAAGTTGGTTTTCATTTCGGTCTCGCTGTTTGAAGACTGTCTCGTTTGTATGACTTGCATTTCCTGATCACCGGTTATCATCTGCTAGTATGACAACTCTGTTCAATGTTTTGCAGTTGTGTTTCTGACAACGTGCGCACGGGTAAACTAACCGCCGCTCTCGGTAATTCTACACGGGAAGAACAGTTTTCCGTCTTATTGCGCCTTCTCTCCGTGGCCGCATCGATCGCTCTCTTGGAACAAGCCATGACGTAAGGGGACGACTGTTGCATCACGCGGAAAACTGAAGCTGTCTTTCGATTGATCATTTCATCATTCTTACCAGTCTGCGATATTGAAAACAGCTAACAAAACAAACTGCTGCTGTTGTCACAAGCCAAACACTTTGAGCCGCTGTAACTTGCTATAAACATTGTCAGGATGGAAGTGAAACCAAAAGGTTTTTGCGGAAGTCGCATTGACTGATGTCATAATAGAAGTAAGCAGGTGCTTTATAATGTAATTGATCCGAGGTAAGGTGACTATGCTATGACGTCACTTTCGGTTTGGATCACGTTCAAAAGAGGATCGACATATTTGAAGCAGATTTTAGGATCAATAAGGTAAGCAACGATCAGCGCGGGCGGTTACGGTAAGCTCGAAATTGCTGTCACGTTAGAACATTGGTTTCCCCTTAATTTTTTTTTTCGTCTGCCACTGATGTAAATACACAGATCTCCCTCAGCTGTCGCTTACCAAATAAACAAATGAAAAGTTTATGACGTACTGGCATGCCCAGTAAGTAGATATAATAGACAGCAGAGGGTGTAATCGACCTCAACGGAAACAGAGGTGACAGAATATTCTCTTTCATTGTCGTCCACCTTCAAAAAGAGCAAACAGACTTCTAAAATTACCAGTATTACAATTAATCGAAGATGACATGCAATTCTTCTTATGTTGCCGAAATCATCGATACGTTTGAAACGCTAACGAGCGAACCCATGTCAGACTTTTTTTGGGCGATTCCGATCTCATTAGATCATATCGGTTTGAACCTTTAGAAGAACTAAACGGAATAGGAAGCTGAAGAGGGACACGAATGGCCAAATTTGAACAAAATTTTAAAGGGGTGTACTACGTTTTGTCGAGCCAAGTTAAGTTAGGTTTTTTTGGTTTCATTTTCAACTTGCAGCGTCGACAAGGATCGTCAAAGTAAACTTAACACTTTCGAAACAATAAAATAACTTTCATGCTGACTACGAATTGAAGTCCGCTAAAATCTTTTGCCGAAGGTTTTATCCGCTTCGTTGCACCAGGACTTGAAACAGCCGTGAGAGCTGATACTAGGCCCAACTTCGCGAAACGCTCCCGCCATTAAATCGCCGGTATTATTTCCAGAAACACAACACAATGTCTCCGGCCCGGGCTCGAACTCGGACCAGTCTATCCAGAGTCCAGCCAAAAAAACATATGGCCACCTCCCTCACCCACCTGTACCAGCCGTGGAAGTGAATATTAGAGTGGGAATAATCTTCCGTATTTGAGAGCAAGAAAATTTGAATTGACTTGCAAATTTTCAACAGTGAGCATGACTTGTTTACCTTACAACCCATTTCTCAAGCTCCTGCGAACTTCGACACGAGAAGTACTTGGTTTCATGCGGCGTGGTTACTTGGAAACAATGCTGCCTCGAGAGAATGCTGGGATGGATAGGGCGGACTGTCACGTGACCACTGATCGATAGGTCCACGCTGTCCTGTGTAAAAGAACAATATCATTAACTGATAAGCTGTTTTCTAAGAGAGGATACAAAACTTGAAACAGCTAAAGGAAAATTTCTTCTTGGAAGAAACCCGCTGTGGTTTATTTCAAATTAGTGCATAACGACGGCATGTTTGATTCTTGACAGGAGGTTTCCCAATACAATTTTAAATTGTTTATCGCATGACTAGTCTATATGATGATCACAAGTACTGCATTGTATCCTGACAAAAAAAAAACATTGAATCTTGTGTGGGATAAGTTAAATTAGCATGGGACCAAGGAAAACCCAGCGGAAGAGAAGCATTAAACCGAATTTCAGCCATACAGCAACATAAAGAACTAAACTGTGGCGATTTTATCATTGGTTATCAATGTTTACTTTTCCAACCGACGAGGAGACAAATACAAAACGGATACGGTTAAATTTATTGACCATAAGACGTCAAGAACCAACCAACCAGAGCGAGCATTAGACCATTCTACACACCAGCTGTAAAAAGAGCTTTGATGTGTGTTTTTGTTTGCTTTACTAATTACATCGAGCTGAACCTAAAATCTATATATAGTTGTGATTTTAGAACTGACGGAAGCTTCCTTACCAATGGAATGTGTTCAAATTTCACAAACGGAAAAGGTCCCTAACGTGACATTCGTTTCTAATTTGCCCATTGTCTCCATGGCGGTACCGCACACTATTGAATTTGCTGGCGAGTAAACAATTTAATGCAATCGCTATATAAAACAAAGGGCTCTATCCGGGGCCGGGTACATTGTTCAAACAATTGATCTCATCACTACAAATATTTCCATAAACAACTTCCAAAGTTACATGCCTGACAAAGAAGACAGCAGTTTACTGAAGTGGTCGTTTCGTTTTCCTTTCCTATTCGAAAACAATACCCAAACTGAACGTTTTGGCTTTTCGTTGCTGTGGGACAAACGCTTCTATGATCGTGATGATTACAATACATTCTTGGGAGTTTGATTTTGGTCTTTGTCGGTGAACAGAGTTGTGCCCTTGTCTGTCGTGTATACTGTTCAGCTGTTTACATTTGACATGCGTGCACAACTGCTCAACGTGGCGGCCTCTGTAGCCCGAACTAGTAACACAAACATGACCCTTAATCCATTGGCTCAAAAGACAAAGTAAAAAGTAATCTTTGGACGTGCTTTGTTAGGTATCATACACGCAAGGAAGACTCTTAGTAACAATTTTATTTCCCACTGACGATTATCAACATGCATTTTTAATACAAATACAGCACGTCGCACTTAACACTAAATATAACATAGCGATTAAAATGAACATTTGAAACCGAAACTTTCCCTTAGTTTCTTCGTTAACGATTTGCGGGAGAGAAACGTTCATCACGAGAGGTTTGAATACTTGGATGTAATGTTTCGAGTGAATAGAAAAGTCAAGTTTTTGGTGAATCGTGAAGCAGAAATATTAATTCAGAAGACTATTGAGGGCGGGATGATATATACGAACGTTGAAACTCAGACATCTGATTGTGTATTGTCTTTTATAAAATGTTCACAGAAACGTAAACAGAGGTAAAGAGATAGCTTGGCTGACTATGCTCTTCAAATAACAACATAAACAGATTTGACTAGATCCATGACCCGTTAAAGACCACCCTAATATTGCTTCTGTACTTTAGAAGCACTACTCATAACAATGGGTTACTTACTGATGTTGTTTTCATTTTGTTATCCAGTCCTTCGTGTGATCTCCATCTTGGGATGGGCGGCGGACTCAGAGTCGAAAAGCCACTGCAAATTGAAGCAGAGATTTACGAAATCACTACAAACGTTAACTTCGATATCGATCTTTCTGTGTCGCGCCCTAAAGCTCATACGGCCTACAGCATAATGACCAAACAGTGAGCTTGCTGTCAAGGCAGATCACTGCTAATTTATACAACTGTCGCGAGCACCCAATAGGCGAATCGGTGACTAAATTCAACATAATTAACTGAGCTTAATAACGAATTGGATGAAATTAGGCATGATTTTTATACGGCGGCTAATTGGGTGAAAAATCAAAGTGTGCTCAAAAATATGGCGCAATAAGAAATATCAACAATGAGCTGAAAAAAAAAATAAAACAAAAAACAAAACAAAACAAACGGTAAAAGGAATACGAAACAAGAACGAACGAAAGTTAATTTATGCATAGCAGTGTCTCTAAGTATTTTTTGGGATCTGTTTAGGTGAACAATAACTCATACTATATAGTCATCGTCGTCATAGAGAGAACATCTTTGAGGCAAATATATTACGTGTTCGGTTCATTTCATGTGCTGTGTCTGGTGTTTGCTGACGGGTTAATGGTGCAGTTCAAAAAGTTTAAAAGTTACACGGCAGATTTGCACGCAAGTTTCAAAGGGCGGAAGAGCTGGTATGACGCTGTGTACAAGTACATGACCACACAACATCTCGATAGATCAAACAAATTAAATAAACGATCCTCCTATGCTCTTGGTTCATTAACAGATTTCTACTGTTTAAACTTGAAAAACTGCAAGAGTGTAAAATGTGTGCTTCATGCCACTCCACCCATTGAGAAAGACACGACACGATAGCAAAAACTGTATACACAAGCTCCAACCCTCCCGTCTATACACACCGGTTATATCAAAGAGAGATGCGCAGGACATGAGAGCATAACAGTATAGCCCTTGGAATTGAGACAACTACGTCAACATCGGAACAGGCGAGGAAATAGAAAAGTATAAACTGCAGCACGGAAAGGGATTGGTTAACGTGTCGAGACTGTCATGTAGCTTCAGAAATCAAAATCGCTCTGAAGAGTAATTTGGGTTTGAATCATAATGGACTTAACGTTGATACAAACGACTTTGCGGGCGAGACAATTTGCAAGAGGCTATATTGAGGAACGTTTGCAGTCCTTGACTAATTATCGTCAACGGAAGCCGAAAAGGCTTTCTCGCGCAATATCTTGGTAGCGGATAGCAGCTTACCGTGTTATGGCTCTGACCGTTTGACTTGCCTCCGACACGTAAATACCAGGCATCTGCATATTTTGTGCAAATTATGAGTCGTTCATGACATCTGCCGTCACATTAATTACCACAGTTTGCTTCTAATTGCTGCAGCTGAAAACTTGCCTAGCACCTCAAGACAGCATATCCGAGGAGAAAAAACTTGGTATGCTTTAATGGAAGATCTTTGGCCTCACGAGCGCTTTCAAATTATAGGAATACCGTTTTAAAGCAATCACAATACCAAGGGATTAGCGCGTTTGTTCGGAATTTTCTCAGCTTTTGTATAAACGCTTAGTTTAGTTTATTAAAGTAAAAAAATTGCTTAAAGACACAACTACCAATAGGAGTGAAGAAGTAATTAATGGCGCCATGCAAAGAGCTTTTTAATGAAGGTAATAACGTATATAAACCCATTCTTTATAATATTCTGTAACTTATTAAGCCCAATTACGCGATTAAAAATGAAATTAAAAACCTCGTGTACAATGGTTTTGCAAAAAATGAATTTCGTGACGGGATATTTACGTGTGTAATTTACGGCGAAAGGAATTTAATAACGTTGAATAAGGGAATTAAAAACATGCAATTGTGGGCAATTCCAGTGTCTTTTTTTTTTTTTTTTGCTCTGTTTGATGTTTTTTTGCAGAAATCATATATACTAATGACAAACAATGCACATTAAAAGCAGAAGAACCCAAGGTCTCATCTAAGTTTAGTGCTACGCCTGCACTCCATATAGTACCGCCACTCGAACGCTTTTTGCGTGTGTTTACTTTGAGTCAGTAGTGAGTCTTTAAAACCTTTTGAGCTAGGAAAGCAATGTTCCAACATGTGTAGTTTAATTTTTCTGCGGGGAGAAAGGGGTAGGGGGTCATAAAACCTTGCTTAGTGGGGTTTAGAGACTTATATGCTCCCACAAGGAAACCTACATTTTCCGGCTAAAAAAAATAACTCGTGCCAGCTAGCTTATTTTGGGAATACGCCTGTATTTTTGTGTCCAATGTTTTGCAGCAGGCCTTCAACAATACCAGAGGAAGGAACTGTGAATGTCCGTGATGCAGCATTTTCACAGACCGATTTATTTTTAGAATTCACTTCCCTGTTTACCAAACGTTTCTCTAGTCGCCCACAGAAACCGCCAAGAGATCTAGGCAAAGTGCATGCATGCAACCATGACTTTTCAGGACTCCAGATCTCTAGAACGAAATCTAATCTCGAACATAAATCTGGTAAAATATAGTGGAATTTAAGTCTCTATGTACGCTTTCACAACTTAACACACTTGGATATATACTCTAAGAGTTTCAGTTACGTACAGCTTTCTATTTCCCAGAACATTCAATAAAACAACAGTCTGACGACAGACACATTTAGAAATGCTTTTCACTGACGTAAAATTTGATGCACTTGAGTCCAATCTTTAAAAACTTCAGCAAGCTTTAACAAGTGGGAAATGTCAATAATCTGGATTAGCAATAAGGTAGTCGATGGTCACAGCTGATTAGATGCTTCAAATTGGCATAAAATTTTAGCCACCTGCTCCTGTTAAATTGCGACAATTTTCGGCGTTCTCTCCTTTTCTGTTGCTTTAAATTTGCTAATTATATCGACGCCCTTATCTGTTCTGGTACACCTAAGTTTTTTAACCTGTATATGACACAGTTAAGTGTCAATTCCATTTATTATTATTTTTTACAATGTTAATTATCTTTCGATATCCGTAAGCTTCTCGACTGACTTACCCATCATCATTGCTGGCTCCTGGTAAAAACAAAGTCCTTGAACGATGAGATCTTATCCCATCAGCAATCTTCTTGGAAATGTCCTGTTAGAAACAGTTTAATCATTACACCAGGATTTTAGTTTAGTAACTGTGGCGTTACGTCGCCTTTAAGTGAACTTTCAGAAAATATCAGGTATTTGATAATACTACTTACAAGGAATATTTTAGCGCACGATATTTCTGATACAACACAAGAACGAAAACCGTTTCGTAACAAATTTGAACACGAGCAAGGCAGTTTTAACGCAGCAGCCGTCGCGAGGCTGAAAATTCTCGAAAACGTTATTTTAATTTCCAATAACACCTTTTTAATTAGCTATTTCTGAACAAACTGTATTTGTGTTTGTACCCGTTAATATCGACAGCTACCGTGTATAGACGCGATAAGGCATTGTAAAGGAAAAAATTGTAAAGAGAAATCACATAGAGTTCATTGTCAACTTGAACAAAACACACACGAAACCTAATGATGTGTACAAGTCACTTCACAGAGTGAAACTCGTTGTCGAAAACCGCAGGATCATTTAGCTGTATCGAGGTGATATTGGCCTCTTTTTCTTTTTCGGCGCTGTCACACGAAATGTGAATAATTAACAACTTGGAGAGCGCGCCAAACATAGTGAAAATTTTCGTGGCTCAGTTCGATCCATCTATAAAGTTTTGTTCTTTCGCGAGATAAAAACACAAATTAGCAGGTTACAGCAAAAGATGTTGCATACGACTGTCTATATAGTACACCTACAAATCTGTCAAAGTTATTTCAAAGAGATGCAATGCAAGGTCATAGCATTACTTATTCAGTACTCAATCACGAAAATGACCGCACATAGCGCCCGCACTTCAATAAATCTACTTCGCTATTTGAGGTTTCACCGCTAACACGAACACCGAGTTTACTTTAAAAAAATTCCCTGTCACGTGCTGTAAGTCGTAATTTAGAGATTAAACGACTTGCGACAGCGCAGTTAAGCAAAGCAGAGACATTAATTACGACACGAGTTCAAAACCATCAGTAACACTTACCTCAGACATACAGTTTAAAGTGAAATTGTACAGAATAGAATTTGTTACGTGGCCAAATTTTGTCGGGCTATAGATCAGTTGACAGTCGCGTGATTATTGTCTCAAAGTCACAGGAAGATGTGTTATTATAAATTTCAATGCATGCCTTGTTTACCACGCCGCGCCTGTTTGAAGAAATGCTGAGAAACAGTCAGGTCCAGGCTTTGACCGTGAGCAAACCGGAGGTGAAATTCAAAATAAATAAGCTGTTAAGGCATTTATGTTTCGCTATTGAAATTTAACAGACAAAAACGGAAACGGAAAGGAAGTCAACGAAAAATCCCGAAAGATTTACGCACAAATTTGTCTAGCTTTTCAGTTAATCTTGACAGCGGATGACAGCAGAAAAAATCCACCTAACACTTGAGTGGTCGGTTTAGATTTAAGGAAAAAAGCCAAAAAGATTGAAGGGATTTCGTCGTTTGGAAAATAATTTGATATTCTCAACGGTAACTGACGTGGGAAATCATAACATAAGCGGAAAAGACGACAACAAAAGACACATAAAGATGGCCTAAAGCTAAGCACAGCTAAACTTTATAATTACATTATGGTAATTTGACATAAAAACCATTAGGTCCCGTGCCACATTTTAGCACAGAACAATACAATTTCTAGATTGCTATCTCTTAAGCTATTACTACCCACTGGACAAATTTGCAATTCCAATTAAATTGGTGCAACACCACAGCAACATTTTTCGTTCAGTAGTTTCCACGACTTACGGTGCCGTAACTGTTTTCTTAAGTTAGACATTGGCGGTAAAATATCACAGTGCCCTGTTATCGACAATTTCGTTTATTGTTTTCGTCATTAGCCCATTCGACAATGTACTGACATAAATGTTCATTCACTTTTACGTCGTATACAACCAGGTGGATGGCACAAAAGAACCCTTAAATATATTAGAACTTATCACATATCTGGTTGATAAGAAGTACCCTCGAGAGTACTGTAACAAAGATTTATATGAATGTGTCATTTCCCTTGAGAATTTTAGAGGGATAAGTTATCGCATAGCTCTTACGAAATGGCAAAAGCGAAGAGTAAAAAAAAATTATCCCCAAGCATTAAAATTTGCCAAGGGAGCTGAAAAAAATCCTATAGCATTCAGTTAACATGGCGCCTTAGAGAAAGCACTTATTAATATAGGACGACTGGTAATTGTAAATGTTGGTATGGCTCAAAAGTCTTGCGGTACATGGTGAATAAACATGAATAGGTCTCCATGACAGGAAACTTACACTTAGCTTAAATGATGAACGGCGGCCATTCTGTGTTGCCAATGCGTCTTCAGAGCGGCTCCGGCGGCGTGATAAGCGGTATGCGCGGGAAAGTCCTGCAAGAAATAACAACACTGTCGAGTAAACTCAGTGTTATTCCCGATTGAATCAACACAAGAAGGCGCTGGAATCTGAAGCGCGTGGCCTGATACTGAAAAGCCTTTCGATAGTGATCGAAGGTCACATTAGAAGCTATTAGAGAAGAACAAGCCGGCCTAGGGCAGCTGGCATTCGTTTTCAGACGAGGACAAAATGATGCACGCAGCTTTGCCACAAGACCGACAGAGGGGGGAAATTTCGCCGCTCTTCGTCTTTAACATCGCACCTGATGGGGGGGGGGGGGGGGGGGTGCGAAAAAAACTTTCTGTGACCACCATTTATTACAGTTAATAAACATTTTTAATTTATTTCTTATTACAGC
>Ga0126339_10002433_pt1 | contig 13322 bp, 6 predicted proteins | sample OrbTmetagenome_2_FD_92532 | JGI IMG/M metagenome (GOLD analysis project Ga0126339, IMG submission 92532) | Coral microbial communities from Petempiche,Puerto Morelos, Mexico - Orbicella T R C metagenome | ecosystem: Host-associated > Invertebrates > Cnidaria > Coral | place: Petempiche,Puerto... | reverse complement strand
TTTTTAAAGGATTAGGATTTTAATTTTAGGATTTTAAACTTAGGATTTTAATTTTAAAGTATTGTAAAGCGCCATGGACAATTAGTGGAAAATGGTGCTATATAAATGGATATTTATTTATTTATATATTTATTTATTTTGTTTAAGTTTATAATTTATTTGACTCACAACATGACAACCTTTCATCAAAGATGCCATAGCCTGTAAATGGAGTGGACAGGATTTTTATTAACTAGTATTAACAAACTAAAGGGAAAAAGTTGCAAACAGTACTATCTGTAATATGTCTGTCAGTAGTGTGTGGAAAGGAAATGTCAGTAAGACTCAGTAAATGTTAAACTGTTCATGAACAAGCCACCAAGATCTGGTGGTATGAAAACAAGCTTTTCATATTGGTCAGTTAGAGGTGTTTGTTACAAGTAGAATGAGATATAGGGCAAGTTATTCATATAAGGTATTCATCGCAATTAATTGATATGGTGATCTTTCTTTGTTTTCTTGTTAGATTTTGAGAAATGCTTCAACCATCAGTGGTCATGGTTTAAAGGATCCCAAACAACACTCTCATTCTAGTAAGTACAGTAGGCAGCTGAAAGTATAGCCCATGGATGTTAATAAGAGAAGGGTGTGGTGTCTGTGGTAGATGAATCTCAAAGAACTTATGCACTGTATGCATGTCTAAAAATATGCGCAGTGTGTAAAGTACATCTGATGACACTGTGATAGTGGCTTTTGTCTGGTGGGCAAGTGAATTACTTTCATTAATCATCCGCTGAAGTGAAGTAATTTATTTAGGGTGAGTTATGAAGGTGTATATATTTGCAGGTTCCAGAATCAGGAGCTGGTGTGCAGAGTGAGAGCCCTCAAACTGGAGTGTTGTGTGTTTTTTTCTTTAATGAGAGAAGCTTTACTGTCATGCTCCTCCCTTTAATAATCTGACAAAATACTGTGCCTGCCTGACTATGTACATCTTGTGTACAGCCAATAATGTTTCTTCTCACAAATCTATACACTGATTCAGACTATATCTAGCAGTTTTATTTTCAAAATGGCACAATTGCTTAGAACTCAGGTAGCAAAGCAAATTACAGTCAAAACAGCTCAAGCATTCCTGCCAAGGATGAATGAATGAGTTCACTACCAGAAATTTTGATTTCATTACTTGTTTCAATAGTCCGTTCTTCGAGTGAAGAGTAGAAAATTCAAAACAAGACTCGATCCAATACTCGAATTTTGATTGGATTAATGAACTTTATTTAAAACGAACCTTTTCAAAAATAGTTAGGTATCTTGACACAAACCTACCATTTCTGCCCCTTCCATAAAACCCTCTTTGATGTCAGCCATCCTTGATATCTTTCCCGCCACTACAGGAGAAGTCCTGGTGCTTAGCATTCCAAATATATGGTATAAGCGTATTGTTCATTAATTTAATTCATTTACCCTTGGCAGGAACGCTTGAGCTGTTTTGACTGTAATGTAACTTACATAATTATATGATACATATATGATATATGTGCATGCACTGACTTACTATATATGATCTGTGTTTTTTCTTACCACTTACAAGTTGCATCAATAAAGTACAACCTTGGACGGATCTTAGCTCAACTTGGACGAGTAGAGGTAAGTAGATTTTTTTTCTGGCTAGACAGTAGCCTTCTATTTAAGCACACAAGCAGAAGCACTGAGTCTTCAAGGACTACTTTTAATTATCGATGTATCATAAGCCTTACATATGAGAGGTTTTTATTGTTATTTTTATCTGCTGACAGGAAGCCCTTATTATTTACCTGGATGCAGTAGAGACCAGACCACCTCATTACGAGCCTCATAGTCTGTTCAACTTGATAGGTAAGTCTTTTCAGTTTGTTATTCTTTGATTGCATAAATGTGAAATGCTTACTTTTCAGGAATGTGGTGTGCACCCTAAGGAATGTTTTTGTTTGCTGTTTGTCGTCCATTTATATCACTTTCTGCACAGTCAAGTAATGATGTATGTGGGCTTGTACACAAAATTTCTTAATAATGGCAGGTATTCATAGGAAAGTCAGACCATTTTTGTGCCTCAAAAATTTTAAGAACTCTGATTTCACATGGAAGAATGATCCCAGATTTAATCTGTTATTCTTGAAGGCTAGAAAAATGCTGGCTTTGAACAAGTTCAGACAACAATACTCAGTTGATGTGGATAGTGGATCAATCAAAGTGTTGTCAGTTATTTTTCATGGATTATTGATGCAAAATGAACATTTCTGTAGGAATGCATTAACAATGCACCCAGTTGAATCAGCTCCGAAAAAAATTATTTTTTTTGTTTTTGCCTGTGCAGAATTTGATCACATTGTTTGAGTATTTCTTTATAATTTATGAGGCATAAATAAACATGCTTATGGACCATACATATACAGTATGTACACCGTTCAAACTGATTGTGATGATAGTAATGATAATATTTGGTCAAATATTTTTATTATGTCTTCATTCTGAGTATCTGACAGAAAAATATATTTAAACATAGAAGGACATCCTGAAAAGAAATTCTCAAAGGTTGTCAGTATATACTTAGAAGAATATGTTAAGTGTCATACTGACCATTTTGTTTATCATTCAGGGTCAAATGCATTTAATTTTTACTTATTTTCTTAAAGTGGTACTATGATCAAATTTTTACCCCTTGATTTTTTAGGTGTATCACATAGAATTCCATGAAAGAATAAAAACGTTGTTTACCGTTTGCAAATATCTGCATTAGTTCCAGAGATATCTAAGTTTGAAAAATGTGTAAAATATTCAAATGAGATGCTTGATGACGTCATACACTCAACCCAATATTAATCAAGTACATAAATAGAGCTATCTTGGCCAATTTGCAGCACAGACCATTGAAACTTGGTAGGCTAATAGTTCTACACACACAGCTATAAACAATTGTTCCCATGGCAACTCACTCCTTTCCAGTCCCCATCCACTTGATTTCAATATGTTAGTGATTTTCAGCTCAAAAAACGTTAAACAAGGTCACAAACCCAAGCTAACATATTTATATGCTTGCTGGATCATGCATATGAGACACCATTAGCAAATATCAAAATGGAACACCAAAGGTGGCCAGAAAAGCCTTTAATATTGGGGAGGTCTGGAACCCAGTATGTTGCCATGGTAACAAAACTGTCAACCCTGTATTGTGGAGCGCATATAGTAGAATCTTACTGCAAAGAATCAAACATTTCTGATACAAATTGGCCAAGATATCTTTCTTCATCATTGATCAAAATTTGGTTGAGTGTATGGCGTCATCATTTGGCTAATTTGCATATTTTAAAACCTTGAATATCTCTGGAACGAAATGATACGTAAAGATAAAAAAAAATACGTAAACAGCATTTTTCTCCTCATGCAGACTACTTGTTTATGTTTTAAAATGGCTTGGATAGGAAAGATGCCATTTTTGTCGTAGTACCACTTTAAAATAACTGGATTTATTTTACATTTAACTTCAAGCAAAAAACTAGCATGTCTTCATTTACCTGTAAATATATTATGTTGTCCTGGGTTATGTAATCTTCAGAAGAGTGTACTTTGCTTTGTCATAGTGGCTGTGAAAAGTACCTAGGTACATTTGGATTTATCTAATTGATTGATTGTACAAATAACATGCATAGATTTTAAGTATTTAAATCAAATATGCTATCCTAGGTGAGGCATACTCTGCAACTGGAAATATTGATGAGGCAGAAAAATGGTACAAAGAATCACTAAAGAGTAAACCAGATCACTTGTCTGTACATCTCACATACGCCAAACATCTTGCTAAAATAGTGAGTACAAATGTAATGAATGATTGTTCAGTTCATAGTAACTAATTTGCTTAATTAGTTTGAAAGACATTTTTCTGTTAAAAAGTTAGATGTACGATATAGTTGACATGCACTAGGTAAAAGGTAGGTGAAGTCTGCATACAAGCCAAGTGGCCCATCAGGCCAAAGCTTATCCCGGTTTCTGTAGCATGAAGTGACTAGGAGTAGAGGTGACTATTTGGAAAATTTCAACTATTGCAATCATAATATTGTATTGCAATAGGTCACATGGGTATTGCGATAGTGGAGCTACTATTGCAATAGTGTTGTGATAGTTTTCAGGAATATCTGTTTTTACTTAATGCCTTATACTTTAGGAAATAACTAAGAATGGGCATAAGTCTTTCATGATAAACTGCAAAATACAATTCAAAATATCCCTTGCTCTACTTGAATTATGTGGAAAAGGTCACTGAAAGAATTGGGAGAGAGACTTCTGTTCAGTCAGCTGAGTTACTGGTCCAACTGGACTTGAGGCATCTGAGCACAACTGACGAGGTCGAACCTTTCAAATCTCTCAATTTATGACATTTTTGGTCCATCAGATTCGTCGTATTTTCACTATATTTCAGTGTTGTCATGCATAATCTGCACCCCACTGTTGCATTTTTGATGCCAGAGTCTTCATTTTCTTTGATGAAGCCAACTTACTTCCACCCAGAAGCCGTTCCTTTTTTGTTGGCAATGATTACAAAATTGGCTGCCGTGTTTGAAGTTGGAGCAAACCTCGGCAATTTATAGAATCCCCCTCTAACATTAGACACAAAGTGGTTCAAGAATCAAGTTGCTAAAACATTCTAGGTGCAGTTGGACAGTAGATTGTTTTGTACTGTTTACAGTTATTATGACCTTGAGAATCAAAGATGGGTGAAAAACGGTGTCTTTATTTTCCAAAGAAGTTAAAAAGTCAGAAGCATAGAAATTATTGAAACTATCACTAGTTCGCATACTGCTTCATTTTTTCTATTGATCCATCGCTATCGCAGCGATAATATTGCGATAATTGATAGTTCGATGTATTGTTACAGCGTTAACTAGGGGTATTTCTACTCCCCCTCTGGGTGGGTTGCTAGCCCAAAGCAGGGTTACCCTGGTAATCATTTATACACCTGTGTGGAGAGATTCACTGGGAGAGTAAAGTGTCTTGCCCAAGAACAGAACATTGTGCCCAAACGGGGCTTTAACCCGGGCCGCTCAATCCAGAGATAAACGTCCTAACCATGTGGCCACCGTGCCTGCCATGGCAACTTAATTATTACATGGCATAAATATACTGGTAATCCAGAGGACTAACACTTCAGAATAAAATGACTTACCAATGAAAGATAGAAATTAAAGTGTAATATAGCAATAGCAATCATTAAATGCTCATTTTCTAGGGCCACTTCACTGAAGCAGAGGATTGGTTTAAGAAAGCACAGGCGTTGAATAAATCAGATCACGGTTCCTGGACTCATTATGGTAGGTTAATATTAGCCGTTTAGGTGAGTTTGGTTCTGCTTAAGAAATTTAGTTCTTTAGTGAGACAAAACCCCAGGGCTGGGTTGTTCAAAGCATGATTAAGCTAATCCAGGATTAGTGTAAATTTTTATTTCAATTTTGTAACTTTTCAGAAAAGTTTTTTGTTTAACGGTTTGGTCCCTCAATTTTGGCTTTGACTTATGTAAACTCCAGGAAACATGGACAATGAAAACATTATTATTCAAGAGAAATTAGAACTCTGTTTAACTTTTAATCCTGGAGTAGCATAATCAGCTCTCGAACAACCAGGTCTAGAATATCTATTTATACTGTCATCAATACAGCTTACATGGAAATAAAAGAATAAAAGTGTTTTACAGAGCCAATCTATTATTTGTTGATATTTGTTAATGTTTTGTGTATATTTGTTTTCTTCCAGGCCAGTTTTTGTATGATCAGAAGCGAGTGGTTGAGGCAGCTGCAATGTTTACAAAGGCAATGGAGTTAGCTCCTGGTGATTTTGAGATTGCATTTACTGCTGCTGGATATCTTAGGTACGTTTTGGTAAACAAGAAAATAGGCTGGCTTGATGCAGTTTGTGTGCTTCAACTTCAGAACTGAACTATTTTCATTTTGATCTACATGTACCAGTTTACATAGTCCAAGGATGATTCAATTTTGATGTTTATTATTTCCTTTTAGAGAAATTGGAGACAATGTGAAGGCAGAAAAATGTTATAAGACAGCAGTCCAGTTAAATCCAGAGGTAAATTATCATTGTCCACTTTACCAGCAATAACCATGATCCCCACCTAAGGAGGGGTCATTGAAAACTCCAGGGGGGAGGAGGATTTCAAAAGCCAGAGGAAAGAGTTGGAACTAAACTGGAATTTCCACAGGGGTGCTCATGGGTTCTGTGGTTCAAACCAAAAACCCTTCCACGGAAGGGGTATGGACATTTTCATGGAACAAAACATTGTCTTGCATGATAAAGACACATGGCCAGTAATTTCTCACCTACACAGTATAAATAAGTGTTCGAGGAGAATTTACTTGTGGCAGCATGTGAAATTCCTGGGAGCAATACGCTAGTTGGTATAGATTCAAACTCAACATTGCTGTTGTGTTGCATAACAATTAAAACTGCCTGATCAAGAACAAATGCCAGATAACTGTACATAAAGGTTGGGCATGTAGCTGGCCCAGGGAGGGGGACTCCTCTGTGAAAAAATATGCGATGGGGTATAAAGCACAGGTTTTGGTCTTACTTAGGTTGCTTGGGACAAAATGCCACTATTTTCAGCTTTCAAGGTATCTTTTAGGGTTGCACTTGAAGAAGTACTGAACAAATGTTGTCCATTTTGAAGTGGTACCTTTTAGGGGTCAAGAAAACTCAAGCCATGCTATGATTGGTCTCTTTTTGGGGTTCAATTTAAATGGCATATGTAGCCCAACAGTTTCTTTAAAACCTACTACCCAAGTTGATGACATACATTATTTTGTAGCAGTAAAACATGTTGGTTTGTTCTTAGAATCCTGCAGCCCATATGAATCTTGGAGCCATGTTGCATCTTCAAGGAAAACTTGATGAAGCAGAGAAGAGCTACATGAAAGCACTCAGACTACGGCCCGGAGACCAGCTAACTGAGGAGAATTTGAGAAAACTGAGATCTTTACAGGCCAAAAGAAAAGTTTAAGTTTCAAATATATAATTATCATATCAACTAAGCATGAGGGCCTTACTGGAAGAATATCAGCTCTAGGTCTTGACAGTACGGACCAAGCACAGCAAGGCTCGGTACGAAAAAGACAGAGGGCCAATATTCTACCAGTAAGGTCCTGAGCAAGCATGGTTAATAATAGACTTATTACATGACTAAAACTACCCGAAAAACTTCAAGAGTGATCTTGCGGGATCACATGAGATGGTGCCCATTCCCATACTCAGGAATATTTGACTGGCAATGGAGCAATCTGATTGGTTGATTTTTAGTTATTGGTCCTCTGAACTAACTTAATCGTGTAATAATGCATGGTATAGTATCGACTGAAATTTGAAAACAATATATTTCAAAAGATTATTAGTTTTGTTAGAAACTCTAAAAAGTTAAGCAAAATAGCTCATTTTAAAGTTCTTAAATGAGTGCTTTATAGTTCTACAAATAGAAGAGTGTGCTTGCAGTTCTTCAAATCGAATATTTATAGAAAATGCTTAATAATTCTAAAAGATATTGCTCAGGTTAAAATGTGTTCTTAGTATTTGACCTTTCTGAGAGAAGTAACTTATGGTTCAGTTTAAACAGAAAACCAGTAAATTATAGAGTATGTAAGTTATAAGTTTGTTAAAAGAAATTGAAGTTCAATCATAAGATATACAGAAATTTGAGAAAGTTTTTTAGGAATGACTTTTGTTGTTGTAACATTAATTTTTATAGTTATTAGAGCCTTTTATGTTTGTTATTTAAAGAGTTTATTAAAAGATATTTTTTTCCTATACCAGTCTGAACTAGATATTTTTTCCACAATAGTTGCTACTAACACTTTCAATGCCTGTCTATTGCTAAAATAAACACTTTTATATGAACCAATGTTTTACAGACAACATACATGTGCATTTAAACCACTACAAAAAAGGCTGCCGATAACAGATTCTTAGAAAGCATAGCAGGTAGTTTTCTTGTTGAATGGCAAAATAACAGTGGGAACGCATTGAAGATGAGTGGCAAAGATGCCCCATTCAAATTGTAATTAGTACCCGTAACTGGATACTCACACTATTGGTGTCATAACACCATGTTGTGATGATGATGATGATGATGATGATGATGTTGATGACTGGATACCGAAGTGATCATGCGCCATTATACCATATTTGTATTTTTGTTATTGGACTTGAACTAGCTTGCAAGCGAGGCTAATGCAGGGGGTCTTTTCAAATGCAAATGAATAAACATCTTTTTAACGATTTTTTCCCTGTATGAACCTCCATTGCAAGCTTGGTCCAGTCGAGTACCGAGAATACAAATATGGCCTATTACATGACAAATAGGTGTAAAGGATGTTGTTGGAGAACCAATCAATTTCTGGCACCTTTCTAAGGAAATTTCCTTACCCTTTGTCCCCATTTCAGAAGTTCTGGAATTTTTGGTTGAATGGAAAGCACAAGAAAGGAAAATGGCTACTGAGTGTTTTAGCGGTATAAATTTATGCAGTCTTCAGTACACTTCCTGTAAATCCTCGAATTAGCGCCCCCTTCGAATAAGCGCCCCTCCTATTGGCTGAAATTTACAATAAGCGTCCCCCTCCCCTCCCCCCATTTTGTGAACGAGTAATGAGACAACAAAGGGTGTATAGTTTTCGTCATGCAGTATTAGATTTGTACATTGTTTCAGTTTGTGAACATGTTTAGTGAACACATTACTAACGGTGCTGCGATTTAAACTATAGGATCAGCTTTTTATGTCAATAAACAGCTTATGTTGGTGCTTACGTGCAGATGATGTATTATAAAAATGATCATGTCAGGCTACGATTTGGGAAAAATTAAGTAAGCCAGCCAAGAAGGGGGCAGGAAAAAAGAAGAAATAACTCTAGCCCCGAATAAGTGCCCTTGAATAATAACCCTCTAATATAACCCTCGAATAAATGCCCCCCTTGAATAAGCACCCCCCGTCTTATCCTAAATTTGAAATAAGCTCCCCGGGCGCTAATTCGAAGTTTTACGGTAAATCTCAAACTTTTCATGTACATGTACCAGATGTCCAAGTTCAAATCAATATTAACATGGAGAGGTCTTACTGGTAAATTACTCTGTATGACCAAACTGATCACTACATATACATGTACTGTATTGTACTACCATACAGCTTTTCAACGAAACGCATAACCTAGTCTGTAGACATTACAACTAAACCTACATAAGTGCTGCCCAAAGGAACAAAACGGTGTGCTTACAGTAAAATTTCAAGAGAAAAATAATCAAGAGTAATTCAATTCACATTCCACAAAATAATAAAATGCACTCTGGTTCTGGCTAAATCTCTCATCAAAGTCTAAATTATTTAGCAGTGTGTCTCTGATGTTCTTTACATCAGTGAATAGCTACTATATGTCAAAACTATGCATTTCCTAAAGATCTCAATTTCTGAAATATAACAAGAACTGTCATTTCTATAACAAAAATAGATCTTTTACTACACTGTATCTTCTGCAGCAATCACTGATCACTCTTTGTGAGACAAAATTTGGAAGAACTTCTTCTCGTGGAAACAAGCCACCAAGCTGTTACAACCCTTGGACACTGCAATGGCATTCAAACGTCCTCCCATAGGAAAAGTAGTAACCACACTCCCATCTGTTTTAACAACCAGAATGGTATTGTTGTCAGAAGCACACACCAAGTTTTCATGCAGGGAATCCACTGCCAGTGACAGAAGCTTGATTGTCTTACCACCCAAGCTTTTTGTTTCCTGAAGGAACTTCCCCTTGTTATCAAAGATCTTGATTGTGCTTGTGCAGTCGACAACATAGAACTTATCCTTGTGATGTACTGCAGCCACGTTATTTCCCTTGAAAAGATCAGATGTGAATGCCAACTTGTGGCGTCTTTCAGCATCATACACTACAACACCAGGCCCAGATGTGTCACTGCTGGATGTAAGAACATAACGGCCGTCCCCACCCACTGCCATCTTCTGAAACCTTACAGATGCATTTGGGGCCTGGACAAACTTATGAATGAAAGCCCCATCCTTGTCAAAGTGCAGAAGGCGATTCTTCTCCTGATTCAGGACCACAATATCACTGTTGTTAGTATATCCGATTTCCTTGAGGTTACCATATTTGATATGAAACTGCTTATGATGATCTCCAGTAGAAGTAAAAACATGAACACGCCTACTTTCTGCATCAAGAACAGCAATTTCACCAGTCAATGGTGAAACTGTCAGTGTTGTTGGAACAAAGTCTATGTTAATATGACGAATGACACGTCCATTTGACATGGAGTTATCTGGTTGAGTTTCATCACAAGAAATTTCACCAAGGATTTTGCCTGATTTGGGCAGATTCCCAGGGTTAAACTTGACACCAGTTGTACACTGAAGACTGCGCAAGTTAGCAACTGTGGCTCCTAGAGTCTTAAAATTACCTTGAAAATGTTCTTCAAAGATGCCTTTTGACTTCTGGAATGTCTTCCAGTCATGTTCATCTGTAATTTTGTCTGCAGTCTCCAGAGAAGTTGAAACCTTGGCGTAGAGCTGTTTGACTTCATCATACTTCTTTTCAAACTGAGTTTTGGTAGCCTTCCCACCAAAGGCTTCATCCACGTGGGACAACAGTCTTTTCTGTTCCTCCTCGATCATCTTGGTTAGACGCTTAGCTTCCGCTCTTATCTGATCTTTCATTCTCCTTTTGCTACCTTCGATCACATCGCTGCGCAACCTTGAGAGCTCCTCGAACTGTTCCCTCATGACATTTATCTCTTCTCTGTACTGTTTAAGGGCTTCACTGAAAGCACGTCTTTCTTTTCTCTCGGGTGAATTCTCTATAAGCCGTTTTAGTAAGTGGTTGGTAGGAAAACCAGTCACTCCAGACGGTGGAATGGTCGACTTGACTCGACACTCTGGGCACTGGATTATTCGCTCATTACGATTTCTTTTCGCTAGGTTTTTAAGACACTTAACGCAAACATTGTGGGCACAATTGGGAAGGCACTTGGGCTCATCAAATACTTCCAAACAAACGGGGCAATCAATTTCATTCCCCACAAATTCTGCCAAGTGGTCTGCAATTCCCTTGGACTTCGCCATCTTGCATGCGCTTCTTCGCGCTAGGATTTGTGGGAGCGAGCCAAAGTGCTCAGCGGGCCCTGTCAACGACAAAGGTAGGTGTGTAACGAACACATCGTTTGCAAATGACATGGGAGCACATTTAATTCCGGCCGAAAATCAAAAGCCTTTTAAGCCAACTTGCGATACAGTGGAATAGAGGGGGTAAGTTTCTAAAGAAACTGTGGTGCTGCGTCGGTGGGGAGAATAACAAGATAATTTGGTTTTATCAACTGGGTTGATAATGACTATGTGAATTGGCTACCGTAAAGAGATTTCGAGCGTTAGCCCTTCATAGGAGCGAATCGGATTTGGATTCGCTCCGACGAAGGGCTAGCGCTCGAAATGTCACCTTTCGAATCTCTTCACGGTAACCAATTCACATTGTCAACCCAGTTGATAAAACCAAATTATACAGTGGAATATCCCGATTTCTCGAACCCTCATATTTTCGAACCTCCCGATAACTCGAACCAAAATCGTTTCCCCTCCTCAGTCGAACACTGTAATTTTACCGAGTAACCCGAAAACACCGACCCCCGGTCCACGGAATCTACGGACCGGTCCATGGACTACCCCTACGGACACCCTCTACGGACCACCCTAAAAATAGAATAAAAAAAGGTAAATGACGATTTCGCTTATGGGTTGTCTAATAGATTACTCGTGTCGGTGAAATAGCGAGCGTTACGCTGTGCAAATGTAACAGACTTGGGCTTTTAAAACCCTCAAAATAATATCTAAAAGCTGTTTTCGGCATAAGGAGATGGCGATGGCAAAAAAAAAAAGGAAAGTTGTTACCTTCCGTCCGTGGCTCAATCTGATTGTGGCTATGGAAGATGTGTTTTTAGATCGTTTGCTTGTTTTATCTGTAATTCCGCTGAGCAAATTGTGAAGCCTGGAACGAGTTCATAGCCACAGCAAAGAAAATGGCAATGTGTTTAAGGATATAACTTGCTACCGAGTCTGAACCCGCCAAATCTGTAACATTTAATTTGCACAACGTAACGTTCGAAATTTCACCGACACGAGTAATCTATTAGACAGTCCGTAAGGGAAATTTTATTCTATTTTTGGGGTGGTCCGTAGAGGGGGTACGTAGGGGTAGTCCGTGGACCGGTCCGTAGGTACATGTGGGCCGCGGACCAGGTCCGTAGTGGGGGCCCATGGACGGGGTGTCAGTGTTTTCGGGTTACCCCCCGATTTCTCAAACTCTCAGATTTTGCGAACCAATTTTCGTTTCCCTTGGAGGTTCCAAAAATCGGGATTCCACTGTATTTGAAACAGTCATGCTATCACAAGGATGCTTAAGGAGAAAAGATTTAAAGGAGTTTGTCACTGTTGCGTGGCACTAACAGCAATCATCACAGGTAGCCCAAGCTCAGCATGTGAGCGTCATAATATCGGCATACAGTGCAAGAGTTCAACCCTAATTAGATGGAGGTAGTTAATTAGACATGAACTTTGTTGTAAGAGATTGTATGGAAATACTTTTGTCGCTGTTCACTGTAGGAAATGGGCAATGAAATTTTCCTTTAACTCACCTAAGTTGTTTCTTACGATTCTACAGCGTTGAAGGCGTCTTAACGCCGGGTTAACTGCGGTGGAAAACCGACCTGCTCACAAAAGGTAACCCGCCAAGAAGTTTTTAACGCTGTAAAATCATGAGAAACGACAAGAAGACAACTTAGGTGAGTTTAAAGGAAAGTTTTTATCGCCCGTTTTGTACACTTTACAGCGACAGCAGTATTTCTCATACAACCTCTCACAACGAAGGTCATGTCTAATTATTAACTACGCTCCATCTATTAATTAGGGTTGAACTCTTGCACTGTATACTAACATACTGGACTTGCCCTACCTGTGCAATCATTAATTTAGCGGTCAGTACTAAATGCAGACTGCAGATACAAAATGCAAACTAGGTACAAACTAAACTGCAGACTGCAGTCTGCGGACTAGGTACAAAATGCAGACTGAGAATAAAGACTCTTTTTTTCGTCGAATACGTGATATGATAACATGTCATTTTATAACTAAACCAGAAAAAATTTTGCACAGCGTTAAAAGGCCTAGTGCTACAGCGTTTCGCAGGACATGTAGGTAGCACAGATGGTAGCGGCGTCGACAAAATCTGGATCGGACCGGACCGAATCACGGATCGGATCACGGA
>Ga0126339_10002431_pt1 | contig 13323 bp, 9 predicted proteins | sample OrbTmetagenome_2_FD_92532 | JGI IMG/M metagenome (GOLD analysis project Ga0126339, IMG submission 92532) | Coral microbial communities from Petempiche,Puerto Morelos, Mexico - Orbicella T R C metagenome | ecosystem: Host-associated > Invertebrates > Cnidaria > Coral | place: Petempiche,Puerto... | reverse complement strand
GCGAGCCGTAACTAGGAGATCCGAAATTGACTTCTCTTTCTTTTGATTTGTTTTTTAAGCAACAGCTCTCTGTAGTATAGGGATTGTAAATATTGTCTTCATAGTGAGCACAATAACTTGAAGTAGGGGGATAATAGAGAAACATTAAAAAAGTTGAAATCTAAATATTGTTTGTTCAATTTTTTTTTTGGGGGGGGTCATCCCAAAAAATGACCGCTATAAGGGGGGGCCATGTGAAAAAATTGGTAAGCTGAGGGGGGTCATGTGATTTTTAAATGGTGCGTCCCAAATCCCACCAGCCCCCCCTCCCTCATAAAAAATGAACGGTCCCTAAGGACTGTCAAACCATAGTGATCAAACCTTATGCATGCTTTTTACGTTCAAGAGACTAAATTTATGCGATAGCGGGATATATGCTTTTAATACTAACAGGAAAATATTTTTATTCTTTGTCACTGCCAATTGTAAGCACATTTTCTTTGCCATCACGCGAACTTCTCATGAGAGCGTCTGCGGTAAAGCTCTGCTGTTTTCAGGTTTGAAATTGGCAAGAATGGTTGCACCAGCTGTGGCACACATTCAATGAACTTAGTCCCTAGGGTTTATTCCTACTCTGTTAATAAAAGAAAAATATCTCACCTACATCAAAGAGTTTGCGTTCTTCGGAAACATGTCGCCTATCGTTGTGAATAAGTGATGAGTAATAACAATAGGCGCATATTTAAATCGGCGTGAAGTTTTCATGGTAACGCACGGCACGCGAAACACGTCACAACAGAACCGCGTCGGAATCGAAACACAGCTTCTGCAAAACTAAGCTCTTTGAACTACGTTAAGGTTAGAAGATTAAAGAAATAATAGGCACTAGGGAAAGCCTGACGAACACTGAAGGGTAAGTCTGAAAACAAGACATCGTTGTTGATGTCGTGTGCAAATCAACCGGTCAGCTGACAGGGTTACACTGAGTGCGAGCGTCACGGCAGTTTTAGCCGGGTCGTTCTTAATTTCTTAACAATTTTGTTATTAGTTCATAGCAGTTTCAAAGTCAGGTCAGTTGTTATGTTACTATAAATATTTTGTGAAAATCGAGTAACAGCACGTGCACATGTGTTGTCTATCAATGAAGCTCATACAGTCATCGTATTTTCTTGACCCTTAACCCTCTGATTCATTGAATCAACTGAACAGAGCATTTATTGAACAATCAATCATTGACAAGAGAGTAACCTAAATAAATCTTCAGCAAGAAAAACTGCCACGTGAGCTAACTAGTGACCGGTAGAGCCTGCTTCAAAACCTTGGAAAGGGATTTTCAAAAAAATTGTCAACCAATTGAACCGATTTTAACTTGGCCCAAAACTTTTAGCACTTGAATTGAAGCCAGAGAAAGTGGCTTGTGTGACGTAATAACAATAACATGCAAAGACATTGCGCCTGCATAGACACGCCAACTTGCCCACGATCATTTGTAACAAATTACAGCCACAAACTATTCATTATTGAATGAGAAATGCAATTTTTAACCTTGGGAGCTCATTTTAGTCGCGGCTTTCAGTTTAAGAAGTTTTTGAATTTGCATTTGGATATTATTTATTACACATTGGGTTTGGCCTACGCATATCATTCTGTGAACACACGACGCCTTATCCAGCCACAAGCCGTTTCTTTCGCCAGTTTTCCTGATTCAGATGTTTAACTACAGACTATATTTTCGAGCGACTGGAAAAGCCGCTGATTTACAGACGAATGATTTTCAAATGAACGAGAAATGACGTTTATTTTTGGTCGCAGGGAAAACCCATTCAACGTCATCAGAGAGGTCTTCCCGTAAGCGTAACACGATACGCGATGATAAAGCCGAGCAGCGAAGATGAAGACAAAAACTCGTCTTGCGATCCAAGTTCGCGTAGTGCGCTTAGCGTTCTGTCATGCTAAACGAGGTGTTCTCCAGGGTAGAATGCTCAAGTGCGAGGGATCAAAACAGACTAACAATCTCGAGGACCTGTTGTCTACAAACAGGGAAGTGATTTGACATCAGGCCGCTTGGACGTAACATTGACGTAATCAACATATAATTATTAAAGACCGGAAAACATGCTGACATGCAGACAAGAAATTTACAAAGGCAAAGACCGCTAGACAGTTAACAGAACTTCCACAGCCGAGTTTTCAACCGAGTTACAACCCACAATACAAGAACTTCAAGAGTTCGAAGAAGAGGCGATTGATCAAAATCCAGAGGTACTTTTAAATTCAATACTGTTACTTTATATCTTTGAAAAGGTCGTATGGACCAAGTTTCTGCATAATATATTTTAACACAATTGTGCACCTTGCAATAATATTACGCTTTGTAGACAGCCTTCTTTTTGTGCCCTTTCGCCGGCAATCGATACTAATTAACAGTTATTGCAACGTTACAAATTTCAACTCGTTGATGTTTCGGCAACTATAAGCCTCATACTCTGGAGTTTGCACAAATTCGCCATTAAACATAGAACATAAAATATTCAAAATACCCCTAAAATCCACGAAAGTATCATGATGCAATAAACTTTCCTTGGCTCGATGGTTTTCATCATATTTTGCCGTTATATTATTTTATCGACGGGTTGTGGGTAAGATGAAAAACAGGAACTTTTAGATCTGTTTTCGTTTCGAGTCCTCAAATTTGCCAGCTCTGCACAAATGATAAGGAAATAAAAATATTGTTTTGCGAAAAAAATATGTAATGAAGTTAACCGCCACAAAGCTTTGTATATTGATGCTGGTCGTACAAAAATTTGAAGATATTTCGCCATCCAGCTGAAATGTCCAATGCTTTGCTCCTACGGAGCTTACCTATAGCAGGTTGTTTTCGACGGGCAAGGAGTTACATTGACGACAAGATGAAAAACTGGAATTTTCGAATCTGTTTCCGTTTCGTGTCAACGAATTTGTAGCACTAAACAAATGATAAGGAAATAAAAATATTATTTTGCGAAAAAATATGTAATGAAGTTAACCGCCATACAGCTTTGTATATTGATACTGGACATACTAAAATTTGAAGATATTTCGCCATGGGGGCTTACCTAAGGCAGGTTGTAAATGCAAATTCAGAACATCTACAGGGACAATGATTGTATCGAGCGAGCGTCACCGCTGACATCTTTAACCATAACATTGTCTGCCATTCTCAACTTGACAAAATAAGCTGAAACACGTGATACAACACACTTAAGTCATGGGAGGAAGATGTAACGCGATGAGGTCATGACCTCAAGACATATTCCTTGTTGAGTGGATAGTGAAAGTTAAAGGAAGTGAGTAGGAAGCTAGACTCCCTTCAGTGTTATAAGATCAGTGTCACAGACAGCTGTTTGACCACATGCGACCCTCAAAAGAACTTTAGAAAAAAGTTGAGTCTTTGTGAATGTCACCCGGTTCTGCTGCCGATCTCTTGTTAAACTGACTGAATCGAAACTTCTCCATCCAGTGTCTAAACAACCTCTACGTTGTACATGTATATAAACTATAGAATATGTAAATACTAGGCCATATTGGAACCAGTTAGCACCCTTACCAACGGTAAATGGTCGTAACTCATATTTGTAATATAATTTTTGCTGGACGCCGACAGTGTAGCGGCGCTTGTCCGTTGCGAAAACGAACAAATGTTCTCAGATAAGACGCACCAGAAGACACAAACACCAGCTAGTTCTGGGAACGACATTCCGTTCTTTTACTGTGTTTTAAACAACAAAACTGAATATTTCAAGGGAATCAGACTTATTGCCACATATAGAGATATGCGGCAATAAGTCTGGTAGATTATTATCAGATAATGTTTGCTTTCTTATGATTTGTGAACAGTAGAGATCTCTAAGGGAAAGCCCTGGGAACGAGGTTGAACAGATGAACTGTACAACAGATGTTTTCCTCTTATCTTGCATTCATAAAGCTTTCAAATAATGCTAATTTAAGGTTCTAAATGATGTAATAACAGTATATAACACGAATCCCAGCTAGTCATCGGTTAAGGTAACCTATTCCGGACAAAGAAAAACAGTATGAATGTGAATCATAATAATCTGGATACTTCTTGTGCAAGCTCACCTTCGAGTTACACGCGCGAGTGGCGAAGAGCAAAGCGAGAGTCTCGTCTCGCGGCTACAGCGCTTGTGTTCCAACGTGAGCCTGCTCGCAGGCTATTCTTGTGCCTTGCATGGGGACACCGCGACAGAACGAAATTTTGTCGACGGGGATAGCTCGGACGATGATGACATTTTGATCTTTGTGATCGATACATGCAGAGTTAAAAGTAACCTAGCAGCTAATCTTGTGCTCGATCAGACTCTCAAATTCAGTTTACACTGAGGGAAATAACACTCCGTAGGACAAAAAGATGGCGACCGGTACATTTACTCATAATTTTTAACGCACAAAGACTCTCAAGACGCTCATAAAAACGTACAGAAAAGTTCTAAAAGCTTCAAACCTAGAATTACACACAATGTCGTCAGCACAGGAACAAATATTGCAAAAATGTGGCTTTCCTTGTAGTTTATGGGCTGTGTAAGGCTCGCATGGTGTTGTGGTAAAATGTACAGCAGCCATCGTTTCTTTCTTGCGGAGGATTGCACACGCGATTCTAAGCAGACTCTTCTTGGAAATTTTCAGGTTTCTTGGACTGATCCAGTCTTGTAAATGGGGTGGAAAAAAGTTTCAACAACCCCAGATACCTCAAGTACTTCCCGACGAGATTTGCATCAGAACAACGAAGGACAACAGCACGATTCATTGAGACTTTCCGAGAGGCGATACAGGAAAAGACGAAACGCCATGACACTTTGCATGATGGAGGACCTCTTACAGGCAGAGAACTTTCAAAGTCTTTTAAATATTTACACAACGAGAAGAGGATCTAGAAATTCCGTGGAATAGATGTTTTCACCGTTCCAAGCTTGAAATATCAATTCTCTTGTTGGTTTGCTTAGGCAATGAATTGATGTTGAACGGAGAAATTTGACTTTGATCACCGTTAGGAGTTAATTAAACAGTGTTTGGATTGTGTGGATAGAAGATAACAATGGCCAAGATTCACATTGTATGTACGGTGGTTGCGTGTAAATCAGCAATTGGGTACCCAGTGCAAGCAATATCATACACAATCATTTCATTCAAAATCACTGACGGCCCGGACGTTGTGCCAGCTTATAAACTGTCCAATAAGCAAGCTTAGCTGATATCAGAATTAGCAGTTGTAAACACTTTTGCAATATAATTATTTATAGGTAATCAGAAGTCGATAAGACATCTGAAGTTATTTTACAGAAGCTTTAACAGTACCAGGTGAAAAGAGCTGGAATCGATCAACGACAAAACAAGATTATTTTAACTGTTTTAAACCTTTTTGATCATGTCTTGAAATGAATATATTTTCTTTTGTAGATAGGTAAGCATTTTCATACTTTTCATTCTCAGCTGCATGTCAACTATAATTAAGCACGTTTATGAAATTACAGGTTCTGAAAGGGTGCGTGACTTCTGGCAAATAACGTGTTCGTCGTATATGTCACTAATCTGATTCTGTAATGTAGAAATAAAAATGCTTTTACTCTACCAAATCGTTATCGATGTAGAACTACCGTATGCGTCACAATGGACCCTTTTAGCTTACGCGGGCTTACGCGGTTTGTTGCCCCATCAGTCAGATCATGTGATGGAAAACTTAAGAATTTTTGTTTTCAAATTTTCAGATAGTCGCGTTTATATGAATGAAAAATTTTATAGATGGATGAAAGAACATTTCCCTAGAGAATATCACGTGGTCTGAAATGGGAAAAGAAAGCGCCGCTCAGCTAAAAAGATATATTGTGCCCGTCACTGCCAATGTTAATCCCATTTAAACAATCACTCGGCCGTTGGAGTGCAACACGGTCAGTAAAAATTGCTTGCAAAATCAAATAGACAAAAGTCTGTCAAACTCTTTCACGGCTATGAAAAGGCATAGTTTATATAAGTGAAATGGAGTCACACATCGGGTCTTTATTTCGACGATGAGCTGAGAGAGACTGGGGCAGAATCAGGAAACAATCTTGTTCACAAAAGTCTTTTCTTTTTTTCTCGCGGGAACGAGGTGCATAGAAAAGACCGCAGTCTGCTTTGCGTGACGTCACGCAAAAGAGAATAAAAGAAATGAAAAGGGGCTGGCGTGGAAACTTAGTACCAGTATTTCTTAAACAAGACGCGGGTACCATGCAATGGCCAGTGTGACGTCACATGCTTTACCCGTTAGCTACCTGGCGGCTCTCAAACATGTGTTTTGGATTATAATCAATGAATCGATTTAAAACTTACATGAATTACCCCAAAATGTTAGCTGATGTCCTCAAACTCTACATGGTTGCCAGCAAAAATGCTGTTTTCTTTCACCACTCGATTTCCCGTCTTACCGGTCTGTGATGAGATCTGCCCGCCATATCGCCCGCCGATTTAGGGTTCGGCGTGTTCACCTGGTTTTCTGCGGTATTCTATTCTGCGCTGTTTATATTGTTTTGTATCAAGACCTTGGAATAAGCTTACCGGCTCCAGAGCTTGATGACCGGGTAGTCGAGATTCCATTGAGGTACGTTGAACTTTCATAACAACATAAAGAAGTTTGTTAAGTTGTGATCACTCAAACGTTTTCAAAGCCTAACATTAAAAGACCGAGTCATTGAACTAATTTTTATTAATGTTTGGTAGCTTTGGTTACTTGACGTTTGGAATACTTTTCCATTTAGTCTTCATTCAAAAGGCAAAGCAGAAAAACTGTTAACGCCGGGCTATGTATTTAAACTTACTGCTGACCAAATTAAATTTCATAAGTAACTGCCAAGCAATTTTCCACCTCTTTCTCTCGGGAATACCGCTGATAAATTTACTAAAAACCCTCATCTGGTCAGACAATACAAATCAATTTCTTTCTGGTTTCGCACTAGCAAAACATAGTTGCTGCGCGAAAACTGTACAGTGCCTAGAAAAAGCCTTTGCTCCCTTACAAACACAAACTGGAGTTCCCTCCTGTGCGTAGTAAAAAACAAATAACTGCATACATGCCATTAACCTTTTCAAATAATTATTGCTAAAGAAATAGCCTTTTAGGAATCAAGGGGCTAAATTATGCTGTTCTTAATTGGAATTTTTCACAGCTAACAAAACATTGGAATAATAGTTAACTACGCAGGAAGCACAGAAAAAATGATAAACGTAGGAAGAGGAAGGAGCATGGGACGAATGTTTGAACATCTCAACAGCAATCCCTAGTGCTAAACTCAGTACATACTGTGATCTTTTCGCTGTTCGATGTTGTCAACCTATAACACAGATAAATGTCACATACCATACTTGGATCAACATCTGAATTCTCCTTAAAAGGTTAGCACATTATCAACAGACAAGTCACGAGAATTAAGAAACTCGTCGATACTGTCAATTATCATACAGTGAGAAGGTTAAGATATTTCTTCTCTTAGGTTCCGAGTTGCTGAAGGCTGGGTGTGGAAGGACGATATAGACTACAGAGGCACAGCTCGAAAGAGTAGCACCATTGTTTTGGACAAACTCGACTCTACCAACCAAACAGGTGACGAGTTACCCCCGTCAGTTGCACAAGACACTGGGCTGGATTACGGGCAGGGAAGGTATCTTGAACTGGAAGGTGTAGAAGATTACATATTGTGGCAAAAAGGATATCTGGAGCCCACGAAAAAACAAGTGAACAGAAAGTGAGAATAATCTTTATTTCAAACTTCTATATTTCATTTGAAAATACAAGCAAGAGCGAGGTAGAGCGTTTGATCACGGCGTAATAAGCTCCGTATTTCTTTGCTTTTGCGTTTGCTGAGCGCTCTTACTGGTTGAAAACCAGGCGCAACCTGTGCTCACTGAAGTAAAACAAAAAATAACAGTGACAGCGCTTATATTCTTTTCCCCTTGTTCGCATCAGCTTCTCGCAGTTCACATTTTGGCTGCGAGCTCTGATTGGCTGACTACGTTATTTGCACGTATTATAATTTTTGAAATGCCAGACGTGATTGCATGTACTTTATTTCAAATTTGTCTCAAAAACTTATATGCTCTGTACAATACACCAAAGTTATGAGACGGACACTTGTTATTGGTCCCGCCGATTTTCAGTCATTTTACTCAAACAAAACTCTCTATAAAAAGAACAACTGGAAACACTTTGAAACCGTCAACAGACTGCTTTTTCAGTAAAAACTATTAAAATACCACCGGCTCCTATGCTATGAAATCCACCACCGAAACTCGCAGACTTGCTGATGTCTTGAAAAAATTTGCTTTGGCAACGTTGCAAGCTGAAATTCTCGTTTTTTGTTGGTGTACATTAAGCAAAGTTAGTAAGCGCCTTGAGGATTCCGGCCAAACTTTCTCACCAAAAACATTCCGCTGTAACGGATTACTTCTCTGATAACCGGCACCACAGATGTCGTTTTTTTCTACTTAAGGTATTGTAAAAACTCTCAACTTTAGCTCGAAGAGGTGTCTTTTTACTGCTGTTTTATAGACATGTATTGTTCCAGTTGGCAATATGTGCTACTCACAATTTGAGAAGACTGTGATGAACAAACTAGTCCGCTTTTCCAATAGTATTGCTGTTCCATTTTGCAGGTTTTGAGTGCTGAAACGACTTTAAATAGACTTCAAACAGACGTGTATTCATTGTGCATAGGTTAAGCTTTATTATATCAGAATAACTGTTGTCTGGACTCACTGTGAGCCAGACGTTCCTCTCCAAGACGGACAGTCAGAGCTGTTCGCGACCTCGTCCGTCTTAAAAGTAGTTGACTGTACTGCATCTTTGTCTAAAGTTTTGGGTTATATTTCTTAAAACTTTTTAGAATCCGAAACTGCAAGAAGGAAATCCAAAATGTTCTCTTTCTCAAGACGCACTACACCGGAAGTGACGTCGTCGCTAATATCCTCAATCGTTTTGCTGATCTACGTGGCCTGCGTATTGCTCTCCCCAGCGGAGGCCTGTCGACGTTTTATTGGCCTTCAAGATTCCACTGGAAATATGTGGATATCATGTTACTGGACGGCACTCTTCCCAATATACTTTGCAATCACGCTCGATTTAATGGTGAAGTTATGGACGAAATTATGCAGCCCCAGACCGCATTCATCACCATATTACGCGATCCAATGTCACATTTTGAAGTAACTTTTCGAAACTTAAACTTCGCGGAAATTTTAGAAATGGAGGACCTTGGGCAACCCTATTTGACGTTCTTGGAAAATCCTGGAAAATACATCGGTAGGGCAATACAGCGGAAGAGGTTTAAGGTAGAATAATGTTTTAAATTTTGGCCTTTAGGCAGTGCAAAGTAATGTCTTGTAATAGCACCTTAATATTCGAGGAGTCATATGGTGAAATCTACCGAGATGGCTCCTGCCTTTACTGCTTTTCTCCATTTTACCGAAAAAAAACAGACAAAATCTGTCCGTTCTTCGAATGTGGACCGGCAAGGCTTTATGTAGATTCTTTTTCCAGACCTATTGTACCTCAAGGAACGACTGAAGTCAGCTGCCAAAGTTTACTTAACAATACTTAGCTGTGTTGAATTGAATACGTCTACCTGATCTAAATCTCCCTAACGTAGCTCCTTTTCTTGCTGATAGTCGTCAGTTGCTAATATCATCTTACAAAATAATAAAAGCCTCTAAAAACGCATGAAAACGACTGAATTAGAAAACGAGCACGGTGACTCCCCATTTTCTTTTACTTTTTAACAAAGTTGATCTTTACCCTACTACATGGCAAGTTTTCAAAAAATTCTGTACGTGGAAACATTTTGGGCGTGAACGTAGGGTCAGTTTTGTTATTAAGAAAGAAAAGGGCCTGAAACTAAGTTTGGAAAATATTACTTGAATTCTTTTTTTTTTAGGATTCTCTCAACCTTATCAAGAATGGAATGTTCTTTGATCTTGGTCTGCGAACAACAGATTATCACAAGACAGAGGTGGTACGTGACGCCATTTTGGATATTGACGATAAGTTCACCCTGGTGCTAATTTATGAATATTTGGACGAGTCGCTGGTTTTGATGAAAAGAAAACTATGCTGGGAACTCGATGATGTGTTATATTTAAAGTTTCATTATCAACTCCACGGTGAAAACACACTTCACAATATCAATAGCAACATCACAGAACAAATTTACCGCTGGAACAAAGCGGACGCCATGTTGTATCAATACTTCAACAAAACGCTTTGGAATGAAATTCACTTCGAAGGAAAAGGTTTCGTGGAGGAACTTCGTGAGTTTAGAACTAAACACGAAGAAATGGAAAGAGATTGTTTGGGACTGCAACTGAATTTGGAGAAAATTGCGCTAAATGTAAATGTTACATCATTAAATCGATACTTTTGTCAAAAAATGCTTTTTGGAGAGATTGAGTATGTGCACTACTTTCGACGAAAGATGGAAAATAACAAAAGGAAGACTCTCACGAACGGCATTGCCGGCTCGGGGAATGGAACTAGGATATTTTCGGAGCATGCGCATGAAAGGATTGGAGAAAAGACAAGTTTACTCACAAATGAGACAGATGCAAGTTCAGTTTCAAGTCGTTGACCAAGGACCGGGAACCAAATTAAAATGCTCTGTTATTGCGAGAGGCATCTTTCGTTTTCCAAGCCCTTCGCGAATGAGAAAAAGTGAATCCGACTCTTTATGACGTACAACAATTTAACGTATAACGTATTTTTAACAATCAGGCCTCTAAAATAAACGAATTGTACGTTCAGAGCCATATGAAAAGGTCAGGGATCCTCGTCGCCTCGCTTAGGGGTGTAAATAAAGGATTTTGGTCTCACTTAGAGTGTACATGACGAAACGTCACAATTTTTTTATCTTTTAGAGTTGCACTCGTAGAGATAACAATTAAAAAACGCTCCGTTTTTAGGCTTGCAGTTCTGCCGTTCTCTTGAGTCCGGTCTACTAGCCCGGGCTCCCTTCTTTAACAGTGGCTGGTAATCAAGCGATTCAAGCTTATTACGTTTTAAGTGTTGTCTTTAATGAGTCAAATAAAGCTTGAGCCACGCTCAGATTAATATCTTTTAGAGGTTTAATTCAATTTCCCAACGAGCATACTCGACCTTTTCGCATCGGAGTACCCCTCCCCCACCGGGGAAAAATGTAACACCCGACGGGTCTGTGTCCCGTTAATATGCACTCCATTAATATTTAGTTGTCTAATAAAAATGGCCTTTGGCGCATTTTCTTCTGTTCTGGAAAGCACATTAGTGCATCTGTGTTGGAGTGTTTGAGTGCGCGCGGTAGGAACGTAGATTGAAACATAACTTTTTAAAACATGAGGTTTCTTTTCGCTTTTCAAAATTACATTCCCTTTTACTGAAATGAAATCCTCTGAGAAGTAATTAACTTTTTCCCTTGTTTATCTAAACAGTCAAAACAACTGTTTGTTCGTTTGAACTACAATGAAACTAAAACAACGGTGGAACACACTCTGTCTTTACTAACTGTTCACTCGATCATTCACTCACTCACTCATCTTCATCGGGCCCATGAGGACCTCTTGAGGCCGGTTTTCCAACTGTTGCTTTGAAATAATCTTTTCGTCCAACTGGAAAATGATAAATACAGTATATGATTCTCATCAAAAAAGGGAATTGACGAGAGGACGGTTCCTAGTCCAGGGAAACCACTAAAACGCAGTAAATTATTTTGTTTCGGCTCCTTCTGACTGATAAAGCTCCACAATTCTATGGTTCCATTTTATAAAAATAAAATGCGTTCAACGGGATTCTAGAAATTACACGGTCATAAAAATGTACAAAGAGCAACAGATTTAACATTTCAGTGGCCATGGAGTCGAACATGCAGCCTGCGGTGAGAGCTTAATGTTTCTACATCCTTTGTTTCCATTTCGTCAGCTAAATTTAAGCGTAAATTAAAGGAACCATATCATGGTTCGTCGCTTTTTAACAACCGAAGTCCGAGCTATAAGTCCAAGTTAAAAGGTGTTAGTCAACTACAGTGCAAGAAGAGTTGTGTCGTCTCCTTCACCAAGCTGAACTTGGTCCCGTTCATTGCTTGGAGTCAGCTCTAACTGTACATGTTCAGTACCTTCGCTCTGAGTCGCACTTCCAAGTTGCAGGAGTTCTTTCTCATTGACCACAGTATTGTCAGTATTAAGTTGCTCGCTGACGCTATTTATTGTAGTGCAGCTTAACTGTAACTGCTCTGTTGCGATTGTCGTAAGCTCTGTTCCATCACTTGAGGAAATCTCTTGGTCTTCCATATCATCAACTCCAGCGCTATCCAACTGTAGGTGTTCTTGTTGTAATCCTTGTGTGCTATCTAAGTGTGACAGTTCCTCTCCGTTCTCTTGATGATTCTGTGTATGTGTGGAATCCTCCTGTAAGTTGTCCAACTGTAAATGCTCAGGCTCCATTAGCTCTGTTATTACTCCTTGCAACTCCTCCTCGCACCCCTTTCTTTCTGCACCGCTCATCTGCAGCTGTTCGGAGTCACTGTTTTGACGGACACTCGGCTGCAGCTCATCTACTCCCTGCTGTCCATTGGTCTGCATCTCTTCATCTCTGTGAGTTATGTTTTGCTGCTCATGTACTGGTGCTCTTCCTTCAAGCCGAGCCTGCTTTTTAGCATGAACTTTCAAGTGAGCTTTCACGGAGTTTGGTTGAGTAAACCCTTTGCCGCACAGATCACACTTGAACGGTCTTAATCCAGTGTGGATCACTTCGTGTCTGTTACGATGCGAGATCATTGTGAAAGACTTCTCGCAGTGTGAACACTTGTAGGGCCTCTCCCCTGTGTGGCTCCGGAGATGGCTGATAACATCCGAGCTTCGTTTAAAGCCTTTGCCGCACTGAGGACAAGGATAAGGTTTTTCACCCGTGTGAGTTCGCATATGAGTGGTGAGATTCGCACTGAGCGTGAACCCTCTATCGCATACGGAGCACTTGTACTTTTTCTCCGGTTGTTCCCCGGTGTGTTTGCGTTGATGAAGTTTGAGCTTTCCTTTTTCTACGAACCTCTTACCACACTCCTCGCATTCGTATGGCTTTTCTCCACTGTGCACGCGCAGATGCCTCTTGAGGGAGGATAACTGCGATAGACCCTTGTCACAAAACGTACACTTGAATTCCTTCTCGGTCGCGTGACTTCGCATGTGGTAATCAAGCTGAGACTTCCACTTGAACGTTCTTAAGCACTGCTCGCAGTTAAATACGGGCTTATCTTCGGGCGCGGTTTTCTTCCTCTTGGTGGGAGAAGGCATTTTGGCTGT
>Ga0126339_10002430_pt1 | contig 13323 bp, 9 predicted proteins | sample OrbTmetagenome_2_FD_92532 | JGI IMG/M metagenome (GOLD analysis project Ga0126339, IMG submission 92532) | Coral microbial communities from Petempiche,Puerto Morelos, Mexico - Orbicella T R C metagenome | ecosystem: Host-associated > Invertebrates > Cnidaria > Coral | place: Petempiche,Puerto... | reverse complement strand
CTGTTTTCGTGTTTTGTGAACGTGATGTAGGATACATGTCAAACTGTTAGAGTATCTTTCCATAATATATATATATATATATATATATATATATATATATATATATATATATATATATATATAAACTAAGCTAAAATAAAAATAAAACGCCCCAAAAATTTACGCTTGCCGTGTTTGTAGAGTTTGGTATAATGGCTCATATGCCATGATCGCTTAGCCAATGAAAACTCTTGAATTGCATTATCCAATGATCCAGTTTTTAATAGTAGCTAATATACCATGATGGCTAAGCCTTACCGCTGTGCGTCACATACGTGAAGTGCTTGGCGTATCAAACCAAAGTTCATATTGGTCAATAGCCTGGCGGTACGCATAACGTTGTTTTAGTTATCTAAGTGTTTTGTTTCTCTTTTATTATGAAATATTCCTGCCTTGGGGAAACGTTTTGATGCAATAACGTAGTTGCATATTTTCATGATTTGTCAAACTGATACATTATCTTTCCATAATACATCGCGGAGAAACTACATAGGAGCCTTTTCCGAACAGACGGTTTTACGATAAAACGTAAACGATATATCCAACCAAATATTCCATTTAACCTGTTTAAGTTGGGGCAGTTAAATAAAGAGGAATGGACAGGGGTGGAATATATTGTTTACACTGTAAATAAAAAACAAATATGATGTGGATATAAGAAACTAAATAAGGAATAATAAGGAACAAATAGGGAACCAGATGCAGTTAAGCCTTAACTACTTACGCGGTAATGTTTATTTATGCTCCTTACCTGATACATTCATTCTAAATCTTAATGAAAACAGCGCAAAATTAATTAACTTGTTTTTGCTGTGCTTTTCAAAATGGCACATATAAAAGCCCGTTGAAATGGTCTCGGATACCCGAGACAGCCCTTCCCCGAGTTACCCTGGCCAATCTAATTTTTCACTTATTTCCTTGCAAAATTCAACCAACCGTTTACATAAGGATCGCGAACCCGTCTCGGAGGGGGTAGGTGAGGGGGGGTTGGGGAGGGGGAAAGACATCTCGTTGGGCGAGTTGTCTCGCCTCGGCTGGTAGGGTTTCCCTGGCAAGCGGGACACTTTGGCTCACCTACCGGGGCAGCTCTCGGCGTGGCGAGTGTCACGTAATGCCTTGTTTTAGGATTTAAAGCATAAATTTGTATCAAAGAAGTGTAAATTAATTCGGCAAAGCCCACTGCGATCGATTGAGTGTGGAAAACCAAAGTAAAGAGGGTTATCTGCACATTTGATTATTCAATTAGGGTAATGAATAATCATGCAGGTTCAACTTTTACTCGGCCTTCAGGGACAACGCTTTCACATATAAATTTTTCCTAAAGAATACTACCTTATGCGCTATTCCATTTAACCGAAACGTAGGAAAAAAGGTAAAAAAAATTACTACGCTCAGATGGTGAAAGAAGAAAGTCAATCCAATAGAAATACGGTTACGCACACGGCTTGTAACAACAATTCAAACAATTCAAACAATGTTAATGATAATAATAAATATTATTATTCTTTTAGCTAGTAGCTGCAATTTCCAAAAGAAGGAATATATAGGAGATGACCAAAGCAATAGACATTTAGAAGCCGATCAGCAAAGAATGGGGCAGTATTTTGTTAACATGGTGACCAACCTGTAGGAGAAAAACACTCAAAAGGCACCTTTTACAATACCCAGATTTCAATCTGAAAAATATAACATATAAACGTGTACTCGAAAGCAAATATTTTCTATAATCCCACATGTACCAAAGTACTCTTTGGGCCGGCTTAGTATAAGAAATGTTAGATGATATTACTGAAATTTAGCCAGCGGTTCAGCAGGAATTTTCTCAAAAAAGGTGTACATATGCATGTATATCCAGAGCCTGGAGACGGAATAATTCGGTGAGGTCATTTTCGTGGATGGGAGATGGATGTTATGGTGAGAATGTACTTTTGGTTTATAATTTTGGCTTATTAATTTATTACAGGGAAAGAAAAAGAGAAAACCAAAAGTGGGAAAAATGAAGGAGAGATTGCAAAAGAACGAGAGTGTGCTGATAATATTACTGTCCAAAAAATTAAATCAGGTAACCAATAAGATCCAAAAAACTTCATCAAAAACCAAAACAGATTGTGTCAAAATTTTAGATAAAGCTCGTTTCTGTCTGCTTTAATTTGTTACTGATCATATGTTAGTTTAGATGGTTTTCCATTTACCTGGCTAAAAATCAGCTAAATCTTCTTTGTATTAAAATTAATTTTTTAAATTTCTCCCATGGTACTATTATTAATGATGTACATGTTTGGACGCATAAATCGTTTCCAGAGTTGCCTTGCTCAGTTCCACTGGTTTTTCCAAGCATTTTCCCAATGGTTCCATGGATTTGCTTACTTTAATTTTCTTTCACCAGGATTTCAATGTAAATCCATGCGTTGAATACACCTTTTTTAACATGATTGTTGTGCAAATTACTTTCAACTTGTAACTGGGACTAAAATGCTGTTACACTACCTTAGACCATAACTGAATATTACCCCTGATAAGTAACTATGTGCTAGTCTTTAGAACAGGATAACATTGTGAGAGGATATCAATGTAACGGACTGACCCACTGACCAACTGACTGACTAACAGAGCTGAACTAACACAAGATAGCTTCTGGCCAGATTGTCAAAATTCAATAATTATTAACAGTAGTGCTGTTCAGCACAGCCAGGAACCAGGACTGTCCTCTAAAAGCGCCCGGGTGCCACATGCGACTAGCTTTTGCCTTTGGGCGACTGGAAATAAAAGACTTTTTTTTCACATAAGCTTAAGTGCTGAGCACCCAGGATTTCATGGCTAGGAACCTTTGGGCTACTCATAATTTTTCTTAGACCAACAGCCTTGGGTACGGATCTAGAGTAAATGGTGACCGATTTCTCAAAACTGGGGTCCATGTGTTTATGGGCATGTTCCCCTACACAGTGTTTTGGATTTTGATTCCCTATTGTCCTCTTTCTTGGGTTTCTGAGTCATTCTGAAAAATCTGACTAATTTCTGTAAAACAATGGAAACCTGACAGTGTATGAATCATTTGCAGGTGACAACCCTTGCCTAGTCGGCACATGATACTTCAAGTTCAAATCGTTAACTTACAGGTACATTGTACATTAGTGTTTAGTCATTCAGCAAGCTAGTTTGTTTGGTAAGTGTCTCTTTCTTAACTCCTAGCAACATACATATAAAAATATATTACGAAATGGTAGCTCTAGACTTGTTCTTCGTTTCTTCTCCCTCTTTGGACTACTCGTAACAGGATGGAGTTGTTTCTGGTATAGCTTTAACGTGTAGCTTTACTCTGTGTTTTTGCATAACATCTTTAACCTTGGAAGGGGATCTTTTTGAATGGTGGTTTCATTAGAGAGGTAAAAGGCCGAAGGTGGAAGGTGGAGGGGGGCGTGAGTGGGACTCTTGTTGATGGTAAATGTCAACACCCACATGATTGAAACATTGCGTCTACCCACTGGGAACCCACATGTAATAAATTACTATGTAATGTTTCCAAGTCAAGATACATTAATTGTAGAGAGAAGATGTGAAAGATATCACTGATTGATGGCGTTCACTGCCACTGTACACAACTATCAAAAATAGAAATTTATTTTATTAGATTACAGATAATTTATTAGGGGGGTAGGGTTTTCAAATCAGAAATTAGAGGCTTCTTAATAGACGGGCTGGGTTAATTGAAGATCTGACCGATATATACTGTCAGCATATTAGTAACCGTAGGGAAGTATTTTAGGATGGGGTGTCCATAATTATTATAGAGACAGAATCATAAATTCTTTTTTTTTTTTTTTGGTGAAAGGTTGGCTGTCCATAGTATGAAGGTGACCTTCTATACCAGAGAGTTGCCTTTAAGACACAACTAATGTCCTACCTGACGAACTGCGCGCAGGTTGCCATGCCGGACACCGGTGACCCATTTTTGGCGCCAAATTAGAAGCTTGGAGACACAAAATGTTTCAAAATTTTCACTTTTTGCAATTTGATATGGTTTTTGGAATTGTAAATCCTTTTTCGTGAGTATTTAATGCTATCTCCAGTGGTGGAAAAGTCAGTAAAGTAGCCTGATTTCAATGTCTTTCTTGTTAACGTACATTGACGTCAGGACAGTAAAATTTCCCGCCTGCTGAATCTTGATTGGTCAATTCAGATTTCCGGCACGCCAGCTGTATGCAAGGAATATGTTATACAAAACAAGCATAGGACAAATGAAGCGTTTTAAAGTTCCCCGAATTCAATATTCACATGATGTATGCCCCATTTATGATTCTCTATTATATCCTTATCAGTGTTCTTATCATCCTTGATTTTGGGTATCCGTGTTATGGTTAATTGACAGCTGTCAAAACAAGCTATCCGCTGGTCAGTATCACCTGACCATTTCGCGGGAGGTTTTTTTTTGGTTGCAACTTTTCAATTCTTCTTCACTTTATTTATTTATTTTATATAGCTACAATCGTGTTTGCTTGTTTTTCGATTTTGAGAGATTTTCGCGAGAAATGACGGCACACGAAAAAGAGACTTTCCACGAGTTTTCAGACATTTTAAAAGATTAAAAATAATGGAAAGAATGCTTGAAAATTATAAAAAAAAAAGAGTGGCGGACTGAACACACAATTCAGATCCCGACATACTTTCAACCAATCAGGTAAGCAGAACAAAAAAGGTAGATTGCAGGTAACTTGAAAGTCGAACGTAATTTGCATGTGCTTTGTTTCTACATTACTATGCTAAAACGATTGGCTTAAAAGAACAACAAAAAATAAAGAATCAAAAAACTCGCCCACTCTTAATTTGTCATCCATCGTACACGTTTTACCATGCTTCGCGTCAGCTACCTGACTGTATTTGCTGCCAGTTGTATATGATTGGTTCACTACTGATTGCCTGTGTCCTTTATGACTGACCAGAGCGGTTAGTTTGCTTTTGGTTTTACTACACTCAATTGTAAACCGTTCTATTAGAGCATACCAGATTTATTTGGATAAACCTTAAATCGAGCAAAAGGCAGTTATTTTGGGAAACACTGCCAAAAATAGCTCAATCAATCTAACTGTGTACTGGACCACAGAAGGCTCAGATGTGACACATCTTTACTCCTACTTATGGGCTCCTGGTAGGTATTAAATTGTTTAGTTCAGTGAAAAAAGTGATAATAGACAATAATACTGCTGAGCAGAGCTCCAAAAATTCATTCCTTGCCGTCTATGTCAGTACTAACCTTCTCTTGACGAAATATTGAAAACACCAGAAAAATTAGAAAATGGGAAAACGAGAACTTTGCTATCATTAGAACATACATATAAAAAATATACGACAAAATGGTAGCTCTAAACAATGTGATAACACGAGCTACCACATGTTCATTTCAAATATGTTCCGAACTAGTTCCCCTTGATGGTTGAAACTGCTTTGAATTTTTCCTTCAAAAAGATGAAATAACTTTAAAAGAATTCCAAATCATCGACTGTCTCGATAAATATTTTTGAAGGCCTACACCGAAAAATTTGTCCATCAATTACAAAATAACAAATATTTAATCAATTAAATAATAATAAAAAATTATTGTAAACTTACCAGTTGTGATGTCCTTGTCAACATGAATTAAAACAATGAACAGAGAACTAGCATCTGTCAGATTTAGACAATAATGGAATCATAATACGTTTCTTAGTAGTTCCCCTATCTCTCTCCGGCAAAAGCTCGGAAAATCTCAGATGCAAAGTCCTTTCCCATAATAGCCCATATAAGAAGCCCCCGCCCCTTTCAACTGGTGATCACCGACATAACAAGTTCCCCTTTCCGCTGATGATACCCGACATTATTTATTCCCTTCCACCAAGGATACCTCACAAAACAAGTAACCCCTTCCCTGCCCAACCCACCCTGTTCCACCAAATGTATGCTCAAGGGCACAAAATTAGTTTTGACTCTTTAAGAAATTTATAACCGGCTGGCAGTTTTAAGCCCGCCATTGTAGATCTTGTGTTTCTGTTATGTCTTAAAAGATTTGTGATGCTCATACAATAACTGCAGAACTTAAATGTTTTGTGCATCAAACTGTTATGTCTATCGCTAAAGAGTTTTACAACCCCCCTAAGTTCTTCCAAATATGAACCAAAATATTTCTGAAACTCAAAATCCCTTTCAATATTAAGCTTACCAAAAACGTCTTTTGAAAGAATACAAGGCCAGGGCCTATAATCGAGTGTTTATGCGGATGCAGTCGTAACATGTTATAACATTGTTGATCACTAGCTGCCTATATGTAGACTTTTGTACCATTTCAATAGCCTACCTATTGTAAACGTTCACTAAAGGCCTGTTCATATCATCTTTAAAGCTGTCGTCCACAGTCCATCTGAAAAATGAAAAGATTATAGTTCAACTTCTTTTAAGAGAAAACACCGTTTGCCTCAAATTAACATAAAAGTGCATGCATAACTTAGTGAGTCAAACATTCAAATTGTACTCTTTTAAGTCCCAGTCTTGAAGCGTAGGAAAATTACACTGAAACTAATATCAAGCTGTTAAGACTTAACGTCTGTAATTCTACCAACCTAAGAAACATCCTTCGAAGACTTAACATTTACATTCAGAAATAAATAGGTCGTCTCGGAGCGTCCAGAATAAACCACGTGTGCTGTACCTTCGAGTCAGCTTACACTTGATATATATCCTTGTTACGGTTCTATTTTCCATAATTCGCCTGGGAGCATCTCTGCCTTCCATTACTGACGCTGTTCGTCTGGTTTACCAGCTTTGTGTGGCAAACATTTCTCTTCTTTGCAGAAACAAAAACCAGTGACCAACGAAGGTTATGGCAAGCTGGAGTTGCGATGAACAATTACCAGCCCAAGCGTGCGCTCTTTGAATTAAATTTGCAGTGTAAATTTGGTATTCGTGATCAATTACGCGCCAGATACTATGGCACGGAATGCAAAATTTATCCCACATTTATCCCGATCCCGTTAAATAATAGATTTCTACAAGATTTCAGATCAGACTAAGGTGTATGATGTAGATAAATAAAGGTGGGTGAAGGTATATAAAGAAAAGGGATATGAAGAGAAGTGTTTCGAAAAAATGATGTACGGAGGAAAATGAAGGTATATGGAGGGGAAATGGAAGAAAAAGAATTTTGATGAAGGTATCTGAAGGTTGATGAAGCCGAATATAAGAATGTAAAGGTTGATAAGGGTAAATTAAGAAACATGGAGGTAAATGAAGTTGACTGGAGGTAAATGAAAGAAAATGACGGTATATGTACACGCATGAAGGTTTATGAATTCGGATGAAGGTGTTTGTATAAGGGTGTATAAAGATAGAGTGAGGTGTTAGAAATTGTATAAAGATAAAGAACGCAAACTGATGACGATAAATGGAAAGGATATGAAAATAGATGAAAAGGGTATAAAGATGGATGAAAGTTTATGAAGTTAAATTGTTCAAAAAAATGGGGGGTGTATTTAGGAAAATGAAAGGATTATGAATCTGCATAAGATATTTGAGGGTGAATAAGGGTAGATAAAGATATATGAAGGTCAGTGGATGAATGCAAGGTAGGATGTATGGGAAAAATGAAGGTGTATAAGGGTGTATAAAGATGGAGTGAGATGTTAGAAAGTCTATAAGGGTAAATGAAGGTAAGCGGACGAAGTAACATGAAAAGGGTATGAAGGCGGATGAGGGTGTATAGGTATAAGGGTGTATGAAGATAGATTGAGGTGCTGGAAAGTGTATAAAGATAATGAAGGTAAACTGATGAAGATAAACAAAAAGGATATGAAGATGGATGAGAGCTTATGAAGTTAAATTGTTTAAAAAAAATGGGGGGTGTATTTAGGAAAATGAAGGGATTATGAAGCTGCATAAGATTTTTGAAGGTGAATGAGGGTAGATGAAGATATACGAAGGTCAGTGGATGAATGAAAGTTAAGATGTATGAAGGTAAAGGAAAGTGTATAAGTGTGTATGAAGGTGGAGTGAGATGTTAGAAAGTCAGTAAAGGTAAATGAAGGTAAACTGATGAAGAGACATGAAAAGGATATGAAGATGGATGAAAGTTTATGAAGGTAAATCATTTAAACAAAAATGGAGATGTCTTGATGAAAATGACAGTGTATGGAGTTACATGAAGATTTGTGAAGGTCCACGTTAAATGAGGGTGAATAAAGGTCAGTGGATGAAAGAAAAGCTAAGATGTCTGGAGAAAGATTATGGTGAGTGAAGGGAAAGACGGTGTAAGGAGAGAAATGAAGGTGTATCAAGGTAAATAAAGGAAAATGAAGGTGTATGAAGGATGGATAAAGCTTTTAGGAAGGTAAAGGTAGTGTAATGAAGGTGTATGAAGGGAAAAGAAAGTGCTTTAAGGTGCATGGGGGAAACAAATGAAGGGAATTTAAGCTGTATGAAGGTAAACGAAGGAAGCTAGATGGGGGTATATGAAGGTGTATAAGGTTCCCATTGAACACATTTCCTTCATTGTAGAGATTTGCCAGCTACCAAACACATTACTCGAATCTATACACACCCAGCACAGTTGGGGGTGTAATTCTAGGGCATTTATACAAAACACGGGAAATATATACCCAGAGTCGGAAAATAAGTTTCTTTAATGACAGCGAGTGGCCTTAGGTCTCCCAGTCAGCAAAAAATTGAGTCGTAAAAAAGATATTTCAAGAAAAAGACTTGTGCGTGCCCCTGTATGAAAGGTTGTGATGGCATATGAAGTTGTATAAAGGTGTATGAAATTGTATTGAAGTTGTACGATGAAAAATAAGCTGTATTAGATTACAAATAAGAAGGATAATATAGATCAATATACATTCAATTTAAATAATGATATGCTGATTTAAATTTGGGGAACTGTAAAGAATGGATACATGAAGTCAACCTTGCTGCGAATGGTCAATATTGACTTTCCTTCACTACAGAAGACTAAATGATCTTGCGTGCTTTGTGCGATCGAAAACGACTGAAATGGAGTCGGACAAGTTCTGCAAATATGCTTGGAATAGGTGACCTACAATGGAAACACGAATCCGTGTGTGAAGCTTTCAAAGGTTGTGATTCCAACAAGAAAAGAGACGATGCTTCGTACGATGATGAGGTTTTACTGAATCCGAACGCTCCACTGTTGGGTGAAGTGTTAATTAGTCTCGCAAAATCGAATGATATTAACCTAAAGTCCCGCCTACAACATGGCTAAAACGAGGCACGTCGTACTTGCTGCAGGTCATATTTTTCTTTTCTGTCATGGAAAAGGTACCACAGTAATTATAAAATTGAATTTACCATCAACAAAATCGACCAATTATTATGTACGGCATTTGTACTAAAACCCGAAATAACGAAACGAAAATATCCAAATGAAACGATCGAAGCGAAACTGCCAAAACGAACGAAACTACCCGTCCTTCGAAACAGCTGAAATGATCGAAACAATTAACAAGCGAAAGGAAACGATATCACTAAAAATATATATATCAGAAACACGTTTTCATTATTCAGAGCTTACCACGAGCAGACTAACATGGGCTTTATTCAGACTACTTGGAATGCTGTTCAGGTTAATTAAGTAATGTTCGGATAACAGCTACCGAGAAAACAATGAACAGGGTGAAGCAGGAACCGTTTGAGTATCCAGCCTGAAGGTTATTCGGTCTAATCAGAGTGCTAGTCGGAATAGGAGGTTGGAAATATAGACTTTCACTACCGTGATGTTTATGTTACTGTTAGCCGGCAATAATGATAACAGTTTTCGCTTACTTCGATTTGATTTCGATTGGATTTCGTTTCGTGTCACTAGTTTCGCTCGTTTCGTTTCGCTTGGTTCGGTGGTTTCGTTAGGTTCCCGACTTCGTTTCGTCGGTTCGGGTGCTAGTCTAAAGTTATGCAATATGTGTTCAAACGTGTGCTTAGTAATTTAGAAATATGCTTCTGAATAATATAGTTACTTCATCAGTACACGGACAAATGCGATTGAAAGCGACTTGAAGCTATTGAACTAAGGCGACATTGTAAATTTCTGTTTCTCTTATTTAGACTTAGTAGTAGTAGGTCCACATCAGCTGTACAGTTGCTTATTTTAAACCTACTTATCAAATAAACGTATATATGTATGTATGTATGTATGTATGTATGTATGTATGTATGTATGTATGTATGTGTGTGTGCGTGTGTGTGCGTGTGTGTGCGTGTGTGTGCGTGTGTGTGTGTGTGTATGTATGTATGTGTGTACGTGTTGAACAATATTCTCTAAAAGGTTCTTTTTACGATTATGTATATGAGACCACAAGATCGAAGGCATTTTGTACCAAAGTTGACCCCCTCTGAACGGCTTTTGTCTTGTAGACTAAACGTGCAGGTATTTCAAAGAATTTTGTTGTCTCTGTGAGTTTTATTTCCTCCATATACGTGTCCTGTAAATCATAGTCTTTTAAATTTAGGAGGATGAGGAGTAATTTTGGTATCGGTCACCGAGTTTAGCTAATATAGTCACCAATCTGTTAGGTTTGCGAACGAATCGCAACGTAAATAGTAAAAATTATGTGAAAATTAAAAATTCACGCGACGTTAATCAAAACTAATGTCACGTCAATATCAAGGACGCAAAGTTGAGTCGCGATCAGTTGACAGTTCTGTCATAAAGCATAAAGGAAAAAAATCTTAGTGGTTGACTCGGCAACGCGTTAAGACCAGAGCAGCCTTGCGAAGGGGCTCATCGGCTGAACCGCACTCTTTGTACAGTGGAGTCTTTGGGTTGCCCGAAGATTACTAATATGAGAGGGAAACATCAGCCAAATACTTTCTGCTGATCGCATTTGGGACGTTTTGCTTGGAGAGAGTACTGGCAGGTGGAGGTAAGCTTGAAGTCGCTGCCATTGTTTGTTGAGATACAATGAAGAGCATATACAGCCCACCAAATTGCAAATTAATTAATTTGGATAACTGGTCTCGACTAGAATATATCAAGGGTCTAAACATTTCACTGCCAAACTGAATGCCAAAATAAGAAGGAACTAAGGGAGCAACGTAATTCGCTTCCGATTTTTGATTTTAATAAATTCATGGTGAATTATTATTTACCGTAAATTATTTCACGCGAATCACGTTTGAAAACATGGCTGTAAATTGAAAATGTCAAGTTTAAGTCGAAACAGTCGGGCTGAAAAATTCGTTTCAAGCAAAAAAAGACAGATGCGTTCAATAAATGAGTCAACAGCGTAATAACATTGTAGGTTCGTAATGGGTAGGAAGTAAAGGGGAGGGGGGGAGGGGGGACGCTAAGGGGGTTAGGGAATATTTTCTTATCTCCATAACCATGTAAACCAACTTCCAATACTGATAAATTATTAAGGGCAAATATCATATTTTAGCAAGGAGTGGGAACCTAAGGGGACAGGAGAAAAATTTTATTATCCTCGCAACGCTGACGTGGATTTTATGAATCATCCAAGCACAATTTTCGTTCAGTTGAAGCACAATGTCTTCGGAGAATCATCTCCCAGTTGGGCAACTGTTCATTTCTATCTTCGTGGCTGTTCTTGTTTCTCAAGCCAGTCAAGGTATGTGAAACTAACGTTTCTGGTTTGTTCTGCGTCTTGCTTTCGTTTGTTTTAAAAACGTTACTGTGTGGGTCGATTTCACGTCGAAAAACGCGCACTGAGTGGAGTGTGGTACTCGTAAGCAGCGAGCGAGTGTTGTTTGTACAAGTGCAAAACGATTGCTTCAAAGTAAGATGTTTTTGTTACAATTCAATTGGAATTTTTTTCTCTCGTTCAGAGTTTTGTATGTATATTTTACAGGCTTTTGCCGGGAAAAACATTTTACATGACCCAAGTTTAAATTCATTCCCAATTCCAGGTTCAATTCATTTTAACTTTTGATTGCGAAAACTGAATGCCTTCTCAGTAGAGCACTAACAAAATTTCGACCTGGACTGTTATTTCAATAAATTTAGTTCTTTATTACTTTTCGCAAATTGTGCTGGTCAGGCAGAAAAACTCTGAAAAATGCGCTTAAAATCGTTGGAAAAATAGGAACGAAAAAATTCGCTCAGTGTTCGGATATGAAAATTCGCAATTCGAGTTATACATGTATACAATGACAATAAATAACTTATATCAAAAAATTGTTCTGGGCTTGGGTGGAGGGGCAATTCATTGTTACCCAAATATAAGCTTATTATATATTCCCACTACATCAGGTTGGGACAAATGATATTTAGACATCCCGTTCCCGCCCCCCTCTCCCCCCTTCTCTACCTCACAAAAAAGCGGCTATTCATTACGCCAGCGAACACGTTTTAACGTGTAACACTGACGTAGAAGTTGTGAATCATCCAAGCACAACTTTCGTTCAGTTTAATTAAGCACAATGTCTTCGGAGCGTCACTTCCCAGTAGAACAACTGTTCGTTTTTATCTTCGTGGTTATTCTTGTTTCTCAGGCTGGTCAAGGTATGTGAAATTAGCTTTTGTGTTTTGTTGTGCGTCTTCCTTTCTTTTGTTGTAAAAAGGTTAATGTGCAGGTCAATTTGATTAGAAAAACGTGTCTGAATTGTTGAACACGCAGAAAACAAGCGAGTCTGTAAAATTGCAAAAAAGCATCGAAACAGTTTTTTTGGTAAAATTTGAAATTTCTTTTCTCATACAGAGCTTTGTATTGGTATTTTGTGAACAATGGCCTTTGTCGGAAAAATCGTTTTGCATGAAATTAAATCCATTAAATTAATTTACCTCTTGAAACGTTTTCAATTTGACTGCAAAAACTGAATGCCCTCTCAGGAAAGCACTAAGAAAATGTCGACCTGGCGTTTTACGTTTAATAATATTAGTCTTTATTGCTTAGCGCAAATTTTGTAAGGCAGACAAAGGCTGAAAACTGCGCTCCAAATTGATGTTAGTTGAAGAAAAAAAGGAACAAAAAATTCGGCTCTTTCATGTACTGACCATAAATATGTCGTATTTTGTAAACAACTTATATAAAAATATTTTGGGGGGTTTGGGGTGATTCGAAAAATTTCTTGTTACTCAAATATATGCTAAGTAGATGATTTTTACTCATTGCATCATGATGGGGCAAAATGTATTTTAGACATCATTTCCCCCCCCCCCCCCCCCCCCCCCCCTTCCCCCCCCAAAACAACCGGTTGAAAGTAGGATTTTTTTTTTTTTTGTCCTATTCAGAGGTCACGACGATTTGCTTTAACGCACGAGGAACTTCATTACCAGTCCATCGGAAGGGGAGGTAG
>Ga0126339_10002429_pt1 | contig 13330 bp, 7 predicted proteins | sample OrbTmetagenome_2_FD_92532 | JGI IMG/M metagenome (GOLD analysis project Ga0126339, IMG submission 92532) | Coral microbial communities from Petempiche,Puerto Morelos, Mexico - Orbicella T R C metagenome | ecosystem: Host-associated > Invertebrates > Cnidaria > Coral | place: Petempiche,Puerto... | reverse complement strand
GGGGTCATGGTGCCAGGCGGTCCCAGCGGAAAGCGTGGAAACTGGGGATGAGATTAAATCGTGTGCTCGTTCTTCACGAACAACAGTTACAGAAAGCTTTGTTTTCACTTGTCTGACATACAAAAATGTCCAGCGTTTTCGGAACAGGCCAGTCCACGAATGCTATGGCTTGAAAGCTAGCCAAATGTGCAAAGTTCATGCTAGTTCTCACGAATACCCAGATGTTGAAAAAATCAAGAATCTTCATGAACAGAATTTGAAAGGTGAGGCAAACAACAAGCAATTGGATAGTGAGGATACTCAACGAAGCAACTTCAGAAGTTAATATCTAAGCTTAACTCTTCTATGATATATCCTGATTCTTTTATTTGCTTTTGTTGTGTTCAATACTGCTAGAATAGGCCCAATTTGCAACACGAAGCCTGAGTCACTCTTTTTGGAGCTTTAAGTATGCTGTGCGCCTAAAATTTTTAACTCTGCGCCTAAAATTTCAGCAGTGCGTGTTAAAATTGACACCTGATCGCACAAGTGCTCCCAAAACCAAAAATAAACTTTGAGCCCTGGTCACTCATTACTAACAATACTCAGGCAGCAGCCCATACTGCTGGCATTTACAGAAAGTATTCTGTAGCCTATAGTGAGTCTGTACTAATAGTATTTCTACTCCTCCCTGGATGAGATCTCAGGGTTACCCTGCACCGTTTAATTCTCATTACCTATTTATACACCCCGATGAAGAGAGGTACTGCAAGAGTAAAAGTGTTTTGCCCTGATGAGTGCACCTACGATAAGGCCACCAGGTCTAGCAACTTGAATTCCAGCTTGCCCATTGGACAAGTAGCTCTTGAATTTTGCTCATCCTGAACAAGTCTTAGTTTCCTCTTTTAATGACTCAGTTGGCAGATGACTTGCCCGATCCCTTACCCATTGGGCAAGTGGGAGTGAAAAGTTACTTGCCAAGAATGGAGACTATTGTAAATTTTACAACAATTCCTGTACATACACCCACCCCCTGATACAATGCCCACTGTTTCAGTGGAGATTTGGAAACCCTTTTATTAGGCGATCCCATATTTTTACACCTGAAATGCCACAAAGGTTGCTCGAGATATCTACTGCTCTAAAGGGTTCTTTTGAACAAAAAGAGACTATTAGAAATTTTAATTTGCTCATGCAAAGGTCTAATCTTCTGTTATTTCCTTTGACTTACACGAATCCTAATTTTCTTGCACTGGGCTGGGTTGTTCAAATCCCCATTTTACAGCTGACCAAGGATTAGCGAGATTTTGATTTCAGTTATTGTAACACTTAGTGGTGTACAACCATACCACAAATGTAAATATAAATATACCACTCAAACTAACTTGTCAAGTACATGCACCTGGTACAAATAGTCATATTCATTTCTACACTTAATGAGATCAAATGAGTGCAACTTTTTGATGAAGATGATGGATGTTGCATGTTCCTTGTTTATTATTTAATCAACCTGGTTAAATGCATAAGCGATTAATGACCCGCCTAGGTTAGCACTTGCTATCCGCAGGCCAAATTACATGTAATTTTAAAATGAAGGAAAATAGAGATTATTGTTGTTGTAACACTCAATGTAATTTTACAACTTTAAAGTGTTGTTTCTTGAATGTCAATAATATCTTGTTTGTTGTACCTTGGTAGTAAAGTACACTCACAGTACACATAACAGCACTGTCAAGTTATAAAATTATGTACATGTATGGTACCTTCAGGTGAAACTATTCCTACCTTAAGATTTATTTAGCAAGGAAGCAAGTGATTACCTTAAGATCCCTGTGAATAACAGGTGGGTCAGCTTGATGCAACTTGGCGACAGCTTCACAGGTGTCAGTGAATACCTTCAGCACTAATGATTCACTGAAACCTGAACTGATGTGTTCATTCATAAGCTGCACAACATGGCCCTCTGTGGAAGAGAGGGACAAGCAAAATGAAGTAATAATACAATTGAAATACATGCACTGTACATTTAAGGTAATTTCCCTGAAATAAAACTGCCAATAGATTTTTGTTCAAACTTTGTCCACTGAATATTTATCATATGAGAACTTTAATTATAAAATAAAAAAAGGGGTGCCCATGCTCGTTAAGGGGCAGTGAGGCATTGAAAATGTCCCATTTTAGCATTATTTAATACTTATTACAAGAATGCATTTCAAGTTATTGTAAACTCGTTGTGAGCCCAGACTCATGAAAACACACCTCAAACTATAGTTAATACTTGTGTTGGACACAAATAAACTTTTTAAGTTTGATTTGACAGACAGCTGGATCCTCGTTAAAATATTAGAACCAAATTGCTTGCCACGGCTATCAAACTGCAAATGGAAAAGACTACAGAGCAGCTGCCATTTTCGATATATATTCAATTTTCAACAATAGAAATCAGATCAGTCTTTTCTCACCCAAAGCTAATGATTAGTTGATTAAAATGACTGGAAAAAAATTTGGGGTGCCCAAACTCCTTAGTGAGCTATAGCCATTTTACAACTGACAGAACTCAATATCAAGGCAAATCCGCCATGTTTTTGTTGAGCGTGTGCACGAGCGTGGGCTAATGACACCAAAAATTTTGCACAGTAAGGATGCGCAATGCAAATGTGAGGAATCTCCTTAAATGGACAGACTCATAAAAACACATATCCAAGTACAATATTAGTTAAAGTACAATAATGGTGATTTCCATCGGGAGAGGTGTGTATGCAAAGGAGTGCTACATGTAGGTCAATGACCTTTTAATGTAGTCAGTCAATCATATTGTAAGTACTAAATAGAAAACGTGTACTATGTTTCTATTAAGTTTTTCTACTAGTGTTCTATCACAAATGCTTTGCAACCATTAAAACCTCCATTGGTATTTTGATTATCTCTGCACATTGCAAACTCCAAAGGTCTTTAATGGTCTCAACATGCAAAGCTCACATGCAGAGAGCATTTTTCCTTTGTTGCCTTCACATGTCATGAGCATCACTGTGAAACTGAAATGTTTCAATTTTTAACACATGACTTATTTACACCTGGAACACCATTATCAGTTCAAGAATCTCCACTTTTTCTTGAGAGGAGCTGAAGACATTACACAGGCAACTACAGAACATACCTCGGCAGTATTCCATCAGAATAAGCACTTCATAAATGCTAGGGGCAATCTGATTGATAGTACACCCGAGGTAGGAGATGGCATTCTTGTGGCCAGACAAAAGTTTCTGGAACATTTTTTTAAAAACAAGCACAAGTGACATATTGTACATTTTCTAAATGCACAGTTCTCAAAAAGGGACAACTTGAAAAAGAGAACAAAGAAGCAAAAACAGGAGAGCCCACATGTGAGAGTAGTACATGTACAATGCTTTCTCACCAAAGTTTGCATCTTGCATAATTATGCCTTACTAGAATCCAAGCTGCACATGTTTTTATTGCCCTCAGTGTGAAAGGAAATGTTACATGTAGTTTCATTCTTTCAAAAAATAACTTTTGGGCCATCTTGCTGCAATATCTTATGAAATGGGCCAGAAATATGCATGTGAATTTTAAACCACTATTTTTTGGGGGGCAATTTTGGGGAATCAATGGGAAATAATAACAATATGATCATCACTGAGTAACATAATCTATTATAATCTAAATAATGAGGGAAAATAAAAAAACTTCCCCAACCATTATGTCAATTTCCTGCTTGCAGATTGCCAAATCATGGGTGTTGTTCACTGAGATCCGCTTGAGAGCATGTCGTTTTCCACTGGGAACTCTCACCAGAAAAACCAGGGAAAATCCACCTAAATATTCATGTAAGACAGAGCAACATCATTAATTCGACATCATATGTAGCTAACTACAATAAGCAAGGCATTTCAGTAATCAAACAATGTGCAAGTTAACAACTCATCCCAAAAGTAAAACTACCACAAGAGGCTTTTTCTGGAGTCATGGCACTCAACTTTGGACACCTCTACTATCAACAAGAGGAAACCACTCCCTTCCACTTACTTGCCATTGATTTAAAAATCAATAAAACGACAGCAAGCACAGGGTATTAGCACAAGCAATAACAAACTCTGATATTGCAACATTGATGAAGGTGGATGGAAGCCACCAAAAATTCCGTAAAGAAAAATTATTGATCGGATTACAAAAAAAGTTTAAGAGAATGTCTATCACCGATTACAACACTGGAAGCAGTATTTTCAATCCCAGAAGTACACAGAATCAATGACAAGAACTGTTGTTGGTGACTGATACATATTTTGACAACCTGAGTAGAAGTTTTTCACTCCCAGATTATGCTTTACACTGGAGAGAAAGATTCCTCTCAGGTTGTCAAAATGTCAGTCACAAACAACAGTTCTTTTGAAAAAATACTGAAATGTACTGGGAAGACAAGCTTGCTGGATCTCTTGCCTTAATCAAGTAGTATCTGATTTTCTAAAACGTGTTTGTAATGTTTGAATAGAAGGAAAATAAAATAGTGTTTTTAGTAGTAGTTTTGGTATAATCAGTATTTTTTTCCCCTTTCATATTGTATTCTTTGAATTGAATATTTTTTGTGTATTTATATTAGTTCATAGGTGATCTGTTTTTATGTCGGGTTCAGGACTCCTTTACAGATTATCCTTTGGCCTTTTAACCATACACTGTAATAAATTAAAAATAAATTAAATTATATTAAAATGACAGAATTATGAAAGATGCGTTTTGACATTGATTATGCAACACACCACCACTAGATGATAAAGCATGCAGCAAAATTGACTGATTAAAGAACAAATCAAATGAAACAACAAGCAAACTAAATTATACCTTGTGATTTGTAGTAGTACACATATGATTTGAAAGTTATTTAATACATAATCACAGAAATGACTTGGTAAGTTGTTATTACTGTAACAACATCCTTAAATGTGATATTTGCGATTTTATGCTCAGATTGAATCGGGAAGCAATGCATATACGTGCTATTCAAAGGTGTTGTCGCACAGTGTAATCGAAATGTGAGTAAATGACAATTTCCATACGCTTCAGCTGGGACTCGGTCCATCTATAAATGACTGGATATCAAGCTTCAGTTAAGGAAAAAGAAATCACTGACTTACATCTGTCATAGTTGAAATACTTCGAAAAAAGATCCACTCCTAGCAACTGACGTTACCTCAACACTAACCAACGACTCCACCAAGGTATAGAAAATGAAATGCTAGCGTCTGAAACACACAAGTTTACCTTCAGCAATAACTTCTTCTACCACACATTGACATCGTCCTACAACGAATGACTTGCCCACAAAGCTACTTTGATGGTCGCTCCCTCCACCCGACGAGAAAAACTTCTTCATTATGCACCTGTATCAAGCCCCCCAAGTCCAAAGCACGGTCTTTTGATAAGATTACATGTTGCAACATGAAGCCGTACTCATGAAATTATCAAACAGGAAAGATCTTCTTTCAAATATCGATCTTCTACAATAAATCACTTTCGACTGAAAAAACATGGCGAAAAACTCTACCCATGAGCCTTTGCAAAGTCAGACTTCCGGTAAAAAGTAGCTCCGCAAAAGCTAATTCCGGTTGACCCTAGAGTAGAGAACTGGGAACTACTAACACCGAGTACGCAATACTACTGATCCAGTCAGCGGTAACATTGAAGAGACGCCATCATGCCGGACAGATCACAGAGAACAGGCGAAAGAACTGACAGAAAAAGGATTTATTCTACAGTTGTGGTGTCTAAATCCTTTCAAAAAGTTCGAGATAAAAGGTAAGTAGGCTAAGATAAAAGTTTAACCGAGTTTTAGAGATGAAACGGCCATATTCAGTTACTATTCGTGTTGATTGTTAGCCGCACATGTGCAGCTGGCGTTTACTATCATAATGGTATCAGAGATGTGTGTTGCAAACATCCTACCATTTGATATTTAAACCCTTTCAAGAGTTTTTTTCTCTAATTATCCGGATAACGAAATTGACACTGATCGTGAACAAATTCCCAGGAAAATGTGTGTTTACATGCGACCATTATATTTACATAATTTACCCCAACGCTGTTCATTTGGCTGATTGTCCTGAACTCGTTTATAGTTTGTTTGTACAATGTGTATTGTTTATATGTTTAAACTAAACAGTAAATTTAGGTTAATTGGTTAATTCTGATGGAATGGAAAATGTGTTCACAGGCCTACACGACTCCTCTAGTTCATAGGTGAATTGGTTGTAAAAGGCTTCACAGCTTAGCTTTTACTTGGACGGCTTTTAGGGATTTTCCCTTGTGGTATGAGATGAGGTGGGAATGGGGCTCCTTGACTATTTTTCGTAGTTTTGGTTGATTCTGTTTAGGGTGCATTCTCCATTAGTGTGTCCTTTAGGCTGCACGATGCCAGGTAGTATTACATGTGTGTTACAAAGCACAGTAGTTTCTTTTTTTTTTTTTTTTTTTGGGCGAGTGACTTTTTTCTATATTTTCGTCAGCTTTGGCAGGTAATTGATCTGCTTGTCACTGACAAATCATGATATTTTGCTCGACCTTGTACAATAATTGTTGATTATTTACTATGTATACTAAATATAAGGTGATATCCAACAACACAGGGACTCTTCTAAAGAGAGGAGGGAAAGGCGTTATAGGCAGAGATCCCCAGATGATGTCCGTGAATCTGACAGACCTGAGCAAAAATTGCACATGGACCGTGATGAGATTAGCAGGGAACGTCGAAGACAACGATTAAGTGAAAGGCTAGGTCATCGAGGCAGAAGGAGTGATGACCATGAGGAAAATGATCGCAAAGACAATAACACCAGCAGATGGAAGGAAAGAAATCAGCGATATAGTAAGAAGACCAACATTCTGTTAAATAAAATTGTTAATTTTGTCGAAGTAAGTCCATGTTAGTTCTAGCACATGTAGACATGTTCAAAACATGTAGTGGCACTGTACATGTACTACGAAATTTGATGGTCCAGTAGTGTTTTTGGAAGTGGCTATGAGATTTTTGGGAACTACTGGAACTCAAAATGAACAAGTTCTACAGTCATTACACAAAAATCTCTTTCGAGCGATAAAAGGCTGTAATCTTGAGCAATTATTTTAATTGTCAAATAATTTGTATAAACTAGAGGTTTTGTGGTTAACCCTTCTTCAGTATGTTGAAATGAGTGAGCCACACCATACCATATACACATACTACATTACCATACCACATACTTAGTGGACATGCCTTGCCATTTTGAAACATGCAGAAGAAGGACAAAGCCCAAAACACCCAGCTTGTGCAAACTATTACTAATTAAAAACTTAAGGACTTTTTTCAACTTTTATTACCTTTGCATCATAGTGCATGGATCATACCAGTTTTCTGCTCATTTCTTCCTATCTCTTTCAAGTCTTTGAGCATAGTGTAACAAAATAAAACAGAAAACAAGACCTTGATTAGGAGGTTGATAATGAGAAGTTACAGTGTATACATATCATCACTCTGTGTGATTATGTGTAGATGGAATGAAAAATGTCTCTCAGTCTCTTTCAAGCGTCAGATTGAAAGCTTAAACAAATTAACCTTGACATGGTCCCATTAGGAACTACATTTGAATTTAGATAAACCTGATGGGTTATATTTGAGGCAGGGGGGGGGGGATGCGGTTGTTGTTTGATGGAAATTTGTGTATGAGATTTGGGAGGCTTAATATTTGATGAGGGAGCTTTAATCTATTATTGTAATTATCATTAGTTATTTGCTGTGGAACTCAGAAAACCATGACAACCAGAATGTTATTGTGCAGCAAGGAAAATACCAATTAAGTGCAAGGAAACTAATTATGAACCACAAACAGCAATGGTAAACAGTTTGTGGTAACATATACATGTAATACCATATAACATAAAACCTTTATTTTGACACAATAAGAGTTAAAGCTACAAAGCTTGTGGGGCCGTGTATACTACTGATCAGAACTAAAATACATCAATCGAAATATATACTTGTGTGCCAAATCAAAGTATCAATCTAGGACCTTAAATATTAATTCAAGTTTCTAAAAATAGATCGTTTTCACTGTCATGCAATCAAAAAAATATATATTGAAAACCATTCAGTGGATACAGTCAAGAAATTGTGATATTATAGGAAATAAATAAAGAAGACACTTCTCCAAATTTTAGGTCTGTGAGTTTTCCCAAACTGCAGATATTCATCAAAATGTTTCATAGAAATTTACAGAGTTCAGTATGAAGCTGCCATGTTGGTGCACCTCTGTGGTGCACCAACATGGTGGCTGGAAAGGAGTATAAACATCTGGAACTTACTTTGGCTATCTAGGCAACTGATTATCTGTACTGAGCAAACAAGCATTTACATAAGCACTTTTCCCAATGCTCTAACTTCTAAAAAAGCTCAATATCATGAGATAGGTATATAGTTTTCGACAAATGTGATCGTAGGTTTGTGTCACGCACTGCCATAAAATTGTAAACAGATATAAATGCACCCCCTCTTATGCTTGATGGGGATAAAAACTTTCATGGTTCTTTAGTTTTTTGATTTTAGAAATATCTGGATGTGGAGGCAGTTGAACTTTCGATGAGGAATCTGTTGTTTTGAGGTGCCTTTGCATGTCCTGAGCTTTATTGTGATTGGTCAGTAAACATTTAACCTGTTAGAATCAAATCAAAGTGTACACAGTTTTCTGGGTTTAACAGTACTGAGAATTAACCGTCTGCCTTTTCATTATCTAATCTATAATCAAATGTTCATTTTTGTAATTACAGCTCAAGGAAGTAGAGGCCCTCCTGTCACTAACCCACAGAGACGTACTGTTTTCGACCGTCTGGACCCAGGCCCACCCAGAGATAGAGGATTTGTTAGAAATTTACAAGGTGGAGGGCCTAGGGACCAGAGAACAGTTGAAGTTGAAGTTAATCCGCAGGATGTGCCTCGAGGAAAACGTTACTTTATGGTAGGTGGATTGCAGTACAACTTAGACTAGTCTGTACATGTAACTGGAAAAGCTCTTACCTGTACTACATTTTATTTTCTCACATTGTATGTATTTTTCATTTGCCTTGAGCTTTCCTGGCTTCAGACCAATCAGCCTCATCAAATGAAAGTGAAAGAAGTGTTTCAAATCTGCCATTTGAAGTATTTATTTTGTGAAACTACTGTACATAAAATTTAAGTTTAAGGAAATGTTGCATGTAGTTAATAATTAGAAGGTTTTACATTACCAAAACTCATGTGTAATACAGATAAGCAGGACCTTTTTTGGTATTGCAGCCCTGTGAATTTTTTTTTAGTAATAGGCAAAATAACAAAAGTAGAATGTAGTAGAGGCCATGGATAGATGGATTTGTTAACAGTCAGGATTAGTAAATTCCTGTGTGAATAGGCCATTTTCAAGTGCTTTTACCTCTTTTTCAAAATGAATCTTGGTGCAAAACCTTTCATGAATATGGAAATGAGATTTTCTTGCACATTTATTGTCTTGCAAATTTGACTCATTTCCATATGAAAGGTTTTGCACATGACCAGAACTCCTTTGAGGTTTTGAAACAGAGGGAAAAAGCAACACAGAATTGGCTCATCACATGTAGACAGCAGATAACTGGACTGTAGACAGCTAAAATGCCAACTGCTTGAACAATTTGACAGCGCTGTTTTGCAAGAGGGGGGGGGGGGGGACAGAGCATACTATAGCAAGAGGGGGGACAGAGTTGAGTTAACTGTTTGTAATAATTCATTTTCCCGAGAATTAATAATAAAATTTCTTCTGCCTGTCAGTTCCATTGTTGGTTACCTCAGAGTTTCTTCAGACAAAATGTACATGGATGTACATGTACACAAAATCTTTATTTGTCAAACAAGATTGCACTTGAAATCAATCGGTTTTGCACTGATTTGATGGACGTTTGTAATGAAAAAAAGATGGCAATTTTGCCATTTTGGGAAAATGATAAGTGTTAGCCTATGCAGTAACAACACTACAGAGACACCGACTACTTAATGGTGTTGCCTTTGTAAAACAGGCAATTTTGCAGGAAAATTTGAGCTACTCGTTTGGACTGTCGTACATGTTTGCTATTTGTTTGACCACAAGCTTCTTTTTAACAGAGTGTGCTCAAGAAATGCACCAATGGCAAAGCTTTTTACCTGGTGGCTACTGCCCAGTTTTTCACAACATTAATCTAAGAACACCTAGTAGTTTTGGGGCGTTGTTTACTTGCTGCAGTGACGAAGTTTCACAATAAATCTGCAAGTTTACGGCAAGTAAACAGTCCCAACAGCCAAGATAAGTTTCAAATATGTTGTACGGACATGTATTTGGTAAGATTACTAGTGAATTTTGTGGTATTTTTCAGAAGCCCTGTATTGGTGACAACCAGCTTTGTGTACAGTATTGTGTTGTTTTCATTTATCACTTCATTATACTTCATAATGTCAATGTTCAAATTAAAAAAATGCTCTTGCAAACAATAACTTATTTGGTAGTGGTAGGTTTTAGTATCACTTTCACTCTTGCACTAGTTAACTACATGAAACATTTTAAGTCAGCCATGAAAGACACTGTGACTCAAATTTGTTGTAGAATAATTTACATACCTCTGGGTAGTTTATTTAAGTGCTGGTCCATGACAAATATTTTCTTTAATGTACTGCAGTAACAGGCAAATACAAATACTATGTATCACATTTGGTAGTTTAACGGTGAGATGTGGCAGTATTTCAATATGGTTTCACAATGCAAGGCCAGAGACAGTATGTCTCCTGACACACTTGGTTAACTAACAAGTTTGAAGAAAAAAAAACTTATGTAGATACCTGGCCTTCAGAAACCTTTGGCTGTTTAAAAATAATGCCTGTGCCATTTTGTTTTATAAGTAGAGAGGAATCACACCAGCAAATGCTTGCTTGTAGACTAGGCTTCAAAGTGAAGCTTGTGCCCTGGTAATGCACAAGGTTCCAAATAACTCATTTTGTCACTTCATTTTATTAGCATGATGACCGGGAGCTACCTCGACGACAGAAGTTAGACAGATCAAGAGCTCGTTCAAGAAGTCCATTGTGGGTCCATGATAGGTTTGATGACAATGAAGAAGCTCAGGATCAGGATCAGGTGAGAGATTAACTTCACTGATACTGTATCTAATGAATTTTTGCCTTAGTATTGTTATGTTGGAAATATAATAGTTTATAAATGGCAAAGATAAATAAATAGATAAATAAATGAATGAATGAACTATATGCTCAATCGGTAGTTGTGTTTTTTGTCATTTTAGCATATGATTTTATCACCCTTTAATTTATAATGTTTTTAGGAAGAGAAAGCTGCTGAAGATGATAGCGAAACAACAAATAGACAGGACAGAGAAATAATTCAGAGCCAAAAATGAGACAGAGACAGGCAGCGGGAAGACACGCGTCACAACTAATTCTGTAAACTTCGTTTGTAAAAAAAAAATTTCACTGTTTTTTTTTTTTTTTATCTCCATATACAGTTCCAGTGTATGATTGTGAATGTCGGGTTCTTCTACTTGGTATAAATTCAGGCTAATTTCATTTAAGTATTTATACAGTATCTCCCATCAAAATATTTGTGAAGTCTTACTCAGCCCTTGCTGACAAGTCTGAGTTTAACAGTACATGCATGTACGTTAACAAAGTAGTAGGAAAACAGTCAGTGAAATTTGTAGCCCTTTTTTAAAAAAATTGCTACACAGTGCTTAGAACTTCACACGTCAAGAAATATCATGTAACTTATGGTTGCTAGTAAAGCAAAAGAGTAAATGTAAGAAAAGCTGAGGAAGGAGTATGAGTTTGGGGGAAAAAATTTACTGTTACTTGGGCAGTTTACATAGCTGTGAACTGGCAAAATATGCCTTGAACTAGGAAGTGAAAGCCACGTGGTTTGTCCAATATACGTAAATGTCAATAAATTTTTATCATAATATGCTTACCAAATGTTCTTTTAAGAGTTGATTTGTAGGTTGATTTACTGCCATTTTATTGTGAACCTTTTGTTAAAGTAAATAAAGAAACTTGCTCCAATAATGGTCTAAAGGTCTAAACATCAGCTGGCTTGAATGGTGGTCTAGTGATGAAGTTCATAATAAACAAACTTATTACAGAGGAACACTGTTAATATCCGGCCACCAATGGGCCACAAAAATCTGGCTGTATTAACGGGGTGGCCTCAGTAAAGGGGTTCTTTAAATAAGAACATGACTGACTGAGCTTTTCTTTGGGCCAGAATAAAGTGGTCATAATAACGAGGTGTTAATTTAGTGGATAAATTCACTAATGTACCCTAAATCAAAGAATAAACGCTGGGCTTTTTTTCAAAAGAATATTTTGCTTGGCTTTTAATGTTTTGCAGTACTAATTCTTACAATAAATCTATCAATAACATATTACCAACAAAAGGGATTTAACGTGACGCCTGATCGCCTCGAAAGTAATAGCGTGACACGTGATTAGCCCCAAGACGCGGGATAGAGCTTCATAACGTGATGCGTGATTTGCTATTTTACAATCACGTAATGCGTGATTTACCAATTAGATTTCCGTAATAAGTGGACGCTCTTTGAACTAGAAGCATACCATTCATTCAAAGCAAATAGAGTCTTAGAAAGGTCAATAAACCGTGGCAGACGTGACACCATTTTGTGGCTTTTTCGTCCAGTTTCTTGTATTAAATCAAAGTGGCTGTGAGCCACTGAACTCGGATAATGATTTATGAAAGGCTGAGAATGGGTTTTTTTTTTTTAAATAACGCGAGTCCATTCACAACTTAAATGAATGAATGACTAAATAAATAAACATATTTATGCAGGATGACCATTTCAGTTATAAAAACTGCTATCAACATGGATCCTGCGTAAAATAAATAGTATTCGTTCAAAGTTACAAAGGGTTGTACAGTCTCCCGCTACTCCAGCGCCACTTAGCCTCCCAAGCAGACGCTCTAAGAGCTCGTCACACGTTCCTTCCCCACGAACGTCTGCTCAACGGACTGGTAACTTCCGTTCGCAGGGGAAGGAAGGGGTGACGAGCCCTAAGAGCGTCTGCGTGGGAGGCTAGCTCCACTGAGTTCGTGACGAATGACGCCATTCTCAAACATCAAAACGGATCCACGAATGCACGAATGAGAAACATTTCCAGGAAAACAATAATTCACCTCCACTTGAACGAGCTCAGCAACAACTTATTTGAACATAGGCGTACGAGCCGGGGGGCGGAGAGGGGTGGGGACTGCAGCCCCCCCCCACCCAGCTACGGAAATTATGGTTTTTTTTCGGGCAAAACGCTCATGATTCG